>Ga0206131_10005760_pt1 | contig 12904 bp, 10 predicted proteins | sample Helgoland_Spring_FD_148636 | JGI IMG/M metagenome (GOLD analysis project Ga0206131, IMG submission 148636) | Pelagic subsurface seawater microbial communities from Kabeltonne, Helgoland, North Sea - Helgoland_Spring_Bloom_20160517_1 | ecosystem: Environmental > Aquatic > Marine > Epipelagic ...
CTTCGGTTTGAAACGAATCAATATAACATCTAAACTTAAATCGTTCTGGGTCACCCCAATACGAATCTGAGGCATATTCCATAGCTTCAACTAAAGCGTTTAGTTGTTCCATATAATACGTCTGCATAATACAACTATAATCTACAGTTACATAATCACCAACTACAATAGCTTGTGTTTGATGAACTGGTTTACGATTATTTAGTAAATCGAAGTTATTGTATGAGTTTTTACTATTGTATCCCTTATTTAGACTATAATATAGATGTGGACTATTTGAATCTATTTTAGCTGTAACTGATCTATCTTTTTCTATTGAGTTACGTTGTGCTACGATTAGTGGTAACATAATAGCACCACCTTTATCTCTATAGTAACCATCTTTTTGAGCTGATTTCCATCGTTCAGGTGAAGCATATATTACAGGTACAGGTAAACGTCCTCCGTTTTGGTAAACAAAAGGTTGTATTACGTTGTTAAAATAATAAAATACTGCTTCATCAACGTCTTGTAAACCAACTTTAAAAGGTTTAGTCGCATCGTTTTTAACTGATAGTTTAGATGATCTATTAAAATCAATACCTGTTTGTTGTTCGTTGTTATTAGGTGCCTGATTTGGATTACCTAGATTAGTTAAATCATAAGGTTCTTGATCATCCCTAGATAACTCAACCTGTGTTTTAGGACGAGGTTTTAAGTTTCGTTTTGATACAGGTACGTTAGGTATAGCAGGTGTTCTACCTTGAGCGGCATTATAAGATCGTTCGAATATTTGCGATGGGGTTAAACCCGTGTTGCTATTGTTTCCCATATTTTACATACGCTCCATTGAAGGAGAAATATTTAGTTTATCACTAGGTACATAGTGAGTAGATGCTATAATCGATATACTAGAACCAAACTTCTCTAATCCTGGATTTAGTGGGTTTTGATTATTTGGATATGCTGGATTTTTACCTCCAAAATATTGGTTAGCAGTTAGATTATCGATTTCATGATATCCTTCTTGGTATAATACTATATCACCAACTTCAGGTACATACATAGAATCAACTAAATCGTCTCTAAAAAATGCAAACGTCATACCTTGATTAAAGTTTACACCAAGTTCACTTTCAGGATATACTTGATCTTGTCTACTAATAAGACAGTTGAATAAGAATGGACCATCGAAGAACTTTTCACCTGCTGCTTCCCCATACATATTGACTTTAGTTTCCTCAGTCTTGTATCTATAGAATGCTGCTTGTTGAGTGATTATATCACCCATAATCTCCCTATTAAGATTTCTTATTAGGGATACGTCTCTTTGACCTGCGAATAATGCCATATTATGCTACGTAGATTGTGTATGGAACTTGAGACAAATCGTCTTTAACGAACTGTCCTTCTGCTGCTTTTCTTTCTAATAATGCTTGTCTAGATGTACTATCTAAATAATCTCTTAATCTTACTATTAGTTCATCTTTTTCTTGTGTACCTTGAGATATTAGTTCAGATCCGTTTAGAGTTATTTCTGCTCCTGGTATTGGTAGGTTAGCATATTTACCTCTAATATTACCTAATACTTGTTTAACTAAAGCTAAAGCATATTCTTGAATCCATTCTCTACCTACAGAGTTTATACGTGAGAATATAGGATTTTGATAGGGGGCATCTGCTACAGATGATATTTTATTTGCTATTGTATCTCCTGCTTCTGCTTCGGATGTTGCCATTCTATCATTTTTTATGATATATTCGAACCTTAACATTGCAGGCCCACCTGGTATTGGAAATACCCTAAGTCTATTATTTACTAACTCAAACGAATAGTTAGATTTTCTAACTTGTTCATTCATCTCAATAGCTTGTATTGTTTGTAGGTCAAACGATAAGGGCATCATCAAGTAGTTAGTTGCTGGTGACATTGAAGCGAATCCAAACGAATCAAACATCGCTTGAAATCCAAATCCAGTACCTGAGTATGGATCGTAATATTGTGTTATAGCAGGTGGTGCTTCGTAAAATACTCGTTTTACTTCTATACCACCTTTTTTATCTAATCCCTGTGATTTAGCCCAAGAGTTTAAATCGTAATCTTGTTTATTTGCCTCCATCACTATACTACCTGTATGGTAAGTTATATTACCACCAGATCCTGCTTCAGCACCATATTGTTGAGCGATTCTAATAGTACCAGCCATAGATGGAGTTACTACTGCGTTTGATAAATCGACTTGAGCATCACCACCTTCTATTGATAGTTGATTGTCTCTAATCTTAAACGCAAATACTTCGTTACCATAAACTGTTGTAGCTCTTTCTAAAGCATTGTAAAAGTTAATATCTTGAAGTTCAACATCAACTATGGGATATCCTAGGTTTTGTGCTGCAAATCTAGCAAACTGATCTGCTGATGTTTGGAAGTCATAATCATCGTCATAATACCCATACGGTGTTGGTTGGGTTTTAGGATCGAACGATGATGAGCCAGGCCATATTGGGATATTCATAGATGTGTTTTATTATAAATATTAATCTCCTATCTTAATAAGATGTGTGTTAGCTGATGGTGTTGAAGGTCTTGTTGGATTTGAAAACGCTGCTAGTTTTACGATTGATCCTGATCCTTCTGTTGTACTCCATGCTATTCTAACAACATCACCTGCATCTAAATCTAATATCCACTGTGCATATAGAGGTGTTATAAAGTTAGTTGTTAGGTTTAATGAGTTTGTTGAGAATCCTACGTTTGTTCCGTTTACTTGAATCCATAAACTAACGTTATCTTGAACTCCAGTTGCTCTTTGCCACTGAGTTGTAGATTTTAACTCATATTTTCCTGCGTTAGCAACTGTTATTTCATAATCGTTAGCAGCTATACTAATATTTTGTTCTATTGTATTTGTATTATGGGTAACAAAGTGGATAGTATCTGCTATCCCAGTTTGATCTATTCTACTTATGTATTGAGCAAACGAACCACTAACTTTTGGACTATAATCTGATACTATTGCGTTTCTAGAATCTGATGCTGATCCACTTAACGTTGCTACTGATGAGCTTATTGCTTGGTCAGTTACTGTTAAAGATGAACTATTTGTCGTATCAGCAGTTTCTAAAGTACTTACTTCACCATCTACATAAGAAGTAGATGCTTTTGCGGCTAGTTGTGAAAAGAGAGCAGCACTTAAGGCATTCAGATTGGAGTTAACGGTTGCTATTGCTGCATCTGATGATCCACTTATTTTTGTTACGATTATATCTCTAGCAGTTGATGCTGATCCACTTAACGTTGCAACTGAAGCACTTATGGCTTGATCAGTTGTTGTTAGTGATCCACTTAGTGTTGATATTGGAGCCGTTGATGATCCACTAATCTTAGTTATGATTACATCTCTTGCTGTTGAAGCCGATCCACTTAATACTGTAGTTGACTCAGCATATGAAGCAGTAGTTGCGTATGATGAACTTACTGAGGTACTATTTAAAGCATGTGATGCTGTTACAGCGTATGATGATGTTAAAGCGTATGATGCAGATGGGAAGGTGATTCCTGTTGTATCTAAATCAGTAAATGTAGTAGTAGTACCAGCTATTCCATATGTTTTATCAAAATCATTTGAAGTATATCCTGTATCAATCGTAGTTTGTTCACTTGATTGGTTTGAATTTACAGTTACGTTAGATAATAGATTGGCCGTTCTTGGTATAACATCAAAATCTATGGTTACATTCCCATATATGTTAGTAACACACTCAAATGCAAATATAAATCCAGCTGTAGCTGTTTCTTTAGTCCAAAGTAGTGGTTTTATAAACTTAGAACTAACATAATTTTCATTATAATTAACACTCCAAGATAAATCAGGTAGTGTATCAGATCTTAATGCTGCGTTAAAGTTTATAGTGTGAGTTTGACCACCGGATTGAGCTGTCATTCTACCAACTACTTGATAGTTTTGAGCAGCAGCTGATGGTATGATTGTTACTATTTTTTGATACTCACCAGGTTCAAACTTCCCACCAATAGCGTTACCTAAATACATTTGATTAAAACTCTTTACATTTGAGTTTTTGTATGTAATATCTCCAAATGAAATAGTACCTATAGCAGCTGCAGCTGATCCACTTAAGGCTGCTACTGAAGCGCTTATTGCTTGATCAGTTGTAGTTAAAGAAGCACTTAAGTTAGATATTGGTAAAGTAGATGAACCACTTATTTTAGTTACGACTATGTCTCTAGCAGTAGAGGCAGATGCACTTAAGCCTGTTTCAATACTATCTGCTATTAACTGTCTAGCAGTTGAAGCTGATCCACTTAGTGTTGCTACAGAAGAACTAATAGTATTATCTGTAGTTTGTAAACTACTACTAAAAGTAGCATATCCAGTAGTTGATGTTATGTCAACCTGTACTGAACCTGAAACTGTACCTGATGGTAAACTTCCTGTAATAGCATCTGCTAGTGGAACTTCTAGTGTATTTCCATCACCTAAGAATATATAATCTGTTGGTAGATTGGGAACATCGTTTGATCTTCCAGATCCTACAACTACTAGTTCCCCTTCTGTAGCGTTTACTTTACCTACAATAGCTATATTTTGGATTTCAGTTGAATCCCCACTTGGTTTGGTTTCTGTAAACCCTCCTGTTGGAGCTACATAAATATTATTACCAGCTGTAAATCCTGAAGTGTCTACTCCTGTTATTTTACCAGTTAATATAACTTGTCCTGCAGAGTTATCAGTTAACGTAGAGGATAGAATACCAATAGCTGGCATAGTTGCTGCAGATGATGCTGATGCAGCTGATATGTTTAGGTTTTCACCTGTTACTCCTGTTGAGTAAACTGGAGTACCTTTAGATAAGGTTTCTCCAGATGTGTTTTTAACACCTATTATTAAATCATTTGCGTTTATTGCTGTTGTACTAGTTACAGCATATGAAGCAGTTTCAGCATATGATGATGATACTTCTTTTGTAATCTCTACAGATGATGATAAAGCATATGAAGCTGTTAAAGCATAGGATGCTGTAATAGGTACGTTTAGGGCGTATGAAGCTGTTTCAGCATATGATGAAGTGATTTCTTGCTTAACCTCCACTGATGAGGATATAGCATATGAAGCTGTTAAAGCGTATGATGAGCTTAATATGTTTGTTATAGCGTTTCTAGCATCTGAAGCTGATCCACTTAACGTTGCTACTGAAGCACTTAGTGCTTGATCAGTTGTTGTGAGTGAAGCACTTATATCTGCTATTGCTATTGTTGATGACCCACTAATCTTAGTTACGATTATATCTCTAGCAGTTGAAGCTGAAGCACTTAAGCCTGTTTCGATACTATCTGCTATTACTTGTCTAGCAGTAGATGCTGACGAACTTAACTCTGTTTGTGATGTTGAAACAGATGCACTTAAGTTAGATATTGGTAAAGTAGATGAACCACTTATTTTAGTTACTAATACGTTTCTAGCATCTGATGCTGACCCACTTAACGTAGATATAGGTGCTGTAGATGAGCCACTTATTTTAGCTACTAATATGTTTCTAGCATCTGATGCTGATCCACTTAATACTGTAGTTGAAGCAGCATATGAAGCTGTTTCTGCGTATGATGAAGTGATTTCTTGTTTAACCTCTACTGATGAAGATATTGCGTATGAAGCTGTTAAAGCATAGGATGCTGATGTAGCTGTTTGAGCGTATGATGAACTAACTTCTTGCTTAACCTCTACTGATGAAGAGATTGCATATGAAGCTGTTAAGGCGTATGATGAACTTAATACGTTTGTTATGTTATTTCTAGCATCCGAAGCCGATCCACTTAGGGTTGCTACTGAAGCGCTTATTGTTTGGTCAGTAGTTGTTAACGATGCACTTACTTCTGTAAATGATCCACTAACATCTCTAGATAAAGCATTTCTAGCTGCTGATGATGATCCACTTAAGCTAACATTCATAAACTCTAACTGAGAATACATCACATCTCTTCTAGTTGAAGCTGAAGCACTTAGTGCTGCTACAGAAGCGCTTATTGCTTGATCAGTGGTTGTTAACGATGCACTTAGTGCTATCGATGAACCACTAATACTTGATACTATAGCGTTTCTAGCCGTTGATGCCGATGAACTTAACGCCGATATTGGTGCTGCTGATGAACCGCTTATTTTTGTTACTAATACATCTCTAGCAGTTGAAGCACTTCCACTTAATATGGTAGTTGACTCAGCATATGAGGCAGTAACTGCGTATGATGATGTCTCACTAGCACCTAATAGATGTGATGCTGTTAATGCATATGATGCAGATATAGTCTCTAAAGCTAGTTGAGCTAAAGAAGAAGATATTGCATAAGATGAGGATATAGTCTCTAAAGCTAGTTGAGCTAAAGATGATGATACTGAATATGAGGATGAAATAGCCTCTAAAGCAAGTTGTGATAAAGAAGATGATACAGCATATGATGCTGAATCTGCAAACGATGAGCTTATTTCTTGTTTAATCTCTACTGATGATGATACTGCGTATGATGCTGTTAGAGCATACGATGCAGATGCCATAGTTAGATTTTGTGCTTCTATACTTACGTTGGTTCCTCCTCTACTTAATACAAATTCGTCAGTTGCATTAGTTGATGCTACTTTAGTTAATTCGGAAATCTTTTTATTTGCCATTTTGTTTTTTTATTCTAGTACTATTAATCCTGAGTCCTCTAATAATAAATCATCTCCTATTTCTAATAAGATGTGAGGGGGTATTACTATTGATCCTGAAAGTTGTTGTGGTATGAAGGCACCTTGACCTCGTCGTTGTATTAACCAGTTTAAGTTATCATATTCGTTGATAACGGGTTTGTCTTGTTCTTGTTGTACTTGTTGTAGTTGTTCTAGACGTATTTTGTCTAGTTCATCTAAATATTTTTTATAACGTTGAGTTTGTTCTTGTATACTAAGATCCACTATGTGTGGTAAATCTCTAAACGTTAACCAAGGGATTGCTTGGTTGGGGTCTGTCATTTTTCTAAATACCTCTGACTGTTCGTGTAAAGGTAACGATGAGATAGAATCTAACTTAATAAACTCTAACCAAGGTAGATGTAATGTTGGTTTCAATGACATATTATGACTTATTGGTATATGTGATAAATATGATAGAACTATCTATTATACGAATAATATAAAAAAGGGGTTGACATAAGCCAACCCCCTTTTAATAAATAGTGTAATCCTAAGATTATAGTGAATTAAGACCAGCGATCTCAATTTTCCCATAAAACTCGGGACGTACAACTTTCTTAGCGTAACGAGTAAGTAAACCTTTACGTGGTGTAAACGTTTCTGGATCGTATACTAATGGAGTCATGATTAATGGAATATAAGGAGCAAATACTGCACCACTTTCCAAGAATTGAGTTCCTCTGAATCCAAGTAATACTTGATTTTCAGTCATATATGGGTTTTTGTATACTTTGTAACGACCGTTTAGAGCCCCTACTTTTTGTACACCAAACGCATAGTTTGCAGCACTTACATCACCATCACTATCAGCAGCGTATCCTGGGATACTTTCTAAGATAGTACCTACAGCTGGAGAACATACTAAGAAGTTAGCTCCACCTCTAAGGGTTTTCTGGTGAATGATGTTAGATAGTTTTTGGATTTTAGTTCCTAAAGTTTGGAACCATTGTCCTTGGCTGTTATAGAAGCCTAGGTCTTCAGTAAATCCTGTTGCAGCGGCGTTGATACCTTTGTTGTTAATAGCACTCCAGTACTCAGTACCCGCACCTGCAGAAGATAATAACATATCAAGAATCTCTAAGTCGATCTCTAAAGAGATGTACTCACTTAAGATTGAAGTAAGTTCTGCTTCAGCATCGATTGAGTGGTATGCATTTAAATCTTGTGCAAATTCTGGTGTCCATACTGCTTTCAACTTACGAGTTTTTGCAACGATAGCAGATGATTTCATCTGTACATTAATCTCTGGAATAGCGATAGGAGTGTTGTCTGCGTTGATGGCGTTATTTCCATCTTCGAAGTCACCTCTATACTGATCAGTTGGTTGTAGTTGGTAAGTAACTACAGCAGCAGCATTTACGTTTCCTACATCAGCGTTTAAAGCAACAAATGTTACGTTAGTACCGTCAACTGTAGTAAACTCAGGTAAGTTTTTAGATGCGTCTAATACTCCATCACCTGATGCAATAGTAAATCCTCTTACTCCTTGTTCGTCTAAGTTAGGTAAGTCTGTTTTTAAGATTTTAATAGTTCTATAATCACCAGCAGCTGCAGATGCAGAGTAGTCACTATTAAAGTTCATATCAGCCCAAGATGCAACAGCAAGTGTTCCAGTTGCTCCAGCAGCAGAACCAGTGTTATTGATTGAATATCCGAAACGACCTGCTCCGTATAAACCACCTGTGTTAGTATTTCCAAAAGGATCGTTTCCGCCTGTTGCTCCATATACTGAATCACCAGCTGTAACACCACCTTTAGTTGTTCCGTATTGGAAATCTAGATAAAATACTAGTCCAGAAGGAAGATTCATTGGTTGTACAGAAACAAATTCTTTAGCAGCAATTTGTCCGAATACTTTACGTACTAATGGAAGAGCTACTCCAGCCCATTGCTCACCTACACCTGCAGTAAAAGTACCTTGAGATGCAGCACCACCACCTGTTTGAGAAGTCTCAACAACTAGTTGTTTAGCTTGGCTTTCTAACAACATACTCATGTTGTTTTTGTTTGATCCCTTAAGACCTTCTAAAAGACCTGTTTTTTCCCATTTGCCCGAAAGGCGCGCTGCATCACTCTGAAGTGATTGGTATGGGTTAGCGCTTTCTAATAAAGTGTTTAAACTCATTTTAATTTAATTTAATTAATGATACCTGCAAGCTTTTGAAAGCGTGCTACCATATCATTAGATTCTACAATTGGTTGTTTAACCGTTTTGTTGATAGACCCTACTGCTTTTGATGCAGATCCTTTAACTTCGTTGATTGATTTTTTAGGTGCAGATTTAATTCCTTCACTTAAAGTGTCAAATACTAGTTTAGTTTCTTTTACAGTTGTAGCGTTATCAAACGATTCTAAAACTTTTACTTTTTGTGCTTCAGATAAGTTCTTAGCTCTAAAAAGTTTATTTGTGTAGAGAAGTTTGGCGTTTAGAAGATTTACTTCGTTAAGTTCAGCTCTAAGTTTATTAACTTCTTCTAGTGCTTCTTTAACTTCTTTATCTTCTTCTTTTTTAGCTTCATCTATTTTGTCATCTTCTTTTTTAGAAGCTTCTTCAATAGATTCGTCTTTTTTATCTTCACCTTTAGCTTCATCTAATTCTAATTCATCAGCATCGATTTCAATATCAGTATCAACGTCCATTTCCATGTCGTCTACTGCTACTTCTTCTTCACCTTCTTCAGATTCAAATTCATCACCTGGCTCTAAATCACCATCGTCAACCATATCTTTGATTACATCTTCGATAAACCCTTTAAGGTCATCTTCTGACATATCTTCTAGGTCAACTTCTTCGTCGTCTAAGTCGATTTCATCATCTCCTTCTACGTCAACTTCGATTTCTTCGTCTGCATCCTCGTCACCTTCTTCTTCTTTAAGTTCGTCCTTAGATTTCTCTTTGTCCTTACCTTCTTCGATTTCTGATTCAAGTTCAGCTAACATTTCGTCAAGTTCTTTTTCTTCTTCTTCCTGAACAGTAGATTTACCTACTTTGGAAGGTACTGATTCTAATGACTCGCCACCCTTACGTTTGTAAGATGGAGCGTCCATTTCTTCAACCTTGTCTTTAGAGTCATCTTTTTTAGCCTCATCTAAGTCTTCATCCTTATCCATTTCTTGGAGTTTAGCTGAAAGCATACTTTTGATGTGTGGTGTAAAAGATTCTTCTAGAGCGGCTTTAGCGTTAGCGATAGCAGTTTCCTTAATGGTTTTTGCGTCCGCAATTGCTTCTTTAAGCATTGTTCTGTTAGACATCCTAAATTTGTTTTTTTGGAAATACACTAATTGAGTAGTGTAATAATGGTTAGTTTTATTTTGATGACATATGAGATGCCATATTGTATGATGATACGTATATTAAGAAATAGGTAAACACAAAAAACCCCACATTTCTGTGGGGTTAATTTACCTGCCTTTGGTAGCGTTCCGAAGGAATTATCTTAAAGTATAGGGCATGTACCCTTAGCACATAGTATTTCTCTGATTATGTTATCAACTTTACCATATCGGTATGTTGAGTTACTTATAGATTCGTTAAGTGATGTTGTTTCAGCCATCCACGATCCTGGATTTGATGGTGTTGAAACAAAATCCCAACATAATAACTCAAAATCGTCTTGTACCTCTAAAGTTTCACCTATTTGTTTAACTGAACCCATACCACGAGATGATACACCTACTGTGATACCGTTTTCAATCAACGCTTTTAATATATTACCTGATGGTGTTGGTAATATTTCTATTTTACCTATAACGTGATCACCATCCCACTGAGCGGATTTGATGTTATGTGATACGTTTTGTAAGTTGATTATTGATGATTCTGGATGATCGAGTTCGCCTAATGCTCTGTTTTCTTTGATGAGTTGAGAATATTTATCCATCTCACGCTCCCAAAGTTCCTTTGGATAAACACGACTATTACCATTTTCTTGGTTAACCGTAGTTAGAATACCTTCAACTACCATATTACCACCAGTACTTCGACTTTCAACCAAAGATGAGATGGGTTGGAATAACGAAGTTTCTACAAGTACGGATTTTGACATCTTAAATCTCTGTTTCGTCTACGATTTCAACTTCTACTCTTTTATTACCTGTAGCTTTTTCATACATTTTATCGTATTTACCTTTAGCTTTTTCGAGTAGTTTTACTTCTTTACGTAGTTCTTTGATTTTACCTTTATCCATCAACGCAGCCATAGCTTCGTTTTCGTCTAACATAGTAAGTTGTTCGTTACGAGATGTGATTTCTTCGTCGATTGCTTGGATTTTAGCTTCTAAAGCTACACCTGTACCTACTTTGTCGATTCTAGATAGTGTTTGTGATACGCTTTCTTTTTTCACTTTACCGCTTTTATCTTTTACTTCGTCTTTTTCTTTTTCTTCTTCGAGTTCTTCACTCATATCGTATTTCTCGTCACGCATACCATCTAAGTATCCTTCTTCTTCAGCGTCGGTTCTAGCGTCTTCATCCATCGGCATATCTTCATCGTAGATGCTTTCATCTTCGTTCATGATACTATTGATTAATCGACCTTGTTGAGCTGCAAGTGAGTTTGGATTTCCTGTAGTTACTACCATACCACCCATAAGTGATTCTTTAACTACTTTTTTAAGTTTAGCACTGTATCCACTTGATGCGTGGTCACCTGTTACTTCTTCTTGTACTGGTTCTGAATATCCAACACCTTCTTCCCCAAACTGCCCTTCTTTAACATAGTGTAAAGAATCTTTAGTTAGGTTTTTAGCTACTACTTCACGTACTTCTTCTAAAGTTTTAGCTGGGTTGTTTTTTGATTCAAAGTAAACACCGTTCATAAACTCTTGTCCGTTTAAGTTATCGATGTTTTTAGTATCACTATAATCGAAAGCGTGTGATTGAACTTCTTCAACCTCTTTAGATGTTGATTTTGCTTCAGCAGCTTGTTCAGCTAAATATGCTTTAAACTTAGTTTCGTAAGTTTCTTCTGGTGCTGATTCCCACTTATTTACTGGTTGTAAATCAACATAGTTCTCGTTTAGTTTCTTTTTACTCATCTTTGTCTGGTGTTAATAATATTTTTATGTCGTTGAGATAGTCTTGTATTAAATCCGTTCCATATACTATAGCAAACGTATCTGGATTATCTCTGTAGTATGCTATTGTTTCTATTTTAGCTTGTCTTATGGTTTTAACCACATCGACTAGCTGTTTTTCAATATCCGAAAATGCGTCAATACGGCCTTTTTGGAACTTTTCCGCTTTGGCTTGATCGTTTTCGTTTATTCTATACTTATACATATTATGATTTAGATTTATCTACTAGTTTGTAACCGTAGTTGAAATATATTGGTTTTTTAACACCGTCATCGTTTGTATCTAAATCACCCATCTTCATAGGGGTTTCTTTATATGCTGATAAATCTTCATCTAAATCGTCTCCATCGTATTCGTCAGCTGATTGTTCTATATCGTTTATAAAAGACTCTAGTGTATTGTCATACTGATTAGCACTACTACCAAAGTTAAATATATCGTATGCTTCAGCACTTCTCATCTCTGATGGGAAATATAGGTGAACTATATCTTTAGCTTCTTCTCCTAGTTGAGCTGCTTGATCTAATATACCTTGAAGTTCTATTATACCTTGTCTTTGATTATCACTTAAATCTTCACTTAAATCCTTATCTTTCTTTTTAAGTTTAAAAGCATATGGTGTGTTGTAAGCACCTGCACCACCAGATGTAGACATTTCGTCTATATCCTTAGATTTATTTTCTAAAATACTATTACGGATTTCTTTTTTTAACTCTGATCTCTTCATTTAGTAAGTTTTATTTCTTTAATCAACTCATAATACTGAAGTAAATCCACTAAGTTATCAGTGTTGACTTTGTCAGTTTTTTTAAGTTCTGTAAGTAGTTTAGAAACTTCTACTAACTTGATTTTTACAACTTTATCGTTAAGTGCTTTAGCTTCAGTTAATACTGCATGCTTAAGTTCTTTGATTTTTGAGTTGTAAAAGTTTCGTAGTTTTGGGGTTGAATCTACTGATTCGATAAACTCTTTAAGAACTGACTTCTGATCATTAGATAGATCATCATATTTGTCGTTAAACTTTTCTAAAAGAACTTTGTAGGTTAAGATTCTTGTGTCTTTATCGTATGTTTGAAATTCACTTAAAACATCGTTTTTAACA
>Ga0206131_10005778_pt1 | contig 12871 bp, 9 predicted proteins | sample Helgoland_Spring_FD_148636 | JGI IMG/M metagenome (GOLD analysis project Ga0206131, IMG submission 148636) | Pelagic subsurface seawater microbial communities from Kabeltonne, Helgoland, North Sea - Helgoland_Spring_Bloom_20160517_1 | ecosystem: Environmental > Aquatic > Marine > Epipelagic ...
CTTCTAATAGAGTTAAAGGGTTTACTACAATAGCCTTATCAATATTAGCATCATTGATGTTATTATTCTCTGTTTCAACAGTCTCTTCCGTCGCTATGGTTCCGCAACTCGCAACCAACAATAAACAAAGTAACCAAAATATATTTTTCATTAATTTTAAATAAAATGAGCGCTACCAAATGAATGATAGCGCTCAAATATAGTCAATTGAAAGGGATTATTACATACCAATCAATAACTTGGCTTAGCCTTTTACTAATTTGTTTATTTACTCCCCAAAGCTGCAACTACTTTTACCTCCAACTCATCAGAAAGCTCCGGATTATCCATTAATAAATCTTTAACAGCATCCTTACCTTGACCTAACTTGGTATCTCCATAACTATACCAAGATCCGCTTTTCTTTATAATTTCAAATTCAACACCAAGGTCAATTATTTCTCCCATTTTGGAAATTCCTTTTCCATACATAATATCGAATTCCGCTAATCGGAATGGAGGAGCCACTTTATTCTTGACTATTTTGACTCTCGTTCTATTTCCGATAACTTCATCTCCACTTTTAATTTGGGTAGAACGACGAATATCTAACCGTATAGATGAATAAAACTTCAAAGCATTTCCACCCGTTGTCGTTTCCGGATTTCCGAACATTACACCAATTTTCTCTCTTAATTGGTTTATGAAGATACAACAAGTATTTGCCTTATTAATAGATGACGTTAGCTTTCTCAATGCTTTAGACATCAATCTAGCTTGCAGGCCCATTTGGCTATCTCCCATCTCTCCCTCAATCTCAGCTTTTGGAGTAAGTGCAGCAACTGAATCAATTACCACTAAATCAATTGCTCCTGAGCGAATTAAATTATCCGCAATTTCTAATGCTTGCTCTCCATTATCTGGCTGAGATATTAATAAATTCTCAACATCAACACCTAATGCTTTTGCATAAAATTGATCAAATGCGTGTTCTGCATCAATAAATGCTGCAATTCCTCCAGCTCTTTGACACTCAGCAATTGCATGAATTGTCAAAGTTGTTTTACCTGATGATTCTGGACCATAAATTTCAACAACCCTTCCTTTTGGGAAACCGCCAACTCCTAATGCTCGATTTATTGTAACAGAACCAGAAGATATAACCTCCATATCCTCTATTGCGTTATCTCCTAATCGCATAACCGTGCCTTTACCATACGATTTATCTAACCTGTCAAGCGTTGCTTGTAATGCTTTTAATTTTTCTGTGTTTGCTACTTTTTCTTTTGCTACTGCCATAATAAATAATTTTTCTACAATTATACGAGTAGGAGGACGTAAGCTATTTACGTTGTTGTTTTAATCCTCCAATTCTTCTAAAATTTGTTGTGTATGATGTTTTGTTTTAACCTTTTCAAATATTTTAATAATCATTCCTTCTTCATCTATTATAAACGTTTTACGAAAGATTCCTTCATATTCTCTTCCCATAAACTTTTTTAAGCCCCAACACTCAAATTGATTGATCATTACCTTTTCCGTATCTGCAATTAATGGAAACGGTAAATCATATTTTTCAATAAATCCTTGATGTTTTTTTTCTGTATCAGCACTTACCCCAACAATTGCAAACCCTTTATCCAATAATAACGCATAGTTATCTCTCAAATTACATGCTTGCATTGTACATCCTGGTGTATTATCTTTTGGGTAGAAATAAACAATTAATGTTTTTCCAGAAAAATCAGATAACTTAACTGTATTTCCATTTTGATCTACCCCACTAAAATTAGGTGCTTTAGCTCCCTCCTTAATTTCACTCATAATTTGTTTGTTTAGACTACAAAAGACCGAATACTTGGCTAATATATCAATAATAGATATACAATATTATCAACAACTCATTTTTTAATCAACATATGTTCATTTTCTGAACATTACGTAAAATACATTTTGGATTACATATATAATCACTAACATTGCAGTATATGGCGATAGACAGAATTACGGAATCAGAATCCAATCATAATCATTTGGACAAAATGAGTACAAGAGACCTTCTTGTCAATATGAACAAAGAAGATAAAACTGTTCCTGAAGCTATTGAAAAAGTAATTCCGACAATAGAGAGGTTGGTTGATGAGATTGTAATTCGCATTAACAAAGGTGGTCGTTTGTTTTATATTGGTGCAGGAACTAGCGGAAGACTTGGAATCGTAGATGCAAGTGAATGCCCTCCAACATTTGGTGTGCCACATGGAATGGTAATAGGTATTATTGCGGGAGGAGACGACGCAATACGAAAGGCTGTTGAATTTGCTGAAGATAATGAAAACGGTGCATGGAATGACCTGCAAGAATATCAAGTTGGAAAAGAGGATACCGTTATTGGAATTGCAGCTTCGGGAACTACTCCATATGTAATAGGTGCGTTTAATAAATGTAATGAATTAGGTATCTTAACTGGAAGCATCACTTGCAATCCAGGAAGCCCAATGGACCTATTAGCTAAACACTCTATCGTTCCCGTAGTTGGTCCAGAATTTGTCACTGGAAGTACACGGATGAAGTCTGGAACCGCTCAAAAATTGGTTCTTAATATGATTTCTACATCAGTAATGATAAAAATAGGACGCGTAGAAGGCAACAGAATGGTTGATATGCAACTAAGTAATGCTAAGTTAGTTGATAGAGGAACAAAAATGGTAATGAACCAACTAGGCAATTCCTATGTGGAAGCGAATAGACTTCTTAAAAAACATGGAAGTGTGCGTAAAGCAGTTGCTGCTGGCAAGAAATAAAAAAGTGATGAGCTTTAAACCCAAACGCTATTCTTCCTTATCAAGATCATCAAACCCATCATCGTAAAACAACTCTTGATCTAATTTTCCTAAGATTTTAAACTCTGTCCTTCTGTTTCTTTGCCGCCCTTCAGGATTATCTGAACCATCCTCATTTGTATTTGCCGCAATTGGAATTGTTTCACCATACCCTTTTGCTTGTAATCTTTCAATTTTAATCCCTTTTTTAATTAAATATTGAACTACACTTTCAGCACGTTTTTGAGATAATCTTACGTTATATGCATCATTTCCTTTGCTATCTGTATGAGAGGCTATTAAAACAATAATCTCAGGGTTATCTTCCAAAAGCACCAATAAGGTTGTGTCAATTGAATTCATAGCAATATCCGTTAAATCTGGACTATCAAAATCATAATAAATATTTTTTAAAACAACTCGCCCAGTTGGAATTTTTTCAACTATAATATCTTCACATATACTATCTGACTTTTGCAAATTGAGTGTCGAGACTTTAACTTTACCATTTAGATAACCTCCTGTTATGGTTTGAATTAAATAGTTGAAACCTGGATACAACTTTACATTGAATTTACAGTCAAGTACATTAGTTTCCTGTGATAAAAACTTACCATCTTCATCAACAATGTAAATTTTTAATTTAGTTTTAGTATCTACACAGTTTAAAGTCTCCTTATCAATAATATTTCCACAATAGTTTAATTCGATAACATCATTGTACATAAATTCATAAATATCATCACAACAAGTGGCATTATACAAAGATTGACCTCCTTCTCTATTAGAAACAAAGTAACCACCTTTACTATTTGGATATAGAATAAAGTCTAAATCATCCTCCTTCGAGTTGATAGGTATCCCCATATTTATTGATGGCTCAAATTTATCTCTTTCACCTATAGCTTTAAAAATATCTAACCCTCCAAAATTCGGCTTTCCATTTGAGCTGTAGTACAAAGTCTTTGTTTTTACATTATAGTAAGGGGTCATCTCCGCGCCTGGAGAGTTTATTTCATTTCCTGCATTCGAAGGCTTTACAAACTTATTATTTTCGTCATCAAATTCAGTATACCAAATATCTGTTCCTCCCTCTCCTCCGGGCCTATCAGACATAAAATAAATTACCTCTTGCTTTGTTTCCGAATCTCTTCCTACAGTTGGATGAGAAGATGTAAAGCCCGGCAGATTAATCTCTTTCCCCATTAACATGGGCTCAGCCCACTCTGAACCATTTTTTTCTGAAAAATAAATTTTACAATTCACCTTATTGTTCCAATCTCCTGCACATCTTGCGAAGTAAAACCGTGAACTGTCCAAGGAAAAAGTTCCATTAGCAACATCTTCATCAGCACTATTAAAAGGACCTTTCCATTCTCCCTTATATTCCCAGACATTATCTACTTTTTCCGCAACATAAAATTTACGCGCTGGTAACTCCATACTATCAATGCTATCGCGGTAATAATATTTCTCTTGATCCTCCCTTAAGGATCCAAAAACTATTTTTGTTTGAGTCAATGGAATTGGCGAAAAATCAATATGTGGATTATTAACACTTTCTGGAAGGTGCTCCACAACCGCATTTTCGCTTGAATCCCGATAAGAAATTGCTAAATCACATCCAGCCAATTCCGCTTTAAACAAATCGTCTATACCAGGCGCACTTGCGCGTTTGGCTACATTTTTGAATTTCAATAAATTAGCCTTGGCATCTTCATAATTTCCTGTTTGTTTTTGCATAACAGCCAAGAAAAAAATTGCGTCAGGGTATTTGGCACTTTTATCATCACCACCTTTGTCAACAATTTGCTTGAAACACTTTGCAGCTTCCAAATAATTTCGTGTATACATGTAGAGGTTAGCTAACTTCAATAAGTAGCGATCTTTTTCAGGTTTCAGCGCAACTAATTCTTTATAATACTCAAGCGCAATATATGGATTACCGGTTTTTTCAGCTGATTTAGCCAATCCCTTGATTTGCATTACTTTCTTTTCAACTATCTGAAATGTGGTATCCTGCGCCCTTCCAATATTGGAAAGCAATAGAAAGCAGGTGATGATTACTATTTTGTTCAACTTAAATATCATTAATATCTTTCGCAAGGAACTGTTAATCTCTTTGAATTAATATTTGGAGCAATATAAATAATGGACACTTCAAACGTCCCCTTCCTATCAACATTTTGACTCAACGTGGAAATATTTACATCATAACTAAAGCCTAAATCAAAATTATTCAGGTAATTAACACCAATAACCGGATAAACAGCATCTCTATTCGTTTCTATTCCGTTTCTATAAAAGACGCCACCAAAGATTGCAGGAAGAACTTTATTACCGGTTTTGTACCGAAAATTAGATCCAACAATAAAATCATTTGCTTTTGCCGTCCACATGCATAGAAACTTTGGCTGCATAGTTAGTTTTGCAGAGTAATAGTAATCAAGTTCACCGTGTATTACATTTCTAATTCTAAGTCTTTCTTTAGATTCTGAGAAATAGTCATTTGCAAAATAAGAGTCTCGAGGTCTATTCAGGTGATTTAAAGCGAATCCTATCTTAGGCTGCAGTTTTCCAATTTGCTTTGACCACTGCACCCCAATATTAAAATCAAAATAATTTAGCGATGGGGACAATGCAGACTCCTGATTTGGAGTTGCTGTATTAAAGGATCCTGTAGGATAATCCCATTGTACTGGAAAAGTCTGCGCTGCTAAATCAGAATTACGAAAAACTAAACCTGTTTGAACTCCAGCTCTTAATTTATGACTACCTAATTCAAATGCATATGCTCCAGATAATAGAATTTTATTTGTAGAAAAATTAATCCCTCCGAATTCATCGTGCGCAATTAAAATACCCGCATTAACCTCTTGAGAACGCAAACGAAAAGTTTTATCAAATGAAATAATAGATGTTGTTATTCCTTTATTAACTGGAGGATTAATCTGTTTCCATTGATTCCTGTAATTCCCTGTTATTCTAAAATCACCTTCAAAATCACCCATTTTAGAAGGATTCAATAAATGATCCGAAGCATAAAATTGTGATAAGTGAATATCCTGTGCGTTATATTCTCCAACAAAAATAAATGACAATAGCAATATGGTTAAACTTCTATATCTCATTTACCAATTTCCAGTTCCAGTTAGATAAAAGTTTGCCATGTAAAGTAACTGCTCGTAAGTAAATTCACACATGCAAGCTCCAGGAAAATCAGACATAGCATTGCCAACATGTGGAGTATAGTAATCACCGTTACTATCAGTGTCCATATCTATAAACCTACAAGTTGTCGGATCACACGTACCTCCGGGATCAGCAGGCGTATCACATATTTGATCACCATCGGTAACACAATTAGAACCATCGACTAGCTCGCTTCCTTCAAAGGAGTCTAAAAGACCAAAATAATGCCCCATTTCATGAACCAATGCTTTTAAATTATCTTGATAACAACCATTACCATCTTTTTTTATTACAAGTCCACTTGAATCAGTATGTGTAATATAACCCTGATCTGAATAACTGCATTCGCCAGCTGGATTATTGATATTGAAAACATAAAAAATATTTATTCTTTGTTCCTCGTGATATTTAACTTGCATTTCGACCCAATGGCTGTCCACATCAAATTCATCGTACCTCCAGTCTTTAATGTATTTAAAATCACAAACTTCAAAAGAAACACAAATAGGACTAAAGTATCTGTTTAACGTATCTATATTGGTTAAAATATCAGCTTCCGTAACTACTGCATTCCCTAAACTATCTTCAACAATGTGAGCCACCACAGAGAATTTCTTATCTAAACAAGGAAGTCGATTTATTACCTGAGAAAAGCAGCTTATGGCACTAATAAAAGCAACAATGAAAAATAAAAGATGTTTAGTAAACTTCATAATTATCTTTAAATGTAACTCAAAAGTAGGTAAAAATCCGTAGTTTTGTTTAACAAGCTATAGGAATAAATTGTTTTTAATTTTAATTTAAAAAATTTAATGAAGCAAGCACGTATTTTTTTTTCAATCCTTTTCTTTGTATTTATTGCAAATAGCTTTCTATCTCAATCAGCTAACATCATAGAAGGTTGCTCACCTTTAGAGGTTGAATTCACTGCTCCAGGAGGTACTACATGGTTTTGGGATTTTTTAGATGGAGCTACATCAACGCTTGAAAATCCTATTCACACATTTACAACTGGTACTTACATTGTCGAATATTCAGAATCTGTTTCAGGACCTATACTTGGTACAGTTACAATAACTGTCTACGATAAAATTATACCAGAATATTCAGCTCTTACGACCACTCAAGGATGTGTTCCTTTGTCAGTAACATTTGATGATGACAATACATTTACACCAAGTGGAGTAAATATTGTGGGATATACATGGACTTCTACTGGACCAGCAATATCCGGAGCTCCAGTAACATTCCTGTACAACAATCCTGGAGTATATGATCTTTCAATGAATGTAATAACGAATATGGCTTCTTGCGATACTACAGTCAATTTTTTGGATGTTGTTTCTGTAAGCACCGTTTCTGCTGATTTTAGCATTATTCCAACATCTGCGGGGTGTAATCCTCCTGTAACTGTTAATTTCAATGAATCTTCATCTACAAATAATGCGCCTCCCCTTTCCTATTTTTGGGATTTCGGAAATGGCAACACATCCATACTACAAAGTCCTGCAAGCCAAACATACGCTAGCATAGGTGATTTCACAATAGCATTAACGACCACCGATACAAACGGATGTGTAAATTCTTTTTCTTCCGATATCAGCGTAGGAAGCCCTTTAGCAAGTTTTGTTATTCCGGATACTGTTTGTAGTAATACAGATTTCACCCCTCTAAATAATTCTTCTGCTGGAAGCTACTTATGGGACTTTGGAACCAACGCTATTGCTTCAACACCTCTCACCATAGCGGAACCAACCGTACAATTCACTAGTAATGGACTGCAATCCATTACCTTAACCACAACTTCAGGAAGTTGTTCGCATGACACAACATTACAAATTTTTGTGGAAGATCCCACGGTTTCATTTGTTTCTGCCCCTGGTTACTTCTGCTTTGAACCTGCAACAATCAACTACACCGGAAGCTCTCCTAATGATGTGTTAAGCTGGGAATGGAGTTTTGGAGATGACAGCTCAGGCACAGGTCAATCGGTATTGCACGAATATACCATCGGAGATACCACTTATTCAGAGCATGGAGAGAATATATTGTCGACAACATTAACCATAACTACATTAGCTGGATGTGTTGCTGAATTTACAGATCTTGACACAATCCATTTGCCATGGGCCCGTTTTATGCCAGATGTTGTAAATGGGTGCGCTCCTTTAACAGTTACATTTTCTGACTCAAGCAGGTCTAACACTCCTTCGGAACCCATTGTGCAATGGGAGTATGATTATGGCGATGGAAACTCAGCTACTTTCATAAATGACAATCCGAATAGCTATATATTCAATACTCCGGGTGAATATGATGTAGTATTAATAATTACCAATAGTTCAGGTTGCACCGACACATCAGATACAATTAGAATAGAAGTTGGCGAGCTTGTTGCCTTAGACTTTTCTGCGGATGTCACAAGCGTTTGTCCTGGAGACACTGTAACTTTTACAAGTCTAACGCCTTCACCATCTAATATAGATGCTTGGCATTATTATTCTGACGAAGACCGACAATTTCATTGCTACCAAGACTCAAATGCTGCTTGGTCTTATAACAACGTTACTGGTTTCCAAGATGTCACTTTAACCGGAGAGTACAATGGATGTTGGTCAACAATAACAAAACCCAACTATATTGAGGTTAAGGGACCTATTGCAGACTTCAATTTCCGACAGGACTGTGGTACTCCTATGGATGTTCTATTTTCTGATTCAAGTAGTGACGCAACATCTATTTCTTGGGACTTTGGAGACGGAAATAATTCTATAGCGAATACAACTCCACACACTTATGCTGCAACTGGAGATTACAATGTTGTTTTAACAGCTTCTAGCGCAACTTCGGGCTGTTCAGATTCTAAAGACTCTGTTACTGTTCATATAAGAACTATTCTAGCGAACTTTACAACAGACACATTGCTTTGCGGAGGAATATCCTATGATTATGATGCTACTGCATCCACAGATGTTAACGAATTTTGCAATAGAGGATATACCTGGTTTTTTAGCGACAGTACTTTACGCCCCTTAACAGGCAGCTCTCCCACAGAATCTATTGTTTTTAATAGTACAGATCTACAAACGATTGGATTAGTGGTAGAAGATATTAATGGTTGCGCTGACACGCTTATTGAAGAAATTAAAGTTTTTAGCGGTGTTTCAAACTTTTCTGTTAGCGATACGACCATATGTATTCCTTCTACATTAACTTTTGGAGATTCTACAGTAGCAGATACCGTGATAACAAATTGGAATTGGGATTTTGGAGATGGAAATACTTCAACTGTTCAGCACCCCACTAATATTTATTCGGTATCCGCGGGAAATACTATTCCCGTGACGCTAACCACAACCGACATTACGGGCTGCATCCAAACGTCTCAACTCAACCTAATCGTTTATGAGCCTGCAAGTATTATCGGAGTAAGTCCAAGCCCTGCCAATGTATGTGTAGGGGAAAATATTGATTTCACCGCTACAGATTTTACAAGCCAAGGGTCCAACCTCATTTTTAATTGGGATTTTGATGATGGAAATACTTCTTCCTCCCAAAACGATTCAAATGAATATCTACTTTCCGGCACATACAATGTTGTTTTATCCTTCACCGAAATAGCAACTGGTTGTGAAGATTCGTCATTTGTTACAGTTAATGTGCAAGACTATCCAATTGCAGGATTCTACTCCAATATCGATACGTTAGCTGCGGTATGCCCTAATCAACAGGTAAACTTTACTGACACTTCTTTTACTTTCGGACCTGCATTAGCATTCCAATGGGATTTTGGTACTGGAGGACCAATTGATAATGCACAAAGTCCTTCAACATTTTTCTCTGCTGGAACTTACGATATTGAATTAGTTGTTTCTACAAGTTATGGCTGTACAGACACATCTATTTATCCTATATATGTTATAGGACCACAAGCGAGTATTATCATAGATAACAACAACATCTGTAAAGGAGAAGCTATTACCTTTACAATAGATAATTATGCGGAAGTTGATTTTCTATCATGGGATTTTGGAGACGGTGTTGTTGTGACCGATACTATCCCTTTTAGCCCGATTACGCACACCTATAATTTCTTACCCCCTTCTGGGCAAACGTTTGCTTCATTAACAGCTTATGGCATTAACACATCTTGTCCGGCAATAGCTACAGTTGATATTTTTATCCATGAAGTAAGAGCGGATTTCATTAGGAATGATGGAATTGACACGGTTTTGTGTATAGATGAAATTTTAACATTAACAAATAACTCGACACTCTCAGATACCTATTCATGGACATTAGGTGATAGCGGTACTTCAAACTCATCTACAAATTTCGACTATACCTATTCTGTTGCCGACACATTCGATATTACTTTGTTTGTTGAAAACTCTGCTCTTGGGTGTAAAGACACTATAACAAAACAAGTAATTGTTGCGGCAGATCCTATTTTAACCCTGATTGGGGATACTATTTGTTCTTCTGAAACAGCAATTGTACAAGCACAAGCGGGAAACCAAAACCCGAATTATACATATTCATGGGAACCAATTGCCGATGTTGTTTCGCCTAATAGTGAAACAACCGTAACTGTAGCATTAACCCAAGATCAATATTTTTATGTCTCTGTTGAAGATTTGACAACAAATTGCACCTCTGAAGATTCTGCTTTTGTCTTTATATATTCTAGTATTACCGGTAATACATTTGATACGCTTATCGTAGTTGGAGAGACGCTTAACTTACCTGTCGAATATCCAGACAATACGGTAATTTTCACATGGGAGCCAGAAGATGGCTTGAGTTGTGCACAATGTAGCAACCCAATGGTTGACCCTGTATTAGAAAATGTAACTTACTATTTAAATGCTACAGATATTTATGGTTGCAATAATGCCCTCTATGTTTTTAATATTGAAATTATTCCTGAAACACTATTAGAAGTACCTACCACCTTTACTCCTAATGGAGATGGCATAAATGACATTATATACCTAGAAACATGGGGAATAAAAGAATTGTACGAATTTGAAATTTACAATAGATGGGGTGAACTTATATTTGTTACAACCGATACTAGCGTTGGATGGGATGGATTCTATAACGGAGTTCTTCAAAACAATGATATCTATGTATTTAAAGCACGTGCATTAGACTGGTTTGATGAAGAGATAGTTAAAGAAGGCCACATTCATTTAATGCGTTAATGCATTACCGTTATCCAGACATATTTATAACACTAAGAATATTTAAGCAAAAAAAAGCCGAATCAAATGATTCGGCTTTTTTTATCAAAACATATATTAGCTATTGATCGATAACAATTCTATTTCAAATATCAAAGTAGAATTGGGCCCAATTGCCCCTTGCCCACCGTTTCCATAACCTGATGAAGCTGGAATAAATACTCTATATTTGGAACCTGTTTTCATGTGTAACAATCCTTCTACCCAACCTTTTATCAAAGGATCAGACATGTTATGTGTAAAAGGCTGAGATCTCTCAACAGAACTATCAAACACAGTTCCATCAATCAAAGTTCCATGATAATGCACGGTTACATTATTTTCCATCGTAGGAATTTCGCCTGAACCAGGAATTAACTCCAATAATTGAACTCCCGATTCAAGTAACTGAACAGCTTCATTATTTGCATTATTTGCTAAAAACTCTTGCCCTTCTCTTAAGTTAACAGCCGCTGGACTTTCAACTCTTGGAGGATTTTTAATTTCGCTGCTCGTTGAAACAACTTCTTTCTTGTCCTCTTTTACCGTTTCTGTTGATTTATTTTCAATACAACCAGTCATTACAAATGACCCTATGGCCAATATCCAAAGATTCTTCATATTTATTTATCTACTGAAATTAATTCAATTTCAAAAATCAAAGTAGCATATGGTCCAATTTGCGCTCCAGCACCTCTTTCTCCATAAGCCAAGTCATAAGGGATATAGAGTTTCCATTTATCTCCTTCCTTCATCAATTGCAGAGCTTCTGTCCATCCTTTGATTACTCCACTAACTGGAAAAGATGCCGGCTGACCTCTTTCAACAGAACTATCGAATACGGTTCCGTCTAATAGCGTTCCAGTGTAATGTGTAGTTACCTTATCATTCAAACCTGGTGTTGCACCTGAACCTGAAGATAACACCTCGTATTGCAATCCACTAGGAAGAACTGTAACTTCTTTTCGTTCACCATTTTTTGCTAAATAAGCTGTTCCTTCTTTGGTCGCTTCCTTTGCTTTTTCGGCTTGCATTTGCCCCATATACTCATTCAATAAAGGACCTACTTCTTCTTTACTAATTGCCAATTCTGAACCGTTCAAAATATCCTGCAACCCTTTAGCCATTGCTTCAACGTTTAAGTCTCCTAAACCTTGTCCTTTTAAATTCTCAGCAATGTTAACACCTATTCCGTAACTTACTGAATCTAGTTTTGTTTCTAATTTCATTTCTGTTTTGTTTTTATTATTCTTCTGAGCTGACACACTCAAACCACCTGCAAATAGCATTGTCATTATTATTACTTTGGTTTTCATATTATTAATTTATTGGTTTGCAAAAATAGAATATAATTGGAAAGAAAAAAACGTGCCAATACATTTGAATCGAAAAACAGACGATAACAAAACACAAATTTGAAAATTATACCATACCATTCCTACAACTCATTTTTTGGAGCTTTGAATAGGACGGTTCAATTATATTATTACATTTGCGAGGATATTTTGAAAAAAATATTTAATAAGATCCTTAATAAAATTTACAAAAAAATTAAACCATGAAAAGAAATATAGCAATTGCACTGGCATTTATATTTGCATCAAGCTCAATTACGGTTAAAGCTAACGAAGGAATGTGGCTTCCTTTATTGATTAA
>Ga0206131_10005783_pt1 | contig 12865 bp, 19 predicted proteins | sample Helgoland_Spring_FD_148636 | JGI IMG/M metagenome (GOLD analysis project Ga0206131, IMG submission 148636) | Pelagic subsurface seawater microbial communities from Kabeltonne, Helgoland, North Sea - Helgoland_Spring_Bloom_20160517_1 | ecosystem: Environmental > Aquatic > Marine > Epipelagic ...
TTTTCCTGGGGTAAAGACTCCATCTGGATCAACCTTTGAAGACTGAAACGCTATCTGCTCTCCCAGACCGTTATAAACGTGTATGTCCCCAGTCTTTGTTCTTCTTATGACTATCGAGTCTAAGTTTTCTTTACTAGATTCTGCTTTAGTGTCTTTCTTAATAAAGCTAGAGAAGGGAACTTCAGCCTTGCTAACATTCCTTATTTTGTTAGGCGTAACGGGATATACAGTGGATATTTCTGGGCGGTTATGATTAAACTCAAACACATCACCCAAGGACCTGTAAGGGAAAGGACCCATGCAAGCCCTAAACGTAGAGGTTAAAGCGCTGTTAAACATGCTCGCATAGAAAGGATCTAAAAAAGCACCATTTGGTCTTACAAAAGCGCAAAAAACAGTATAGTCATATAAAGGGTACGGGGGAGAGACAAGCGTAAGCGAATTGTTTGAACCCATAAAGGTTGCAAGGCTTTCAGGTATCTCAGTAGGAAAATCACTTTTCTTAAGAGTAAGAGTTACATTGCCACCTGATGTGGTTATAGTAATCTCATCTCCTTCTTGTAGGTTGCGGCTAGAGTAGGTAACTTCTAACTCTGTTACGTTTCCGCTACCGTCGGTGGTAACTTGAAAATTAGGATAATCTGAAGCGCTTAAAATATCGGTGCTGAGAGCGACCGAATCCCTTTCTATGCCTTCAGTGAGTACCACACCTGCGACGTCCGAGAGATTATTTCCCAGAGAGCCCGAAAGAGTAGGGTTTGTTATAACCCCGATTTTAAGCCTTCCAGGAACGTTGTAATCAAGCGTTTTTTTAGAACAAAGTGAATCAGCGCCCCTAAGCAAAGGGGGGTAATCTGTAGAGTGGACTGCGGCAAAAGTTGATACTGCAGCCCCGTTGGGGATGTTATATGCCGTAGAATTGCTTACCGTTAACCTACCAGGCAGTACTGTAGGGGTGTCTTCTGCTTCGTAGTCAACGAAGGGCAAGTTGTCAGTAGTTATGAAGTCGATACCATTAATAACAGCAGCTGAATCAAGACCCGTTATCGTAGCTTCAGATCCTGTAAGCCCTCTCTCCACAGGACGAGCCCTAACCTTAGCGTCTATAGTTGGCTTTGATTCCTTGACCCCAAACGTGTTTTCGTTTCCAGTAGCGTCAAACTTCATTACGTTCTTTGCGGTATCCCTGTTTATGAAGTTAATGATGTCCTCCATTAGGTCAGACTCTTTGCCCTCCTCACAAGTGACCGTAACGCTAGTCTTTTCAAAAGACTCCCCATCCTGTTTAAGGCTGCTTTCTTCAAAAGCTGCGGAATTATTAAAGTACATTGTAATAGCCCCCTTAAGAGCCACCATGTAGGCTACGTTGTTAGCAGGTATGGAAATTACACTTATGCCTTTTCCGTTATCAGAAAACAGCGCACCACCAGATACAGCGGGGTCTTTTCTCTTAAATAAGAAGAACTTTTGAGCCATAGAACAAATATACGACAAACAAAAAAGCCACCCGAAGGCGGCCTTTCTTTATGCTAGACGCTCTAGCTTTTCTTCTAAGGATGATAGAACCGAAGCTCCTTTCTCTGTTAGGCAGAACCTAACCATGACATCCATTGGGTCTTGGCCTACTGGGACCGAAACGATAAGACCGTTGGAGTCAAACCAGTATACGCCGTCTTTCTTTACGTTTAAGATCTGGTAGTCTTTCGCCTGAACGATGATGGAACGAGCAGCAACCTGAGGTGAATCAAATGACTTGATAAACTGTTCTGGCTTCCTCTTAGCGATCTGCAAGAGATTGTATCGTATCTCAGACACAGGAGTCTCAATGCTTACGTTAAAGAACATAGCTACAGGTAGGAGCTCTTGGATGTCCTTGTCTCTCACCATAGCGATAGCATCGGTAAGCAAGAACTCCTTCTTAAGCTCTGTCTCTGCATCTTTCTTCTTGTTTATCTCCTGGAATAAGTTTCCTCCGTTGGCTTTATTGCCTGGGTGGACCTCCATGAAATCTCGTAGGTTAGGTTGATCTTTGTTCACAAACAAACGCTTATCACGAAATAACACTGATTTCTTGACAGCCTTGTCTCCCTGCTCATCAGCCCAGATAGACGGCTCGTTAGGGCAGTACCTTAGCTCTCGCACAGTATCCTTCTGCTTGTCATAAACAGTTACTCCTTTCTGAGGAAGCATAAACACGACACCGCCTCCACGGATGACTTCGTATTCTTTGTGCTGTTCGACTTTTTCCTCTCTTCTGATAAGAGGCTTCTTCTTAGCGACAGCCTGAGCAGGCGCTTCTTTCTTAGGTCGGCCTGGGGCCTTCTTGACTTGTGAATTCATAATAAATTAAATTAATTAATGCAAATATAAGAAAATAAAAAAAGGGACCGAAGCCCCTCTTTTCTTGTTTAGGATATTAAGGTTATTAGTCTCTGTCTGTAAACAAAGCAGCGCCAGTACCAGTAGCGGTGTCATTAATGACATACCCATTAACGATCCACTTACTGTGAGCTTCGGAGCTATAGCTAAACGCTGTGCATTCAACATAACTACCCACTTGAGCAGCCGCATTAGTAAGGTCTTCGTCAAGAACGATAGCGTTATCATCCACACCTGGGACCACTGCCATTACACCAGCAGTGCCAGTTCCATTGGCAGCAGAAGTGATGTTCAACAAGCTTCCAACGAAAACATCACCTGTAGCGTCATCTGTAGTGGAAGTGACGATTCTTAAAGCCGCTGTGTTAGCAGTGCCTAGAAAGAAGCCATAAGTGATACCTACGTTGCCAGCAGTAATAGCAGGAAGCGTAATATCCGCAGCAGCGTTATCCGCTACGTTTATTTGAAACAACCCTCCAGATTCAGTCTCGTGAATCAGTTTAGCTGCTGTTATGCTTTCTGTTTTTTTTCTAAACCCAGAAAGCTGACCCCCCATTTGAAGGTTTTTTACTCTTAAGTTGTCGTAGTGTCCCATAATTAAGCAATTGTAAATCCAACGTTATCAACAACGGTATAACCGCTTGGGCCAGCTATAAGTACAATAGAGTCTGCTGCGTCCTCAGACGTGGCTGTTTTTGCGTTTCCTCCTAGGTCTTTGTAGCTAAGCGCAAACGATCCACCACCGTCCGTTCCGTGAGTAACGATCAGAAACTGACCAATAACCACCTTAGGTGATTTTGCTCCATCTTCTTCGTAGTTCTTAGCTGAAACAGCTACAGGATCAGGAAGAGATGCAACAGCAGCTCCAGTACTTGAGACATCTATCTCAAGCTTATCACCTGGGTCTAAAACTTGGGTTGTGGTTGTGGCGGCAACGCTTACAACTGAAGTGTCATCGGGAAAAAATAAAGGCATAGTAATTAAGTTTTAAAAAGTTAAAGGCAGGAGCCCGTAGGCCCCCACCCTTCACTCGGTTAATATTTAGCCCTTGATGACTACGTGCTGGTTAGCAGCGCGTACACAAAGAGCAATTTCAGATCTGTAGTGGAATACAGCAGAGTCATTTCCAGTGTCGCCGTTGTTGGTGTGACCCAAAACGCCTCCGCCAGAAACCCAGTGCTCCATCTCACGAGAGTATCCGTTTGCCTCCTTGTAGTGCATAGACAAAGCAGGTACTTGTGCGCCTGAACGAGCATCAGCAACAGTTCGCAATGGAACCATAGCTCCTTGGATAAAGTTGTTTGCTCCAGCACCCAACATAGTTGGATCGTTCAACAATCTCCAGTCGTGCTTGTGGAAAGTGTATCCGCCACGAGTAAAGCTCTTAAATCCAAGCTGTACAGCCATATCCGCACTGTTCTGGAATGCTCCGAACTGACCTGGAAGGCCAGCAGAAACGCCAGTAGCGATACCAGCAGCGAGCATGTCGTCGATAGCCAAGTCTTGCTTTCTGTTCAAGTACATAGCGTACTCAGCAGGAGCTCCTTGCTTATCCAACTCCATGATGATGTCATCAAACTCACCGAAGCTATCCAATGCATTTGTTCCTGCGTTGCTAACTACGATTCCTCTATCCTCAATGGCAGAGAAGTAGCCTTCAGAACCAACTGCTTCATTTGGAGCATTCTTCTGACCAAAGAGCATCATCATCTCACGCTTGTCTTCGAAACGCTTACGAGCTTCTTGCTCACCGTACATGAACCATCTGTAGTCGCCGTTACCGACGTTTACGTAGCCGATGTTAGTTGCCTGTGAACCATTAACCTCATAGCGATCCTTAATGATCATGTATGGGTTTGTGTAACGAATCATCCCTGGATCGTCAAAAGCAGTTGGCTGATCTGTCCCCTGACCGTATATGTTTCCAATTTTAATCAACTTACAAGCAGCGCTCAAGTCGGTAGCAGAAATAACAGCACCGTCAAGTCTCTGAACGAGGGTAGCCGCTGGTGTACCAGTGGTGTTTCCGCCGTTCATAACTACAAGTCTTACGCCTGAGTCAGCATCCATTAATACGTCGTTCTTTTGAACGTTTCCATTAATTTCAGCTACGTCGATTTCGAGGTTAGCTCCTGCTGCTGCGTTGGCGGCAGATTGATCGCCAGCATCAAGAGCTCGGTGACGACGGCCTTCCTCCCACCAATCTACTTGGTCGGATGATCCTCCGCTGTTTACTGCTCCTGTGAGCTTCAAAAATCCAGTTAAGCCTTGATCGCCATAAGTCTTAACCAAGTCAGGCATGATATCCTGCTTAGTAGCCTTAACGAGGTCGTCAATAGTCGTGTAAGTGTCTGGGGTGGTTTTAAAGCCTCTTCCCAGTTTGGTTTGTTTTACCGTTACGTTAGCCGATCCGATAGAAGGGTCCAACGGAGGTAAGTTTCCAGAACCTGCGGTTCTGTCTGTTCCAATAGTAGCCATAATTATCTAATGTTAAATGTTAAAAGTTAATCCCCCTCCTCGTGAGTTTAATAGTTGTTTCACTTGAGCGGAGAGTGGATTGGTTTGTTGATTTTGATTCCCTTGTTGTGGGGACTCAGCGGAAACATTAGCTGCTGTGTTCACAAGCGTTCGTTGACCATCACCTAAACCTTTGGTGTATGCTGACTTTACAATTCTGTCAACGTTGTCAATAACCGCCATGTGGGACGACAGCAAGTCGTGATCCCAGCTTCCGTCCTCCCTAACGTAGGAGTCGAAGAACTCGTCGAGACGAGCTTGTTTGCCCTTTAATTGATTCTTGTATGCATCATCTAGGCCGAACTCGAAAGTGTTGTCTTCCCCCAGGTCAAACTCTAGACCCGTGAGATCATCCACTTCTTGCGACATTGTAGAGATCCATTCTTCATCAATTGCAGACTCGAAGGCTTGGCTTTCGGATTCAGGCGCAGAGTAGCTTTCTCTGATTTCCTGAACTTGCCCTCTGGCTTTGTCTCCGTCTATCTTAAGCTGAAGCTTAGATAACCTGACTTCATCCTCCGAGTGGAGGTCTTCGTCAAGCTTATACTTGCTATCAACTAGAAGGCTAAGCTCATCATATGAGAGGTTAGGGTATTCATTCGACATCTGAATGCGAATGGCCGTCATGTCATCCATACCTTCTGGATTCAATGACTGAAACCTAAACCAATCTTCTGGTGCTCGTCCTGTATCCTCTACAAAACGTGCGATGGCTTCGACTCTTTCGTCAATAGCGTTAGTTTCTTGTTCTTGATTAAAGTCTTCAAATGAGGTGATTTCTCTTCCGAGACGCTCACTCAAAAACTCCATGACAGCTCCTTCAAGTTCAGGCTCAGAGTAGTTCTGGTCTGACTCGTTTTGATACTGAGGCTGCTCTGTTTCTACAGAGGGCTGATCAAAAGATTCCTGCGAAGGAGCTTCCTCCATAGGCTGTTCTGATACAGCTTCTTGTTCTAATACAGGTTGTTCTTGGGCTTCATTAGTAGAAGCAGCAAGGTCCTCAGGGTTACTGAAGACCTCAAATCCTGCAATGGTTTCGTTATTTTCTTCCATTATATTTAATTAAGTAATTCTATTATTTGCTATAGACCACAAACTGATCTCCAGCCGTGCCTTGCACCTCATTGAAAGACCCGTAAATTGTAGTCCCTACCACACAAGGAACAGTGCCTGCGTAAGCGCTAAGCCTTTCATACTGACCCGCAACATGAGAGCTATCTGTTAAAGACCCACCAGTAGCAGGGTCTATATACTGATTCGCACCAGCTGCATTCTCAGCAAGAGGGTCAAAAATACCAGACCCCTTTACGGTCATAACTGCGTTAGCAGCTACCAAAACCTGAATGGCATAGAAATCGCCTGTAACTGTTTTTGCCCCATTGACAAGATAAAACTCTTTAGGAAATGCGTTTGAAGGATGTGCCATGTCTTATTTATTATGCTGCTCCAGCTCCAGTGAACGGAACAGTTGAGTTGTCGTTACCAAATACACCGTACTCTACCATAGTGTCTACCTTTGTGGCATAAACTACGTAAGCCTTATCCACTGCAACGGGAATAAAAGCGAACTCACCACCACCGATCTTAGCCATAAGGCCATTAGAGTCGTCATCGTTATATATATAAACGTATTGCTCAAGCTCCGAATCTAAATTCTTTACATACACGTAAGCTCTCTCGCTGCACTGCTCGGCAGCGTAGATTTTAAGAGCAGAAGTACCTACAGCCGTACCCTTTACCTTGGCTCTGATTAAAGCACCAGAGTCGCAAGTGAGGTTAGCCACTGTGCTTAAGGCCAACGCGCTCGTAAGCACGTCAGCGCTATTAAGGCTGAGTGTTGCGCGTACTGTTGCCATTATACTTCGTAAATTACCAAAAACTCTACGGTCAATGCCGTGGAAACGCTTGGTGTTAAAAACACATCTTTGTCCCCAGCATAAGGAAGAAAAGCCCAGTCCCCAGCGTACAAACGCCCAAGAGGTTGATCTTCAACTGTAATGGTAACAAATTCAGCAGCTGTAGTGCTAATGTTTTTAACATAGATCTTATGGGCCTTGGCATCTGAGTAAACATTCTTGTCCGCTATCTTGTAGGCAGTTGTAGCAGAAGTCGTTTTACGACCCACGCCAGTAGATTGATCAAGACCTGTGAGTACTCCAGCCTTAGTTAGTGTTGCCGTAGTTGATAGCGCGAGAGCGTCACCCGTAAGGTCCCCGCTCGAAAGTGTGATTGTTGCAGTGGTCGTAGCCATTTGTGTTAGTTATATGAATGCAAATATAGCAATAATTTATTACCTGAATCTGGAGGTCTTTTTCTTGATCGCTTTAGGCTGAGAGACGAACTGCTTGTTGCTGCTGGCCTTGGCTTTATTCGTTGCTGCTTTCTCACCTGATGATAGTGAGTCCCATGCCGCTTTAGGTAGGTAACGCCTCTTACCCTTAGACTTAACCTCTTTAGACTTACCGCGCTTCTTATTAGCGTGGGTGCCTGAGGTCATCCATTTCTGGCTACCCCAATCCTTAAGGCTTTTCTGTGATTTCTTAAGACGCATCAGTTCTTGTATCCCCCTCCAGACTTCTTGTATCTAGAAGCGAGAAGCTGTGCTTTTCTAGCGGACCACTGACCAGGATTACCTCCTTTGGATCCTGCCTTGATAGAGTTAAACAAGCGCTTGCGCATACCAGGCTTTGTATAGTTACCCGCCTCGTTTACGCGAGACTTTACTTTGCCTCCATCCTTAAACACACCACGTCCTTTTAAGACGTCTGCTCTAGTTATCTTTCCGTCCTTGTTGAGATCGGGAAACTTCTTTTTAGCCTTCATGACTTACCAGTTTAAACTTTGCTTCTTTTAAAGCCCCAGGGTGAGGCTTATAATCCCCCTTCATAAGGAAGTATCTACCACGCTCCTCCATCCAGTGAAAGCCAGCAGGAGCAGGAACAGCCTTAGTAGCTGAGCTTACTTTAAGCTTACCGCCCTTGTTGTACTTGACAGCGTTCATTAGCAGTTCCACTTACGCAAGGCAAGAGCCTTTCTGGTTGGTTTACCATTAGGCTTCTTCATAGGTCCTTTTACGCCAGACATCCTAGCGCAGAAAGACTTTCTTCTTTTAGCCGCTTTGCTTCCTTTTTTAAGTTTAGACGGGGGTGTAGTGACAGCAGTCTTCAGGTTACTACCTGTTTCTCTGTTGTATTTCCTTACACCTTCAGCCGTTAGTCCGCCAGAACGAGACTTATGCTTACCCATCTTAAGACTTACGTTACCTCCTCGCTTGTATGACTTTACAGCTTTCACAAAACAAAGATAATAAAAATAAATCTAGCCTAAAAAAGGGTCTTCCTCAGAAGTGAGGTTTTCAGTTTCTATCGACCAGTCTGAGCTATTTAAGATATTTAAAAACTCTTCGTTTCTGTAGGGACCTTCTTTAGATTCAATCGCAATCAATGAAGGCGGAACGGACACAGATTCGTAACACAAAAACGTTTTAGTAGAATCTAAGTTATACCTAAGAGTCAGCCTACTCTCAAGAACCTCGTCAAAATTAACTTCTTCTACCCTACTTACAGGAATTAAAAAATAAAACCTGTTGTCGAACGCATCTGGTCTCATGTTATTCCGTAGTTTGATTTAGTCGCATTGTAATTGGCAAGTACATCAGAAGCAGACAAAACTTTATCATACATCCTATACTCTCCTATGTAAAACTTTTCAGCCTCTGAGCCGCTGGTTGCGTAGGCACCGAGGATCATCGTACTATTAACCCATGTCTGCGAAGGACGTATGTCTAGGTTAGTGTTAGTACTTGGGGTGCCTGCATTTTTGTAAAGTGCTAACTGATTCCCTGGATCTGAGGTAAAGGTCAAATGCACCCACTCTCCAGCTGGCAGGGTTTCGGTGGGGTTCCAAGCAACCGCAGTTCCGCTCGGTTGATGGATGCGAATAAAATTAAGAGGCGCGTTGCTACCACTACTACTGGTGCGAAGCCTGAAACCATGGTTTTGATACGCGCTAAATATATTTGTCTGTGCCGCCCAAGTACTACCAAAAGATCGCACCCAGATCTCAACAGTAAATCCATCACCATTGTCATACTGGTCGTCCCAACTGTGGTAATGAATATTGCTCGAACCCAAGCTTTCATTAAATGGGTCGTTGTAAGGAGATGCCCCAAGGTATAGCTGTCTGGTAAGGATGTTGTCGTTGCTTCCGTCCAGAAGGATTGCGTCGACACCACCCACTGTAGTCCAGTTTGAGCTACTACCGTTAAGTAATCGGTGATCTCCCTCGATAGCTGGGCTAGAGTAACCCCCCGAATTAGCTTTGTTTACTAGTCTTCGATGAGAAGAACTAATAGGGCTAGCGCCACCATCACCGTCAGCCGCTTCCCACCATATCTGCAAATCCGAGGTTCTTATTGAAAGGCCAGCAGCCGCTTTAGACACGCCCCCGAATTTAGCCACAGAGCTTTTAGTCACCCCTGACATCTTAGCTATTGAGTCAATATCTATACCGCTAAGTTTGGAAATGTCGGGCATTAGCTAAGCTCTATATACTCGTTAGAAGGATTAAAGAATATAGTGTCGCTTGTAACGGCATACCCTATAATTCTGCTGAAGTTCCCAGAAGTGCTTGGAGCAGTAGTAGTAATGGTAGCGTTGGTATTCATATAAGCGGGACTACCTGGGGTTAAGTTGGTTACGTCGGTTTTAATGAATCCCTTCAGACACATGCCTACCCCCGTGTTACCCCCTAGGGCAATACCCAGCAGACCTTTATTTGCGGCTTCCAACGATTGTGTGGCGACAGCCCATGCCGCTCCTGTATAGTAATAAGATCTCCCAGCAAAAGAACTGGTTCCTCCAGACCCACCGAATACCGTCGTTTCGGCTCCTCCACCTACATTGCCCGCGCTGCTAATTCCAGAACCTACGTGAACTATTTCATTTGCGGTAACAGGACCGCTTAGTGTGATTCCGCTTGAACCGCCAATAAGTGTCTGAGTAAATCCTGCGTTAAATACAGCCACATCGGAGGAGTCTGCCTTAGCTAATGCTCTAACAGTACCGCTCGTTTTTTTGGCAGATAAAGCCTGATTGTTATCAAGGTGAACTCCACCAGAAGCAACAGCCAAATTAGTTCCGTCATACGTTAGGTTGGCCTCACCCTCTAATGTGTCGGCAGTTCCAGAACCCGTAATGACTCTGTTGTCAGCGTTGTTGTTTATGGTTGTACTACCGCCAGTAGAGACGTCACCATCAAGTAAAACCTGCTTCCATGTAGCCATGACTTATTGTTCTTGTGCTTTAAAAAGTCTTTCAAACTCTTTTTCGAGCTTAGATATAATTAAAGATACAGCTTTCGCGTCAGACCCCTTTATAGTAGAGTTAGAAATGGCTTGGTTTAGGATTTGGACCTCTGTAATATCAAGCTTCATTTCAATTTTGTTGTTAATTTATTTATAATATCGGCAAGAACTAAAACGTCCTTACCGTCAAACTTTGATTCAGACAGCACCTTAAGAAGGTAGTTTATCTCTTGGTGATTAAGGTCCGATTTAACGGAAGGGCTAGAAGCTAACCTACTCATTAAATGGTCCTAATGTATAGTTTGTCATCCCCTGTATCAAAATGAAAGCTTCCAACTCCACCTGCGTTTCCTGATGGCGGTGTAGAGTCAGTGCTAAACTCCATAATAGCGATAGGAAAGGCAGTTGTATTTCCTTCTGCTTTAACAACCATCTCTGTAAGACCCGCACCATCTACAAAGCCCATAAAAGGAAGTTGAGTTGTATCTTCTGTATCAATCTCTAATCCAGCTGTTCCCACGGTAGCCGCGTCAGTCCCTCCAGATGCGGCTGTAATGATTTTATCGTCAACTGTTAACGAGGTTGAATTAACCGTGGTGGTGGTTCCATCTACCTGAAGGTTACCGCGAATAACAACCGTGGTGTCATCTCCTGAATCACCAATGTTGAGTGTGTCTGAACCGTTATATGAAGCAAGAACAGTTGTTAGATTAGTTTTACTAACGTTTACGTCGGTATTATAAGATGGCAACCCAAATGTACCGTCATGCTTTAGAAAATGTCCTGAGGTACCTACGGATGGCACAAAGTTACCGTTTCCTGTACCCACTAAAGTTCTTATTTCTGCGGCTGTTTGATCGGCTGTAGCAGCAGTTTCAATATTGCCAAGCTTCGTGCGCTCAGCCGATGTGATGATTGATCCCGATCCAACCGAAGTAACGTCAGCTTCAGTTAGTATTTTTTTCCAAGTTGCCATTATTTTTTAATGTTTAATAAGTTACAAATATAGTGATTAATCGTCAGACACCCCTAGGTACAGATTATCGCTTTCATCCGCATACATACCGCCTAAAAAAGCTCCTGGTTCGGCCCCTGAAGCAAAGCGCTTGAACTTAACCGTTCCATCTAAGTTTACTTTTCCCGTTCCGTTAGGCTGAAGAGTTATGTCTCCGTTACTTGATGTGGTGTATAGTTTCTTAATAGAAACATCCAGGTCAGCACCTAGCTTTAAATTAGCATGATTGGCAAATAAGAGCTTTCCACTAGTTGCCATGTCACCGTTTGTCGGACCAACTATAGCTGTAAATCCTGACTTTCCAGCAGCAAAACTAGCAGCATTATCCGCTGGAATAATTCTGTCTGGGTTTGAGGCGTTTATGTAATTGTTAAGCGCTGTTACGGTGTTTGCAGCCGTGTTGCCCCAGGCTGATCCGTCTTTATCAACCACGCTAGCAAAAGGAACTCTGTTTACTATTACCTGAGAGTTGTCCACCCTAGTAACAACAATCGTGTTTCCGCTGCCTAAACTAGCCTGCAAGGATCCAGAAGAGTACGCCTTTCCAGCAATATAAACGGAGTTGTTTCTGTTAAATATCCTAAGGTCAGCCATTTTATTTTGTTACTTTAACGTGAAGGTTTTGGAGATGACCAGTAAAAGAGTCCCCATTTTCTGCATTTTCTACAGCAATGTAAAAATACAGTTTTATAGAATTAGGAATCTCGTTGTTAGCTGATGACTCAACAAAACAAATATTGGAAGGAATGCTTACCGACGAGTTACCAGCACCGCCAAAGTGAACTAACTGACCTGTTGCGTTAAGAGAGTTGCTGTCGGTTAAGAAGGGCTCATTACTAATTAAAGCGAGACTCTCTTCATCGTTTTCATTTGGATACTCTCTTACCACCTTTACATAAAAAGCAAACTGAACGTCTGCAATGACGCCATTAGTAACCTTAAACGTAGAGGGGCTTTCCTCAGAGTCCATTATTTTAAAAAAGGTTGGATTATCGCTTGATGCGTAAAAACCATCGTTAAAAGAAGCCGAGTCTGTTGTGAAAAACTGAACATAATCGTCGGTTGTGCTAACGGCCCAGTCTGCTGGAGAGACTGAGTTGTCAGACGATGAGGCAACCAGCTGAAGTAGATTTAAATTACTCGTATTGGCAACATTCATAACGTCAGCTACAAAATTCGCAGCTGAAATAGCGGTTGTGGCTGATATATTTAAAAACTTAATAAAAGTAGAAGCAGCAGGGATGTCAAGCAAACTCTCGCCATAAGCGTTCAGCAATAACAACAAATCTCCTGTTCCAACTATCCCATCTCCATTGAGGTCACCTAGCGAAGCGCCATTAATCGGCTCTCCAGCCGCAGCTCCAGCAGCAGCAGCAGCTGCCATGAAAGTATCAAAGGCGCTCTTATTTACAAACTTACTACTGTTTGAGTCGTATCTCAAAACATCAAGATCGGATATACTAGTGATGTTTATATCGCTTAAGTCGTTTATCGGACCATTCGGGCCAGTGGCGCCTGTAACGCCTGTTACACCCGTTACTCCAGCAGGTCCAGCAGGCCCGTCGGCACCCGTTACCCCTGTGACCCCTGTTACGCCTGTCACCCCAGCGGGTCCATCGACACCTGTTACCCCAGTAACTCCTGTTACA
>Ga0206131_10005784_pt1 | contig 12863 bp, 7 predicted proteins | sample Helgoland_Spring_FD_148636 | JGI IMG/M metagenome (GOLD analysis project Ga0206131, IMG submission 148636) | Pelagic subsurface seawater microbial communities from Kabeltonne, Helgoland, North Sea - Helgoland_Spring_Bloom_20160517_1 | ecosystem: Environmental > Aquatic > Marine > Epipelagic ...
GTGCCACAGCAGGCACCTATACCATTACCTACAGTTATACCGATGGCAACAGTTGCAGCAATACCGCTACTCAAAACATAACGGTAAACGCACAACCAACGGTAACTCTAGGCAACTTCACAGCAGTATGTATCGACAACGGATTAGTTGCATTAACAACAGGTTTACCAACCCCAGGAAATTATAGCGGAACAGGGGTAAGTGGAACAAACTTCAACCCCATAGCAGCTACCGCGGGCACCCATACCATCACCTACAAACACACCGATGGCAACAGCTGTACGGACAGTGTAAGCAAAACGATAAGAGTAAATGCCTTACCAAGTGTAAGCTTAGGAGCATTAAGTTCAGTATGTGTCAATGCCAGTGCAGTTGCTTTAAGCGGTGGCAGCCCAACAAGCGGAACCTATAGTGGTACAGGCGTAAACAGTACCACAGGCATATTTAGTCCAACGACAGCAGGAATAGGCACGCATAAAATAACCTACACCTATAGCGATGCCAACGGATGTACCGATACAGCAAGCCAAATGATCACGGTCAATGGCTTACCAACAGTAACATTATCAGCGTTAAGTGCAGTATGTGCTGGTGCACCAGCATTTAGTTTATCAGGTGGCAGTCCAGTGGGCGGAACCTACAGCGGAATAGGCGTAAACAGTACAACCGGAATCTTCACCCCATCAAGTGCCACAGCAGGCACCTATACCATTACCTACAGTTATACCGATGGCAACAGTTGCAGCAATACCGCTACTCAAAACATAACGGTAAACGCACAACCAACGGTAACTCTAGGCAACTTCACAGCAGTTTGTGCAAACGCTCCAAGCTTTACATTATCGGGTGGATTGCCACTATCCGGAACATACTTTGGTTCAGGTGTTTCTTCAGGAAGCTTTGACCCTAGCGCAGCTGGCAACGGAATAAAAAGTATTACTTATAAATTTACTGATGCTAACAGCTGTACTGACAGTGCATCAAGCAATATAGTTGTTGATAGCGTAACGACTTTAACCTTCCCTGCACTTGCTAATATATGTGGTGGGTCAGCTAGAAAAGCAATAAATATTGCTACTCCAATAGGAGGGATATATAAAGGAGTTGGTGTCGTAAATGACACTTTATTTAATCCAGTTCTTTCTGGAACAGGAACATTTACTTTAAGGTATGTATTTACAAATTCATTCGGGTGTTCAGACTCGACAAATCAAACAATTGGCGTAGATACAATTCCAATCGTTTCATTCACTATTCAAGATAGTATATGTGTGAATAACGATAGCCTCAACTTATTATCTACTCCTGCTGGTGGAGTGTTTAGTGGAGCCGGAGTGGTTGGTAGTAAATTTAGTCCAGTTGGATTAAATGGAAGAGTTGGAATTAACTATATGTATACCGGTGCAAATGGCTGCTTTAATAGTGTTGCTGATACAATAAGAGTAGATTCAGTTACAGCTGTTGCTTTTGCAATTCCAGACTCGATTTGTTTTGGTTCTCCTGCAATTCCATTAAATGGTACTCCGATGGGAGGTATGTATAGTTTGAACGGAAATAGTTATACAAATACCAATTATTCAGGATTAATGGCAAATTCAGTGGATACTATAGGTTATAGTTATACAAATGCGTTTGGTTGTATAGATTCTACTGTTGAATATGTTCGAGTTGATTCAGTTACACAAGTTACATTGTCTTCTTTTGGATCTATTTGTGAGGACGATACCATTAACTTAACAAATGGATTACCATTGGGTGGGGTTTATTCGGGTTTAAATGTAATAGGAAGTCAATATGTTGGAGATACTAGTGGTACATGGAGAATCAGCTACACCTATACAAATCAATTTGGTTGTATTGACTCTGTCGATTCGAATATCTTAGTTAAATCTAAGCCTAAATTGACATTAGGTTCTGTAGGTTTGATTTGCGAAAACACAAGTGACTTTTTATTAACAGCAGGAAGTCCAATTGGAGGAATATATAAAGGGTCGGGGATTGTAAATGACACCACATTCTCTGCAACATTGGCTGGGATAGGGATGCACTCTATAACTTACACTTTGCAGGATACAAATGCTTGTACAGACTCCATTAACTTTACATTAACCGTGGATACAGTTCCAATAGTTAGCTTAGATTCTTTTGCTTTTGCTTGTAGAAATCAGGGACTATTGAACTTGACTGGCGGCTCACCGATAGGTGGTGTTTATTATGGAACCGGTATAATTGGGTCAAACCAATTTGACCCTTCAATTGGCTATGGAAACTATCAAGTTGGTTATAAGTTCATTGATGGAAAAGGATGTCAAGACTCCTTGATGAAGCCAATAATAGTAGACACCTTGCCTCAAATTGTATCTGCTGCAGTAGAAGACATTTGTCAAAATGTTGGCTTGTTGACCTTGACAAAAGGTAACCCAGCAACAGGTAATTATGAAGGTTTGGGAATTCAATCCAATGGTCAGTTTGATCCTAAATCTGTTTCCGTTGGGATAGACTCATTGTTCTACGTGCTAGAAAGTCGTTGCGGCATTGACTCTCTGAAAGTTAAGTTTAACGTGCTTGCTGCACCTGAAGTTGATTTACCGCCTTATGGTAGAATTTGCGACGCTCAAGAGGGCTTGGCGCTTACTCAAGGCAAGCCTGCTGGTGGACTTTACTTTGTTGATGGTGTGGAGTCGACTATAATTACAGCAAGACTAGGAAGAGCCAATGTGGATTATGTATTAACTAATGCATCGGGTTGTACAGATACAGCCTCTGCATCCATAGAATACTATTCCAACCCAGAGATTACAGTTGTCGGCGATAAAGCCATTTGTGCAGGTGATTCTGCGCGTTTTAGAGTAAAAGAAGAACTAGTTACCTATATCTGGAATGGCGATACCGCTTCTTCAGAGTATTTTTTAAATCCAAAGGATATGATTTTGGGCGAGAACTTGGTTAAGTTAAAGGGTATAGATTCTCTCGGATGTGCTTCAGAAGTAATGGTGAGAGTAAACTCTTCCTTGTGTGGGTTTTCGGTAAAAGCAATGCCAAACCCAAACGATGGAAACTTTGCATTAATAATCAACACTGGAACAGAACAAGAAGTAGACATTGCAGTTTGGAATACCCATGGTCAAAAAATATCAGGCTTTAATACGGTATTAATTGCTGGTAAAAATGAGTTTTTATACAATCTTTTAGACTCTGCTCCAGGCATGTATATTCTCGAAATTTTGGTTGGGCAAGATTTAATTATTGAAAAGTTCGTAATAAAATAAATCGGCATTATGGTAGTTATACATTTGTGCTAAAGCATTTGTATTGAAGAAAAAAATAGTTTTTATGGGCGGAAAGCAAGTTGGTTACTCCAGCTTGCTTTTTTTGTTAGAGCAATCTGAAAAGTTGAATGCAGAGGTTGTGGCGGTATTTGAAAACTCAAACTCTCCTTTATCCAATAAAGAACACAGTCTTCAAATTTTAGCAGATCAATTCAATATTCCTCAATACAGCGATAAGTCTCATTTGATTCAGATTCCAAATGTGGATTTTATTTTTTCTGTTCAATACAATCAAATCCTAACGCCCGAAGAAATTGAGGTGGCTAAATTACTGGCTGTGAATCTTCACATGGCGCCACTTCCGGAGTATCGCGGTTGTAACCAGTTTTCTTTTGCGTTAATAGATAAGGCAGAGGAATTCGGAACTACATTGCATGTACTTGAACCGGGAACTGATGCTGGTGCAATTATTTTTGAAAAGCGTTTTAAGATCAGAGAAAATGAATTTGTTACCGATTTGTACAACCGAACTTTAGGCTTTTCCATTTTATTGTTCCAAGAGAAACTTGAGGCAATGCTAAATCGAGACTTTCAATTAACACCGCAGCCAGAATTATTTGATGAGCGCGGTACAAGTTTTCATTTTCGAAATGAAATTGAGCAATTAAAACGGATTGATGCCTCTTGGCCATTAGAAAAACAAAAAAGATATTTTCGCGCAACATTTTTTCCAGCTTTTGAACCGCCAGTTTTGGTTTCAGAAGAAGGCGAAAAACAACTTTCCTTAGATTGGTATAACCAATTGAAATGAAAAAAATAATTTGCACCGTCACCACTGATTTGGTCTTTGACCAAAGAATGAGAAGGATTTGTACAAGCCTTTCAAGTGCAGGTTATGAGGTGCTTCTTGTTGGAAGGAAAAAGAAAAAATCTCCCGAACTTACAAATGAAAAGCACAGTCAGCATAGAATTGAATGTTGGTTCGAAAAAGGTCCTTTATTTTATTTGGAGTTTAATATTCGTTTGTTTTTATACCTCATTAATCATAAAACTGACGCAGTAAGCTCGATTGATTTAGATACCATTTTAGCTGGGAGGTTGGCTTGTTTGGTTAAAGGCTACAAACAGACGTATGATGCACATGAGTACTTTACCGAAATGGAAGAACTTGCAGATAGAAAGCTCGTAAAAAAAGCTTGGAAATTCATAGAAAAAATTACTGTTCCATTTATTAAGCATGGTTATACGGTTTCTGAGGGTTACGCAGAGTTATTTAAATCGGAATATGGAGTTGATTATAAAATTGTTCGAAACGCCACGGTGCTCATAGATGAAATCCCCGAAACACCAAAAGAGAATATTATTCTTTATCAAGGTGCAGTGAATTATGGAAGGGGATTAATTCCATTGATAGAGGCAATGCACAAAGTAGAGGGGACCCTCATTATATGCGGTGATGGAGATTTATTTGAAGTTGTAAAAGAAAAAATAGATCAAGAACATCTCGAAAAAAAAGTGAAATTGCTAGGCTATATTCAGCCAAAAGAATTGAGACGTTATACAAAATCTGCAAAAATTGGACTAACACTTTTTGAAGCTAAAGGGCTAAGTAATAAATATTCAATGGCGAATCGATTTTTCGATTACATGCACGCTGGAGTTCCACAATTGGCTATGAATTATCCCGAATATCAGTTATTCAATCAGAAATATGAAGTGGCTAAATTGTTGGACGATTTGGATGCATTTACGATAGCAAGTAGTTTAAATCATCTCTTGAAAAACGAAAACCACTATCAATTTTTAAGAGAACAGGCACTTGAAGCTCGCAAGGAATTTAATTGGCAGAATGAGGAAGCGCGTTTGGTTTCGGTTTATAAGGAATTATTCGCTTAGTATTTGTACATTTTCATAAAGTAGAATAGTTTCCAAATATCAAATAGCCGAATATTTGGGTTGCTGCCTTTTAGGTTTTTCTCAATTGGTGAAATAAAAGGTTTTATAATGTGGAAAGCCAGCGAGGAAAGTCCCAAAGCGTGCATTGATTTGTAAACACTGATCAGTCGTATTTCAGACCCGCAAATACCCTTAGCAAATAAGGTAGCCAGATTGGAAGTTCCCGATTTTGATTTTTCCAAAAACGTTTCAGCATCATCTAAACCCAAATGTTCGAGTGGGTTATCAATGTGAGAAAGTGGTGTGCCCATTTTAAGCAGTTTTAGCCCCAATAAAGTATCCTCATGACCATATCCCACAATGTCATTGTCAACCGGAAGAGAAAGAAATATCTTCTTGTTAATGAGTAAGTTACTGGCAACGAAATGACTGAATCGCATTCTATTTCTTTCGGATGCAGATTTTTTTTCCCTTAGGATTCCATATTTCCACCTCAATAAAAAATTGGGATTTTTAGGTGGTGGAGTCGAGTAGGTGATTCCCCCAATAACAACCTTTTTATCTTTGTGTTGAACAAATTTTTCAAGGTAATTAGGGTTAACAATTTTCATATCGCAATCCAAGAAAATCAAGGTTTCGTACTTTGCTTTTTTGGCCAAGAGCATTCGAATGTTTCCTCTGCCAACGTTTTTCTTCAACTCAGAGTAATTAACGAGTTCCAAACTGCTGAGCAACGCGTTAGTTGCTTTTATGGAAGTCGAGGTCGAGCAATCGTCAATACATAGTATTTCAAACCTTTCCTTAAGGTTTTTAGCTTGCTTTGAAAGTTCGGTAACTAATTCCGTTATATCTACATTGTAAATTGGAACTAGAATCGAAATCATGGTTAAGGGTTAAAGGCTTTCTATGGAATTTGATTCAATCAAACTACCATTTTCGCATTTGAGGGTTCGGTCATGGTACAAATTCATTAAGGAGTAATCGTGAGTTGCCATTAAAACGGTATTTCCTTTTTTGCAAATGTCAATCAATAACTTCATAATTCGCTCAGATGTTTCTGGGTCTAAATTACCAGTGGGCTCATCGGCAAGAATTAAATCAGGGTCATTTAGCAAAGCTCGGGCAATGGAAACACGTTGTTGCTCCCCACCAGAAAGTTGGTGTGGAAATTTAAAGCCTTTAGTTTGCAGGCCTACTTGCTCCAGAACATCCTCAATTTTAGCTTTTATTTCTTTTTTGTTTTTCCAACCGGTAGCACGTAAAACGAATTCCAGGTTTTTTTCTACCGTTCTATCCGAAAGCAATTGAAAGTCTTGAAAAACTATGCCAATACGCCTCCTTAGAAAAGGAATTTTACTGCGTTTTATTTTTTGTAGTGCAATGTCAGCAACTATACCTTCCCCCTCAATTAATGGTAATTCTCCGTAAAGAGTTTTTAATAGGCTACTTTTTCCGCTGCCGGTTTTACCTATTAAATAAACAAATTCACCTTTATTTAGCAGACAATTAACGTCGTTAAGCACTAGGTTGTCTCCTTGATAAACTTTTACATTTTTCAGTTCTAAAATGGTTTCTGCGCTCATAGTAAAATATGTTATTCAAAGGTAGTAAATACCAATTACACCGTTAATATTCAAAAGTGGTCTTTGTATTCCTTTGGAACCCAACTCATACATTTTCGTGTCAACAGATTTAGGTTGAAAACTTTGGTTGCTTCAAACGAGGCTGCGAAGCTAGCGCTATACTTTTACCTATTCCTATAAAGACTTTAATAGCGAGGATAAACGGCGTGCTGAAACACCTAATTACTAGTATTTTATTTTTCGGATTTGCAGTGGCATCCATTGCACAGCAAACGCAATTGTTTCGAAATCCGATTCAGTTTTACCGCCTTGGCATTGAATATTTCGACAAAGAGAAGTACAGCGCTGCTCAAAAAGAATTTGAAAACGCAATTAATGTTGCAGAATACCCAAACAGTGAAATTGCTGTAAATGCCGATTACATGGCCGCTTTGTGTGCAATTCAGTTGTTTCATAGAGATGCGGCAATGCGCTTGAGGGACTTTATTCGCAATCATCCCGAAAGTCCGAAGGTAAAAGATGCTTTTTTTCAATTGGGTATATATCATTACAGAAAAAGAGAATACCAAGATGTTATTGATTGGCTAGACAAGGTAGATCCTTATGATTTAACTACCGAAGAGAAATATGAGTACTATTTCAAATATGGATATGCCAATTTGCGTGAAAAGAATAATGAAAAAGCATCTCGTGCCTTTTTTGAAATTAAAGACATTAATAACGATTACTCCACCCCCGCTAAATATTATTTCGCCCACATTGCCTACTTAGACGGAAAGCACGAAACGGCGCTGAAAGAATTTCAGAAATTGGAAAGTCATGAGAAATTCGGACCCATCGTTCCTTATTATATTACTCAGATTTACTACAATCAAAAAAAGTACGACAAGCTCTTGGAATATGCGCCGCCACTTTATGAGAAGGTAATTGAGAAACGCAAACCTGAAGTGGCAAGGCTTATTGGGGAAGCACATTATTACAAGAAAGACTACGCGTTGGCTCTGCCTTTTTTAGAAACCTACGAAAAGGAGTCTAGAATGCTGAACAATGATGATCGTTATCAGTTGGCGTATACCTACTATAAAACTAAAGATTATGAAAAAGCGTCTAAATTATTTAGTCGCTTGAGCAGCTTGAAAGATACCATGGCGCAACTATCGGCTTATCATTTGGCAGATTGTTTTATGAAAACAGATCAAAAGGTTTACGCACGTTCTGCATATAAAACTGCTTACGGTTTGAGTTTTGACAAGAAGATTCAAGAAGATGCAATGTTCAATTATGCTCAGTTAAGCTACGAGTTGTCTCTGGATCCTTACCAAAAATCAATTGAAGCGTTCAAAGAATATATCGATAAGTACCCTAATTCTGAAAGAATTGATGAGGCCTATCAATATTTGCTAGCAGTTTATTTGACCACCAAAAACTTTGACGCGGCATTAAGTTCAATAGAAAAAATTGAAAATAAGACTCCAAAGCTAAGAGAGGCGTATCAGAAAATTAGCTACAATAAAGCTACTACGCTGTATGCCGATAGAGATTATTCAACAGCTATTGCTTATTACGATAAATCAATACGCTACCGATTGGACATGAAATTGGCTGCAATGTCAACTTATTGGAGAGCAGAAGCAAATTATAGATTGAGGAAATACGATGAAGCAATATTGGGATACAATGCTTTTATTTTTCAACCTAGCGCAATTCTAACGCCGCATTTTAATGAAGCAAATTATAATGTGGGCTATGCTTATTTCAAATTAGAAAAATATGCAGAGGCCACCACTTGGTTCAGGAAATTTACCTACTCAACAAAGGGCATTGATACTTTGAAAATGAATGACGCATTCTTGAGAATAGGAGATTGCTTTTATGTTTTAAAACAATACGACCAGGCTATTAATTTTTACAACAAAGCCGAAACATTGAATCAATTCGAGAGCGATTATGCTCTGTTTCAAAAGTCAGTATGTTTAGGAATAGTAAAAGACTTTGATGGTAAAATTGCGAGTCTTGAAAAGCTAGTTACAAATAACCCGAGATCGACCTATATCGATGCGGCTTATTATGAATTGGGACGAACTTATAATGTACAAGGTGATGACGTAAAAGCGCTAGAGCGGTTTAACACGGTTATTACCTCCAATGCCAATAATATTTATTTGAAAAAATCTTTAATCAGCTCTGGATTAATACATTACAATAACGGAAAGAACGATAAAGCGGTAGAGGTTTTTACAAGAATTGTAAAAGATTACCCTACTTATGAGGACACTAAAGAAGCGCTCACCGTATTAAAAAGTATTTACATCGAGCGCGGACAGATTGATGAATATACCAACTTAGTGGCAGGCCTAAGTTTCGTTGATATTTCAAGGTCCAACCTAGACTCTTCAGTTTTTGACGCTGCAAGGACTAAGTATTTCGAAGGCAAGTGTGAAGAGGCAATTGGTTCTTTGAACAATTACCTGGATAAGTTTAAGCCGGCTATATTCAACGTAAAAGCAAATTATTACTTGGCAGATTGTGCTGAAAAAGAATTGCCAATGGATTCTACGCTCCGATATTATGAGCGATTAGCTCAACTGCCACCCAACGAATACAGTGAATTGGCTTTGTCTAAATTGTCAGATGCGTATTTCGATAAAGAAGAATATGGTATTGCGCTTTCTTATTATATGGATTTAGAATTGGCAGCAACCAGCGGACGAAGTGTAAAAACTGCTATTGAAGGTCAATTGGATTGTGCTTCTGAGCTCGACACCAATGCACTTGGTGCTCAACTGGGTGATAAGTATTTGGCTCAAGGATTTAGTGAACTTAGATATATAGCAATGGCTAAAATGTTTACCGCAAGAGCATTGATTAAGGCCAATAAGTCGGAAGAAGCAATAACTTATTTGGAATTTGTAGCTGATACGGTATCAACAGAAATTGGAGCTGAAGCCAAGTATGCTTTGGCAAAAATTAATTTCGATAAAGACAGCTTGACTAATGCCGAAGCACAAGTTTTCGAGTTAATAAATCAAGTTCCTTCATACGGCTATTGGGTTGCAAAATCGCTCATACTTTTAGCTGATGTGTATTTATCGCGTGAAGATTATTTTCAAGCAAAAGCTACATTGAACAGTATCATTGAAAACTATGATGGTGAAGATTTAAAGCAAATTGCAAATACCAAGCTAGAAGAAATTGATGCTATTGAAAACCCAAAAGAAGAAGAAATAGAAGCTCCTGAAATGGAAATTGAGTTGGATGAGTTTAATATCGATCACGATGAATTAGAGAAACTATTTAATGATGAAGAGGAGGAATTTGAAGATGAATAAAATTCTCGTTTTTACAATAACGTCATTTGTTAGTTTCGGAGCTTTCGCTCAGCGATCCAGTCAAGATACCTTGAAATCAAGCGATGTATATATCGTTAGAGAGTATCAGCCGCGAATTTCTGATGCATTTAAACTGAGTGACAATCCAAAAGTTTTGGATACCATTATCAATATCAATCAAGAAGCAGCATACAAGGTAAAAGATGTTCAAGCCGAAACAGAATTTCAGACTGAGCCAATAAAGCCTGCTAAAATGAAAGGAGAGCCGTTGAACAAATTATATCGAGCTTATGTTTTGGCAGGTGTTGGAAACAACCTTTCTACTCGTGGAGAATTTGTATTGAATTCAACTCGATCAAGAAAATGGGATTATGGTTTAAAAGCTTGGCATCACGGCTCGAACGGAAATGTGCCTGAAAGAGGTGCGTCAAACTTTAGTGACAATTCGGTGGATGTGTATGGGAAGAAATTTTTCTACAACAAAATACTAAGTGCTAACCTCAATTATGGATTAAATACATTGCATTATTACGGTTTCGACCCCGCTCTGTATCCGGCTTTTGTTAATGAAAATGTGTTGGACAAAGATAACATTGCAACATTTTATCAGAATATTGCACCAGAGGTTAACTTCAAAACCTATTTTAAAGATTCTTCTGCTATCAACTCTGAGGTCAATTTAAAGTTCACCAACTACACAAACCGCGCTAGTTCTATCGAAAATAATGTAAGGGTTGACGCAAACCTTGACCGCTATTTTGAAGATAACTTTGCGGAATTAGGCCTATTTCTAGATTACAATCAGTTTAAGTTTAACCCATTAGTAGGTGGTGTAATTCCAGAGTTTGCCAATACCATTTTTGGTTTTAAACCACAAATAACTGCCGGACAAGACAAATGGAAAGTTACCGTGGGCATTGAGGGGAATATTAGTTCAGATACGCTTACTGATTTTTATGTTTATCCGCATTTATATGCAAAATACGATTTGGTGGAAGGCTTGCTTATTCCCTATGCTGGATTAAGAGGGGGATTGGAGCGTAATAATTATAAATCGCTTACCCAAGCAAATCCCTATTTGCGAGAAGACCCATTGACCAACAATAGGATCAATAGAATAGAAGCTTATGGTGGAGTTAGAGGGCAGTTTAGTTCCAATTCATCATATAATATCACAGTAAGTCATAAGGTGGTGGATAATATGCCGCTGTTTATTAATACTCCTGCCTTTTATGGGAATACACTTGTAAATAATCAGTTTGATGTAATTTATGACAACGGTCAAATTACTCAATTGGGAGCTGAATTTGGTTTGCAGCGCATTAATAAGTTCAACGGGTTAATTAGAGGAGATTATTTTGTGTACAATCTTGAAAACCAAAAAGCAGCGTGGAACATGCCTGATTTTAAAGTTACCCTGAGTGGTTGGTATGACATAAGCGATAAATTGGTTTTTACCGCTGATGTGATAGCCGTTTCTGCTCGTTCAGCATTTACCATCAACCCAACTGAAGGAACAGATTTAGGAGGAGGAGTTTATTCTAAACAATTAGATGGTTTGGTGGATTTAAACCTTGGCATTGAATACTTATTTACCAAGCGATTTACGGCATTTATACGAAGCTACAATTTAGCCAACCAGAACTACCAGTTCTATAATGAATACAATACCCAAGGCCTTACGATTATTGGTGGCGTTAGTTATTCTTTCTGGGGAAACCGAAAAGGGAAGTAAGGTTTTTACTTAAAACACAGATTTGATGTAGTGATTTTAACTACTTTTAGGCATTCAAAATCAAATCAGATTCAACGAAAGCACATAATGTTTTACAAGATTTGTATCTCACGGAAAAAGGCTATGTTTTTGTTTTTTCTGGAATTGGTTTAGGAAGCAACATTTACATTTTATGTGATGAGAGTTTTAACGTTTTAAACGAATTAAAGGTAAAACATGCTTATTACGAAGGGTTTAATAAAGCTGGAATGGTAATAGGATCATCAAACCGGGCAACTTATGATCAGTATATAATTCGGTTTTTCGACTGGAACTTTAATGAAAAATGGACTTACCTATCGGATAGTTCAATTACAAACTCGGTACTACAGCGTGGGTTAATTCATATGGGTTCGAATTATGGCTGTATTTCAGTTCATAAAGATTCAAGTTATAAATGGGTAGACGAATATTTGGGAATATTTAATGCTGCAAGAAAAAAAATTCGTGAATGTCGTTACCTACTTGAACCAGGGTTTAGAATGACGATTACTAATTCTACTTATGATGGCGGGGCTCTCTTTGAAGCATACGCTCCTTCTTGGGACGAATTTGAAGGCCGCTTCGTAAAAACCGACTCACTCGGCCTTGTTTACAACACAGATATTATTTGCGATTGCAAAGATTTTAAAAGAGAAGATACTACCAGCACTGGGCAATACTTATTTCCAGAGCTTCATGCACAGTTATTCCCGAACCCTGCAACCGATAAAATCAATGTGCTGCTCTCCCACAAGCAAAAAGCCAGTATCGTTTTGCGTAATCTAAACGGGCAAATTGTAAAAACTCAGCAAGCAGAGTTTAACTCCAATATTATTGATATCAGCGAGCTTAAGGCTGGGGTTTATTTTGTGGAGGTGAGTACTCCTAAAAGTAGTAAGGTGCTGAAGGTTGTGAAGCATTAGAAGAACAACTTCGGCATTTAAAAACTCAAGAATTATAGCAGCTTAATTCCCTCGTTTTACTGTTAATTTAATGTTGATAAATACAGGGTATTTTATCAATTGAAATG
>Ga0206131_10005787_pt1 | contig 12857 bp, 10 predicted proteins | sample Helgoland_Spring_FD_148636 | JGI IMG/M metagenome (GOLD analysis project Ga0206131, IMG submission 148636) | Pelagic subsurface seawater microbial communities from Kabeltonne, Helgoland, North Sea - Helgoland_Spring_Bloom_20160517_1 | ecosystem: Environmental > Aquatic > Marine > Epipelagic ...
GGCATTGAATTTGACTACAGTTGCGTGCACGGCATTAAGGCTGCACAGGAGTTGGGATATGAAGCAATTATGATTAACTGTAATCCTGAAACTGTAAGTACAGACTTTAATACTGCAGATAAATTATACTTCGAACCTGTATTCTGGGAGCACTTGTGGGACATCATCCAATTGGAAAAACCAGAAGGTGTAATCGTACAACTCGGAGGGCAAACTGCTTTGAAACTAAGTGAGCGTATGAGAGATCACGGTATAAAAATAATTGGTACGTCGTTTGAAAACATGGACTTAGCTGAGGACAGAGGATCCTTCTCTACGCTTCTAAAAGAATTGGGAATACCGTATCCTAAATTTGGTGTAGCCGAAAATGCTTATGAAGCTATAGAGGTAGCTCATAAAGTAGGATATCCTGTACTAGTAAGACCTAGCTATGTACTTGGTGGTCAAGGTATGAAGATAGTAATCAATGACGAAGATTTACAAAAGGCAGTAATCGATTTACTAGGAGATTTACCTGGCAACAAAGTGTTGATAGACCATTTCCTAGATAGAGCTGAAGAAACAGAGAGTGACAGTATTTGTGACGGTGAAGATGTGTTGATAGTGGGCATGATGGAGCACATAGAGCCAGCAGGTATCCACTCTGGAGATTCATCCGCTGTACTTCCTCCGTTCAGTCTATCAGAAAACGTAATAAATAAAATGGAGGAGTACACCAAAAAAATAGCGAGAGCTATGGACGTGCGAGGTTTGCTCAATATACAATTTGCAGTAAAAGAAGAGGAAGTATATGTGATAGAAGCTAATCCACGTGCTAGTAGAACTGTGCCCTTCATCTGTAAAGCACATAAAGTACCTTATGTCAATATAGCGACTAAAGTAATGCTTGGGGACATGAAGCTTAAAGATTTTGATATCAAGCCTTTACACGAAGGATATGCTATTAAAAAGCCTGTATTCTCCTTCAACAAGTTTCCAAATGTAAACAAGGAATTAGGACCAGAGATGAAGTCTACTGGCGAAGAAATTCTCTTTGTAAAAGACACCAAAGATCCTGTATTCAGAGAACTGTATAATCAGAAATCAATGTATCTAAGTAGATAATGTTTAAGTATCTTCTGATTGGATTAATAGCGTATTGGGTATTCAAGAGGGTATTCAAAGTAGCCGATGCTGTAAAGCAAGACGGGAATCCACCTCAAAGCGACAGAACTTCGCCTCCGCAACCGAACAAAAAATCAACTATTGACCATTCTAAAGGTGGTGAATACGTTGACTACGAGGAGGTAGATTAGAATAAATAATTTCCAAAGATCAACTTGCAAATTTCAAAGTTTACTAAATATAATTCCTTTAAAAAAACCAATAGTAATCCTGATTATTTATAAGTTCTTCCCTATTTAACCGTGTTTGTACTTCCGCTTTTTCAGCAGGAGAGGAGAGCGAAATAATAATTTGAGCATTAGCAAGTCCTTGCTCATTATCTGACCTTAATATTACACCGTAGATGTCTTTTCCTATCTTCTTTTCGTTGTTGGTAACCCAAGTGAAAACTATCTTCCTTTCCAAAAGCTCTTTAGCAACTAACTTTCCCTTTTTGCCTGCACCCCACAACACCAGACCTATAGACTCATCTTTGTGCAGCTCTATAAAGTAATGCACCTTGAGGGGCAAATACGCAATTGGAAAGTACTGCTCTTCGTTCCTCGAAACTCTAGTCTCACTATCTCGCCAGTGATGTACCAATTCGTTTAGACGAATAACCTTGAGTTTGTGTTTTAATATTCTAAAAGCCAAATCGTAGTCCTCTGGCATCAAATCAGAATCAAAACCACCAACAAGTTCAAAATCACTTCTGTGCATTAGCCAAGCAGAAGAGGGCAATGGGCACTCTTTATAGATATCTCTCCAAAAACTCCCGGAACCCATTAGACCATTAAGCCAGCTAGTGTATTTCTGAAACCCCTCTCCCACTTCGCGTTCATCACAGAAGTAGCTCACCTTTCCTGTCACCACAGAACCTTCTGCTATCGCCTCTGCCATCAGTTCCAGCTTGTTTGCGGGCATCAAATCATCCGCATCCATTCTATGTATCATGCCGCCCTTAGACAACTTATATGCCATTTGTAGAGCCGGTACTATTCCTGCTCCATCACTATTGACCACATTTATATTATCATGCTCACGAGCATATTCCTCTAGTACAGTTTCAGAACCGTCTGTACTGCCATCATTCACCGCTACTAACTCCCATTCGGAATAGGTTTGTGCTAAGATAGAATCTAGGCAAGGTTTTAGATATGTTCCAGCATTTTTTACTGGCATAAGGATACTTATCAATATAGTCTGATTATGACGCAAGTTTATGAAACTATTTTGAGATATAAGTCGTTCCTTTGAAGTAAGGGGACTGGTCAATTTGAAAAATTTACACCGATTGCTTTTCCGGCTGTACCAATGCGTATAAGAACAGGCCTTAAATTCCAGACTTGTCGGTAATGACGCTTGCTAATTAACTTTAGTAAGAAGAACGTTGGAAGTTCGTGACGAAACGGAGGCCAAATCCTTTTATTTTTGAATTTTTTCAAAAATTCCAGTCCCTTTTTTTAATTAATCACCCCACTACCCACCAGTACATCACCTTCGTACCATGCAGCAAACTGACCTTTGGCAACTGCTTTTTGAGGTGAGTCAAATTTTATCTTAAGCCCGCTTTCTAGTTTAATCAGAGTAGCACCAAAGAGTGGCTGTCTATAGCGTATCCGAACCTCGAAAGACTTACTCGCTCCCACTTCCATTTTGTCTGCATCTTTAACCCAATGAATATCTTCTTCTTGAACGAGAAGTCCGGGTCTACTTAGTCCTTGGTGATCTTCACCTTCGCCCACATACACCGTATTGGTTTCTGTATTGGTCTGAATAATGAAAAGCGGATTTACATAGCCACCAATGTTTAGTCCTTTTCGCTGACCTATTGTGTAAAAATGTGCTCCAATATGCTCTCCTATCAACTTACCGTCTGTCTCTAAGAAGCTATGCTCCTCTGTTGTTCCAAGCTTATTTTCGAAACCTGACCAATCTCTCATAATCTCAACAACGTTCCCTTTCTTTTCTTTAAGCTGCTGCTTTAGAAAATCTGGCAGTTTCACTTTTCCTATAAAGCAAAGTCCCTGACTATCTCGCTTGTCTGCCGTTACTAAATCCTGCTCTTTTGCTATTCTTCTTACTTCGGGTTTCTCCAATTCACCAATTGGGAAAAGAGCTTTAGCTAATTGATCCTGACTGATCTGGCAAAGGAAGTAGCTCTGATCTTTGTTTCCATCTTTGCCCGCTAGCAATTCAAATCCACTTTCAGTTTCTCGTTTTCTGCAGTAATGACCTGTAGCTACATAGTCTGCACCTAGCTTTACCGCATGTTTTAAAAAAGAATCAAACTTGATTTCCCTATTACATAATACATCGGGATTTGGTGTACGGCCGCTTTCATATTCCCGAAACATATAGCTAACTATACGCTCGTAGTATTCCTCACTAAAATCTATGGTATGAAATGGAATGCCTAGCTTATCCGCCACTAAGAGAGCGTCTTTGCTGTCTTCTTCCCACGGACACTCTTCACTAATGGTCACATCTGTATCGTGCCAGTTTTTCATAAAGACCCCGATAACCTCGTGCCCTTCCTGCTGTAATAAATATGCGGCTACTGAAGAATCTACTCCACCTGATAAACCTACTACTACTCGTGCCATTATTCTCTTATTCCGTTACTTGAATACGATAATTTACACTTTCACCATCTTTAGATAACCTTGCAAACTCCAAGGTTCTATCAAACATTGGGCATAGGATGTAATTGAGAGAAATGTGATTAGTAGTGTTGTAAATGTTTTTTTCATACTAAGAATATGGCGTAAGATTATACTTTCAATAATTTAATTCGAACAAATTTAAGCACATATTAAAGGTAGTCCAATTAAATATTAACATTTGCAACCTCAAGAGATTACAGATGAACAAAACAATAGGAGTATTAGGTGGGGGTCAATTGGGCAAAATGCTTTTTGAAGCAGGATCTCCTCTCAATATAAATTTCACTTTCTTAGAAAAATCAGAAGGTTGTCCGGCTAGCTTAGTATGCAGTAATCAAGTAGTTGGCTCACTTCAAGATCCCATAAAAATAAATAGTCTTGCCAAAAATGCAGATGTACTAACGTATGAGATAGAGCACGTAAATGTAGAAGCCCTAGAGCAGCTAGAAAGAGAAGGAAAACCGGTTTTTCCAAAACCGTCGGTACTCTCTATCATACAAGATAAGGGTTTGCAAAAACAATATTATGCAGATCGAGACGTCTCTACGCTACGTTTTACCCTCGCTACTAAAGATACTTTAGAAGAAGAAGTAAGCAATTGGACTGAGGATAAATTTGTGTTAAAACACCGAAAAGGGGGTTACGACGGTAAGGGAGTTCAGTTGCTTACTAAGCAACGTTTTAGCAGCCTTGTGGCTGCTGATAACTCAAGTCTAACTTCAGAACACGGCTATGTACTAGAGAAGCTAGCACAAGACGCCATTGAAGTTTCTGTAATAGTAGCAGTGGCACAAGATGGCTCCTCTATTACTTACCCGCCGTGCGAAATGGTATTCAATCCGCGTTCAAACTTGATGGATTACCTAATTGCTCCAAGTAGTCTTAGCCTAGAAATAAACCACAAGTGCGAAGCTTTGGCTCTAAAAGCAGTGAAGGGGTTTAACAGTCCAGGACTATTCGCAGTAGAACTTTTCGTAGAAGCGAGAGGGGGGATTTTTGTAAATGAAATAGCACCACGACCACACAACAGCGGGCACCACACTATAGAATCTTGCTATACATCTCAATACGAACAGCTTAACCGCATACTTCTAGGCCAACCTCTCGGAAGCACCGCATTAATAAAACCAGCGGCTACTTGTAACATAGTAGGACCTCAAGATGTGAATGGAGCCTATGAACTTGCTAACTTAAATGAAGTACTACAAATAGAAGGAGTATATATCCATATGTATGGCAAAACCACTACTTCTCACGATAGAAAACTTGGTCATTTCACTATTTTAGCAGACACTAGAGTAGAAGTAATTGAGAAGATGGAGAAGGTAAAGGGTATGCTATCGATAAAAACTACATAAATTTGTCCCTATGGCAGATGTATTAATAATAATGGGTTCTGATTCGGACCTTCCGGTGATGGCAGAAGCGGCACGAGTTTTAGAGGAGCTAGGAGTTTCTTTTGACTTAACAGTAGTATCTGCTCACCGAACGGCAGATAGAATGTATGAGTATGCTAAAACCGCTCATACCAAAGGCTATAAAAGCATTATCGCTGGAGCTGGAGGGGCTGCACACTTACCCGGCATGGTAGCATCACTTTCACCACTACCTGTTATAGGGGTACCTGTGAAATCTAGCAATATGAGTGGCATAGATTCGCTATACTCTATAGTGCAGATGCCTCCTGGAATACCCGTAGCCACCATGGCTATTAACGGATCTAAAAATGCAGGAATATTAGCCGCCAAAATGATAGGTGCTCACGATCTAGAGTTACAGACCAGGGTTCTTAAATTTACCAATGCTATGGAAGCCTCTGTGCTGCAGAAAGCAGAAATATTAGAAGAGATAGGATATAAAGCATATTTAGAAAGCAAGAAATGATAAAGGTAGATAACTGCTTAATATCTGAGGACGTAATAGAAAAATCTTTTGCATGTAACGTATTAGCGTGCAAAGGTGTATGCTGCATAGAAGGAGATGCTGGTGCCCCCTTGGGAAAAGAAGAAATTGACATAATTAGTCAAAATATAGGGACCATCAAGACAGAAATGGATGAAACGGGATTGGCCCTTTTGAAGGAGGAAGGTTTTGCAGAAAAAGACCCTTTCGACCAAATGGATGTGACTACTTGTAAGGAGAACAAGGAGTGTGTCTTTGTGGTACGTAAAGATGGGATACTCAATTGTGCCATAGAAATAGCGAATAAGAAAAACGATTTTGGTTTCCCTAAACCTCTTAGCTGTCATCTATATCCTATAAGAATAGACAAGTACAGTGAGTATTATGCATTAAACTACCATCGCTGGAGTATATGTGCAGATGCTTGCACCAAAGGCGCGAAAGATGATATTAAGGTCTATCAGTTTGCACAACATGCTTTAGAGCGAAAATTTGGAGAGCAGTGGTACAAGGACTTGGAAAGAGCTGCCAAAGAATACTTTAATAAGTAGCAGCTTTTGCAGCAATTAGCTTGCCTTTGAAGTACGTTCTTCTAGACTTTAAAACACCAGAACTATCCCACTCTTCTAGAGTGCCGCATAGCAACCCTTCGGTATAGCTTGCATTCGTTTTTTTAGCTCCACAGCTGTAATATTCTATACTTCTGCCATTTTTTAATCCGTTGGTATACATAGTGGCTTGCTTTAGGTTTCCATTTCGGAAAAAAGTTTTTTGGATCCCGTGTCTTAGACCCCTTTGATATTGGTCTTCCTCTAAGACCCCGTCGTTTTCACTCTTGAAAGTACCTGAAAATAGTGATTTACAATAGTACAGTAAGTCCTCTTCGTGATGGAAATCTGTTTTGATATATGAATGAGAAGCGATCAACTATTAAATATTAAGAATAACAAAGTAATGTTATTTATTTAGGTTAACCAAACTTATCCACAAGTTTCGTTTTTTGCCAAACGCCGACCAAAAAAAGGGACTCAAATTTGAGTCCCTACTAGTTGTGCTTTTTGACTTTGTTTAACTACACCCTGTGGTTGTACCACAGTTAGTACATAGGTGGCAAGTGCCGTTACGTATTAGTGCTAGGCTACCGCAATTTGTACAAGGCAGTGCATCCGACGAAGTTCCCGTTGGGGTAGCTACATACTTAGCTGTAGATGCCGCTTTTTGTACTTCTGGTGTTGAAGACTTTAACAATCTTCCTTTTGGTGCTGGCTCTGGTGTAGGAACATTGTTTTCCGCTTTGAGTGTATCTAACTTAGTCTGAGACTCCTCTTTTGTAGGTTTGATGTGTACTAAATCCGTTCTGTTTAGATATTCAAATCCTAATAACCTAAAGATATAATCTATGATAGACGTAGAGTTTTTAATGTTTGGATGGCCTTCTACCATTCCACTTGGCTCGAAACGAGTGAATGTAAACTTACTCACGTACTCATCTAGAGGCACACCGTATTGTAATCCTATAGACACCGCTATAGAGAAGCAATTCATCAATGAACGGAAAGTAGCACCTTCACGATGCATGTCAATAAAGATCTCACCTAGAGTCCCATCATTATACTCACCGGTTCTCACGAACAGTGTTTGACCTCCTACCTTGGCTTTTTGAGTGAACCCTCTACGTTTCCAAGGAAGACGCTTACGCTCTACTATGCTAGATAGTTGACGCATAAACTCCGTACTCTTAGAGTTGTCTAGTATTTTCTGAGCAGCTTCTAACACCTGCTCTTGAGTAAGCTCGTCTATATTCAATAGACCCGCTGTACCCACAGCACTATCTACAGCTGTGATTGTGTCGTCTTCTTCTTCCACGTCAGACTTATTGCTAAGTGGTTGAGAGAGCTTAGAGCCGTCTCTATATAGAGCATTAGCCTTAGTGCCTAATTCCCAACTTAATTGGTAGCAAGATTTGATATCTTTTTCTGTTGCCTCGTTTGGTAAGTTGATTGTTTTTGAGATCGCACCAGATAAGAATGGCTGTGCAGAAGCCATCATTTTGATATGTCCGTGTGCGTGTATGAATCTTTCTCCTTTTTCGCCACATTTGTTTGCACAATCAAATATAGGAAGATGCTCATCTTTTAGGCATGGTGCACCCTCTACAGTCATAGTACCGCATACAAAGTCATTTGCTAACGCTATATCCTTTTTGCTATAGCCAAGAGCTCTTAATAGGTTAAATCCATCAGCCTCATATTGGTCAGACGTAAATCCTAATCTATTCATTGCTTCTTCACCAAGTACCCAATGGTTAAAGGCAAAGCTGATTTCGAATGCAGACAAAAGGCCGCTTTCTACTTTCACTAAATCATCCACAGTAAATCCTTTACTAAGGAGTGTTTCGTGATTAACAGCTGGAGCTCCTTTTAAAGTAGCATGTCCTTTTGCATAATTCACTATTTCTTCTACTTCAGTAGCTGAGTATCTTAGAGTTTCTAGTGCTAATGGCACAGACTGATTTACTATTTTAAAGTATCCACCACCAGATAATTTCTTAAACTTAACTAAAGCAAAATCTGGCTCTATACCTGTAGTATCACAATCCATTACTAGACCGATAGTACCTGTAGGTGCTATCACTGTAGTTTGAGCGTTTCTATAACCATACTTCTCACCCCACTGTACCGCTTTGTCCCAAGCTCCCGTAGCAGGACTAAGCAGATACTCTGGACAGTACGCAGGATCTATTCCTACTGGCTTAATGCTCAATCCATCATATTCGTCTAGATTATATGCTGCATATCTGTGATTTTTCATCACACGTAGCATGTGCTCTTTGTTTTTCTCATATTGGTCAAAGGCTCCCATAAAACTAGCCATCTCTGCAGAAGCAGCATATGAAGTGCCTGTAAGTATAGCCGTAACAGCTCCACATATAGCAAACGCCTCTTCGCTATCATAAGGTATGCCGCTTACCATAAGCACAGATCCCAAATTAGCATATCCAAGACCTAATGTTCTATATTGGTACGAAAGTCTAGCAACCTCTTCGCTAGGGAACTGAGCCATAAGTACAGAAATTTCTAACACTACAGTCCATAGCCTAGATGCATACTCTATAGCTTCTACATCAAACTCTTTAGTTTCTTCGTTGAAGTATTTTCTAAGATTTAGTGACGCTAAATTACAAGCTGTATTGTCTAAGAACATATACTCAGAACAAGGGTTAGAAGCATTTATTCTTCCACCTTCTGGACAGGTATGCCACTCATTTATAGTAGTATCGTATTGTACCCCTGGATCTGCACAGGCCCATGCAGCGAAAGAGATATCGTCCCACACTTTAGAAGCGGGAATACTCCCTATAGCTTTTCCATTTGTTCTTGATATCAGGTCCCACTCCCCGTCATTTTTAAGAGCTTCGAAGAACTTGTTTGGTATTCTTACCGAGTTGTTTGAGTTTTGACCAGAAACGGTAGCGTAAGCTTCTCCTTCATAACCAGAATCATATCCTGCGTCTATAAGAGCCTTTACTTTCTTTTCTTCATCTTTTTTCCAATTGATAAAAGACAAAATCTCAGGATGATCTAAGTCTAGACAAACCATCTTTGCAGCTCTACGCGTAGTGCCACCAGATTTGATAGCCCCTGCAGCTCTATCTCCTATTTTCAAGAAACTCATAAGTCCAGAAGAGTTGCCTCCTCCGCTTAGTTTCTCATTTGCTCCTCGTATAGAAGAAAAATTAGTGCCTACACCAGAACCATATTTAAAGATACGTGCTTCACGAACCCAAAGGTCCATTATACCCCCTTCGTTTACCAAGTCGTCATCTACAGAAAGAATAAAACAAGCGTGTGGTTGAGGTCTTTCGTAAGCCGATGTTGATCTTTTTACCTCCCCTGTTTCGTGATCTGCATATGAGTGCCCTTGCGCCTTACCCGTAATGCCGTATGTATTATATAAACCCGTATTAAACCATTGCGGGCTATTAGGTGCAGCCATTTGTCCTAATATGCTAAACACCAACTCGTCGTAAAATACCTGCGAATCTTTTTTAGATGCAAAGTATCCGTAACGCTCACCCCAAGTTTTCCAACAATCTGCAAGTCTATGTGCCACTTGTTTCACAGATGTTTCAGACCCCGTAGTGCCATCTGCTTGTGGTACACCTGCTTTTCTAAAATATTTTTGTGCTAAAATGTCTGTTGCCACCTGAGACCAATCTTTAGGCACCTCTACGTTTTCCATTTTGAAAACATCATCTCCAGCAGGGTTTTTAATAACGGATGTTCTATACTCATAATCGTATAGGTCTACAGCGGCTATACCATTCTTGGTGTTGAATCGTTTAAACTTTAATGCATTCTTTTTGTACGTTGGCTTGGTGCTCATTCTCTAAATTTTTGGTTTTTGTTATGTAAAAAAATAAACTCTATAATTATATTTTTGGGCTTAAATATTTATAAGTGAGTTTTAAGTCAAACATACACCCATAATAACCCAATAATAAAGTGGGGTTTTCCACACTTATACAATAAAATTTTATCATTGACTTATTTTTAAGAGATTTGCCGTGTTGATAAGATAAAAATCAATAAATATTTAAAATTAAACTTGGAAATTTGGTTTAGAAAACCCGTTTTCGCAACAGATAGACTATTAGCATATTACATAAAATATCATCTTTAGCCGCCACCAATAAAAAAATGTTGGCCGTACTAATAGACCCAGATAAATCAGACGAGAGTCGATTAGATAATCTGGTATTTCATCCCGGTTTTGATCAAGTAGACTTTCTTTTTGTAGGCGGCAGCTTGGTGACCGATGGCAACATGAAAACATGTATAGCCGAACTTAAAAAGAGAACGGACAAGCCTCTGATCATATTCCCTGGAAGCCCAAACCAGATAGACGAGAATGCAGACGCCATACTACTTCTAAGTCTCATTAGCGGAAGAAACCCTGACCTGCTTATTGGCAGGCACGTGGAGTCTGCTTACAGGCTTAAAAGATCTGGATTAGAGCTGCTCTCTACAGGGTATATACTAGTAGATGGTGGACGGACCACTACCGTATCCTACATAAGCGGAACTACGCCTATACCCAATGATAAGCCGGGTATAGCTGCAGCTACTGCACTGGCAGGCACTCAACTAGGCCAACAACTCATCTACCTTGATTGTGGAAGTGGTGCTAGCAATCATGCCTCCCCAAAACTCATAGCAGCAGTGAAAAACGAAATAGATGTTCCTGTAATAGTAGGCGGTGGTATCACAAGCCAAGAAGAAGCAGAGGCCGTATTTAATGCGGGAGCAGATGTGGTAGTGGTCGGTAATAAGCTAGAAGAGAATCCTAAGTTTTTGACTGAGTTAGTGAAGGCTAAAGTTGCCTTTGTTGAAGTTTAAGCCGTCTCCAGCTCAAAAACCGTAATCTCTGGCAAGAAACCAACTCTACCAGGATAACCTAAATATCCAAAACCTCGATTTACATAGAGATACTGACCATTCTCTTCGTACAGATCTGCCCATTCAGGGTACTGATATTTCACTGGACTCCACTTATAATACTTGGTATCTATTCCAAACTGCATGCCGTGGGTATGCCCAGCAAACGTGGCATCTATCGAAGGGTAAGACTTGAGCACCTCTGCACGCCAGTGACTTGGGTCATGAGATAGCAGTAGCTTGTTTTCTACATCTTCTATGCCAGCATACGCCTCGCTTAGCTTACCGTACTTCGGGAATCGACGATGGGCACTCCAGTTTTCTACCCCCAGTATGGCAAGCTTATCTCCGTCTTTTTCTATGACCTTATTTTCATTTATCAATAGATTCCAGCCCATGTCTGAGTGATGGTCTTTTAATTGTTGTAAGTTCTGCTCTTTGGTTACTCCATTTTTATCTGGCCACTGAGAATAGTCTCCGTAATCATGATTCCCCAAAACAGAGTACACCCCATGTGGAGCTTGCAATTTGCCAAACATATCTTTGAAACCTAAAAACTCATCCGATGTGCTATTTACCAAATCTCCTGTGAAAAATATAACATCTGGTTTTTGATCTAGAATCATTTGAATGCCTCTGCTCACTCCGTCCTTACTCCAAAAACTGCCTGAGTGTACGTCTGATATTTGTACAATTTTAAAACCTTTGAAAGCAGAGGGCAAGTTCTTTAACTTGAGTGTTTTATTATGCACCTGATAGTTATGTGCTCCTTTTAATATGCCATACAGTAAAGTGCCAAAAACCGTACCCGCTACCAGAGCACCGCTGGTCACTATAAACTCCGATCTGCTTATGGCGTTAACAGTACCCTCGGTACTAGAACTGCTAGTTCCAGAGTACTTGACTAGTCGCACCACATCATCTAAGAGCATAAACACAAGCCAGAAAACTTTGGCGATAAACAAACCGAAAAGCACGCTGCCTGTCCACATTTGCACGATATTTTTAGCTGGATATTCTGAGAGTAGGCTGTACAAAACCAAAAACAGAATGAGGCCCAATGGTATAGCCCAATACAAAATGTGAAACCAATTTGCATAAGCGGGCAACCACTTTTTTATAAGAAGTTTAAAACCCTGAAACACATAAAAATCTAATGCAAAAAAGAGAAGTAAAAACAGTGCTAATAGTAAATATTTAGACATACTTGTATATTGAACAGACTACAATAGTCATATGTTTTGGTCAATTTGCAGTCTATTCTTGACTCTAATAGATAGATGTGCAAAAAGGCTCGCTAAACTTTTGTAACATTTGTATGTTCATTTATGTAATGGAAATAGCAGAAGAAATAAAACAAAAGGAATTTGCCAACTTTGCAGAAAAATCAATAGTAAACATATCATATACCAACAGTTATTTTTCTGGGCTTATAAATTCTGCATTAAAGGAGCACAAAACTTCCTTGCAACAGTTCAACGTGCTTCGCATACTCCAAGGACAACACCCTAAGCCAGTGTCTGTAAGTGAGATAGCCAAGCGAATGGTAGATAAAATGTCAAACGCATCTAGGCTAGTAGATAAGCTTTGTGCCAAAGAGCTAGTAATACGAGGAGCCTGCTCCTATGATAAGCGACAAGTGGATGTTTATGTTACCGAGCACGGACAGAAAACCCTAAAGACACTAAATGCCGTGGTAGATGAAGTG
>Ga0206131_10005793_pt1 | contig 12849 bp, 13 predicted proteins | sample Helgoland_Spring_FD_148636 | JGI IMG/M metagenome (GOLD analysis project Ga0206131, IMG submission 148636) | Pelagic subsurface seawater microbial communities from Kabeltonne, Helgoland, North Sea - Helgoland_Spring_Bloom_20160517_1 | ecosystem: Environmental > Aquatic > Marine > Epipelagic ...
CAGCGTTCTGTTGTTGTGACCCCATCGAGGCATAAATGATGGCGAAGGCAAGCGGCAGATTGATGACCACATGCCCTATCGCTGCGGTCAAGAGTGACAGGACAAACCCACTGCGGGTTAGCACAATCAGCAGGCCTAACCCAACGATCAGGTAGCTAACGGTCAGGGGCGCAATCAGGATACCCCGGATCAACGCTGATCCCGGCAGGACGTAACGGGCCAACCCATAGGCTGCGAAAAAACCCAGAATGACCGCTGCCGCAGAGGATCCGAAAGCCACGGCAACAGAATTGCGCAGCGCCGCCATTAGATCGTCGTCGCTCAGAATTTCACCGTACCATTGCAGAGAAGGGCCATTGAAGGGCGGTACCGGTAGAGTTCCACTTTGGAACGAGAACAGCACCAGCGCCGCCACTGGCAGATAAATGAAAACGAAGGCTACCAGCAAATATATCCAGGGCAGGGCGCGCATCATAGGCGATCCAACTTCAACCAACGTGCAGAGGCAATATATGCAAGCGACACGATCCCCATCAAGACGATGGCCAGCGCGGAAGCGAGTGGGAAATCTGCTCGTCGGCCAAGCTGAACCATGATTACTTGGGGCACCGTTAATTCCGTGTTGCCGCCAAGTATTTGCGGCGTCACGTAATCGCCAATGCATAATACAAAGGTCAGAAAGGCACCGGTCACGACCCCCGGCAGGGTAAGCGGCAGGATTACGTGGCGGAATGTTTGCAGGGCGTTGGCGCCCAGATCCATCGCCGCGCGCCGGTAATTTGGTGATAGCTGCACTAGGTTGGCATAGATGGTCAGTGTTAACAGCATGACGAAGAAGTGAACAAAGCCCGTCACCGTGGCAAAGCGGGTGTTAGCAATGGTAATTGGATCGCCAATTAAACCTAGAGAAATTAGCGTGTTATTGACCATACCTTCTCGCGCCAGCACCAAAAGCCAGGCATAAGAACGCACAACATAGGATGTCCAAAAGGGCAGGATCGACAGTAAAAGCGCTAGCCGCTGCCAGTGTTTAGGGACCCGAAATGCAATAATCCAAGCCAGCGGATAGGCCAAAATGATCGAAACCAAAGTTACTGTCAGCGTGATCTCTAAAGATACCACGATGGCGCGCCAAAGGTAAGCCTTTTCAGCCAGTTCGAGGTAATTGGCAAGTGATAGATCCCAGATCAGAGTTCGACCTTTCATCGTTGCTAGGCTCATTGCGCCCATGACGACGAAAGGCAGGACAAAAAAAGCCATCGTCCATAAAAGTGCCGGGGCGACGAAGCCCCAGCCCATTATGCGCTGTTTAGCGTGGTTCACTGCTGCAGAGTTTCGAGCCAGAGATCCTGCATCTCGGCGTCAAGATCCGCGTCAGGTGCCGGATAAAGCTGCGTCAATGCGAGGTAATCGGGCTGCTGGTTCCAACGCAAAACAGCTTTCTGGTCATCCGTCAGAATGTCGCCTGCCTTGGCATTGGCCGGCATGCCCCAGAAGCACGAAGAGGTGGCCAGACGCGCTTGGCCTTCCGGGCTGACGATGTAGTTGATGAATTTCATCGCCAGATCGGAGTTTTTGGAACCTTCTACAACACCGATTGACTGTGCCCAGCGGACCGCCCCTTCTTTTGGGATTGTCCAAGTCAGTTCCGGCCGTTCGCCGGCTAGCACAGCAGTCAACCATTCGCCACCACCGACAACGATGTCAACCTCGCCGGTTGCGAGTGCTGTTTGAGCGGCAACAACCCCCGCCACAGACGCAGCGTTTGAGCGCATTATTGACAAAACATCACCAATCTGATCCAGATCACTGCTACCAATTTTTGCGGTAGGAATGCCTTCAGCAATGGCAGCAAGCCCCATGACGGGCAGATAATAATCATAGATAGAAATCCGACCATTGTATTTATCTGACCATATGGTCGACAGATCTTCCATATCACTCTGATCTACTTTACTGGAATTATAGGAAACAGTGTTATAGCCGAATTTTTCAGTCACGGCATAGGTCACGCCGTCGACGCTGTTGTTTTCTGCCATCACAACTTCAGGGAAGAAATCTGCTGTCGGAAGCTCGTCTACCGCCAAAGGCGCCAGAATGCCTGCCTCAACTGCGCGAAATACATCTATCCCATCAATGACAAGTACATCCCAATCTCCGGGGCGGGACTGTTCCAAAAGCGCCAATGCCGCTCCAGTGCCTTCATATTCACGCAGGTTTACTTTGACATTGTGTTCGGTTTCAAAAGGCTCGATTAAAGCTGGGTCTGTGTGATCACACCAGACAAGTGCATTGAGTTCATCTTTTGCGGCCGCGTTGCTTGCAACAGCTACCATGGAAATAGTGCTTAAGAGGATCTTCCGCATGCATTTCATCCTGAGGTCTCCTAGTTGAGTAAAACTTTTGCTAAATTGTATTAGCCCTTAAAAAACTTGAACCTATTCAACTTTTCAGTCAACACTAAATTTCTTATAAGATCATCCTAGATGCAGGATTCTGATGACCGGATTACGAAATAAACAGAAAGCTGCTCGCGAAAAGCGCATTCTGACGGCCGCGATACTAAAATTTCGGGCGGAAAGCTATCGGTCAGTCCGGATAGAAGATCTCGCAGAGATAGCCGAAGTATCTGTCGGAACTGTGTATAACTATTTCAAAACCAAGGGCGATATTCTTATTGCGACCGTCACATTGGAGGTCGAAGAGGTGCTGGGATCTGGAGCCGAGATCATTGCAAATCCTCCCAAAGGAGTTGACGAAGCGCTCCTCTCTTTGATTTTTCGCTACTATGACCATTCTCTGAAATACCTGTCCAAGGAGATGTGGTGCACAGCCATGGCGCTTTCGATAGAAGCGCCCAAAACCCCGAGCGGTCTCCATTACAGTGAACTCGACAAAATGCTAGCAGCTCAGGTCACCGAGCTAATTCGAAAGTTGCAAGCGCGGGGTGATATAAAATCTGAGCTCGACACGGATGCAATAGGGCAGCTTGTATTCAACAACCTCAACCAGATGTTTATCGAATTTGTGAAAGATGAAGACATGACACTAGAAACTCTGCGAAACCGCGTTGCGACGCAGATCCGCCCCTTGACCAAGCTGATTGTGAGAGAGGGCGCAGAATGACACGTTTAAACCAGCCGCTTGGCGGGAATGAGATGCCCCGCTTTGGCGGTCCAAGCACGATGATGCGCTTGCCTAGCCAGGATACAGCCAAGGGTTTAGATGCCTGTTTTGTAGGTATCCCAATGGATATCGGCACCTCTAATCGACCTGGCACTCGTCTGGGCCCGCGCCAGATACGCGACGAAAGCCGAATGTTACGACCCTACAATATGGCGACTCGAGCTGCGCCCTTTGACTGCCTGCAGATTGCCGATATCGGTGACGTTGCAATCAATACCTTCGACCTTAAAAAATCTGTCGATACTATAACTGACCATTATCGAAAAATCTTATCTTTCGACACAATCCCGCTTACGCTAGGCGGTGATCACACGCTGACTTGGCCAATTTTGCGTGCAATTAAGGAAAGACATGGGCCTGTGGCACTGATCCATATTGATGCTCATGCGGATATCAATGACGAAATGTTTGGAGAAAAAATTGCGCATGGCTGTCCGTTTCGGCGGGCCTGGGAAGACAGTTGTTTGCTGGACGATAAGGTGTTTCAAATTGGGTTGCGGGGCACTGGTTATTCCGCTGAGGATTTTGATTGGGGCCGTGACAGGGGGTGGACAATTGTACAAGCTGAGGAATGCTGGTATCGATCATTGGTACCGCTGATGGAGCAAGTTAGGGCGGTAATCGGCGATGCGCCCGTTTACCTCAGTTATGATATTGACAGTCTTGATCCAGCTTTTGCCCCAGGAACAGGAACAGTTGAACCGGGAGGTCTAACAACTTGGCAAGCACTTGAAATCGTGCGCGGTTGTGCCGGGTTGAACCTCGTTGGCTGTGATTTGGTCGAGGTGTCTCCACCCTATGATCCGTCTGGAAATACAGCCCTGATAGGGGCAAATCTGCTTTATGAGATGCTGTGTGTTCTGCCCGGTGTGAAGCGGTTTTGACACAACTTGGAAACCCCCAAAAATTAATTGAATCTATCGTGTTCAAGTCTTTTTTCGTGATATCAGGTCAGCTTGCGTCAAATAAGCTGAGGTCGAGCGCTATACTACTTGGCTACATTGGACATAGATTAATGGAGCAATGAAAGAGAGCCTCAATCAAGTGCTCGAATATGGGTCTTGAAGCTATAAAGAAACCTGTCATGTTAGCCTCTGAGCAAATTCCATTCACAATGAATTTTATAAGGACTTCAAATGAAAACCGTTCGCCTTGGCCGCACCGGCGTTCCAGTTTCAGAGCTTTGTTTTGGGACTATGAGTTTTGGTGATCAGGCCGATGTCTCTGAGGCCAAAAACCTGTATGCGGCGTGCCGTAACGCTGGCGTTACATTTTTTGACTGTGCAAATGTCTATAATGATGGGCTGGCAGAGGAAATTCTGGGCTCATTGATTGCCTCAGAGCGGCATGAGATCATCTTGACGTCAAAATGCGCGATGCCAAGTTTTGACGGGACATCTAACCCTCTGGCACGCGGTGCAAATCGTCGACACGTAATTCGCTCGGTGGAAGCCAGTTTAAAGCGATTGGGAACGGACCATTTAGATGTTTTATTCATGCATCAGTGGGACTCTGAAACGCCATTGGACCAAACCCTGCGCGCTCTTGATGACCTCGTTCGATCAGGAAAGGTTTTATACTTGGGTTGCAGTAATTACGCAGCCTATCAAACGGCCACTGCGCTGGGGCTTCAGCGAGCAAATGGTTGGACACCTTTTGATGTAATCCAACCGATGTATAATTTGGTCAAACGCCAAGCCGAGGTCGAAATTCTCCCACTGGCGCAAGCCGAAGACCTGGCAGTGATTTGCTATGGCCCTGGTGGTGGTGGCCTGCTGACTGGCAAATATGCACCTGGCATCAAACCGAATGACGCTCGGCTCAGCACCAATGCGGGTTATGCCAAGCGTTATGATGAGTCTTGGTACTATGAAACTGCGGCAGCGTTTACAGATCTGGCTACAAGCTGGGGTCATCATCCTTTGAGCCTTGCTATCGCTTGGACAGCATCCCACCCTGGCATTACTTGTCCAATTATTGGGGCCCGCAACACCGATCAGCTAAAAGCGTCATTAGCCGCCGTGGACATAATCTTATCACCGGAACAACGTAACCAGATTTCTGCCCTATCTCGGACGCCGCCGGTTGCAACTGATCGCCTGGAGGACCAACGCTGATTGCAAGTAGATCAAGCACCGAAGATTTGACTGTGGGAACATACGTCTCAAAGCCATGGCTTGCATATCTACATTGCTTGGCTAGGTGATAACCCACGGTGGCCGGTGTAGCGCGCGTACGATCAGCCTATACTGCTTAATCGCCTTTAGCAAAACAGGTCACGGCTGCTGGTGTTCCCAAACGGCGCATGAGCGAAGGCTACTGTTTTATCGGAATTAGCTTGCGATGACGGCCAAACATGCAGAAAATGTACTTAGTGTACCAATTTCGGAAATTGGTAATAACAATAAAACCTCTTCGGAAGATTTCTCTAGTTTTAATAAAAAGTACACTAAGTACATTCCCTACATCCCCTGGCCTACGCCTTGTGAGGTGGCAGTTGAGATGCAGACCATGGTGAAGTGCGAGCATTTAGCAGCAGAAACACGCGGGTGGTCGGCATTTGATTGGGCAGAGCATTGCCTGAAGCAGGCACGCGGTATACCCGAAGATGAGGTTTATGAGCAGTACACACTGAGGCAATGGCAGTTTGTGAGTGGACAAAATTAAACTTTAGATGTGACATAAATTCTTCGTTGCGGAAAGGTCATGTCCCTAGACGTCCACTTGTTTGGTGCTTAAAAGTGTTACCCGCCTGCGAGCCGTCGCATCAGCATGATTTCAGCACCCTCGGGCAGTTTCTGCGACCAGTCGTTGCGGTATATGACGCCATTTACAGAAACCGCCACTTCCCCCTTTATCGGCCCCGCCAAGCCTGGGTAACGTTCCTCTAGTTTGCGCAATAGCTCCCAGATAGTGCGTGCCTGCACCCGAACTACTTTTTGGTTATCCGCAAGTGGCCGGAGCCCGGCCCAAAGGGTTACATCAAACATCAGTCCTTCGCGTCGTTCAAAGCCGCCAAAATGCGCGGCGGGGAAACCGGAATGTGAGCCATACGCACGCCCACCGCGTTCGAAACTGCGTTGGCGATGGCGGCCAATGGCGGCACAATCGACGTTTCGCCCACACCGCGCACGCCATAGGGGTGGTTAGGGTTGGGGATTTCCAAAATCTGTGTGTCGATCATAGGCAAGTCAGAACACACCGGAATACGGTAATCTAGAAAGCCCGGGTTTTGCAAACGCCCGTCCTCACCGTAGATGTATTCCTCGTTCAGCGCCCAGCCAATGCCTTGCGCGGCACCGCCCTGATACTGGCCTTCGACATAGGACGGATGTACGGCTTTGCCCGCATCCTGGATGACAGTATAGCGCGCTACGCGACTGGAGCCGGTTTCGGGGTCCACTTCGATGTCACATATATGGGTAGCGAATGACACGCCCGCACCATCAGCGACCAACTCAGAATGGCCAGCGATCGGCCCGCCAGTGTTCGCTGCTTCAGCTGCGATGTCTTTCACCGACAACGGCGCGCGGTTACCGTGCTTGGTGCCTGCGGCATGCGCATGCCCGTCTTCCCAATAAACGTCTTCCAGTGGAATTTCCCACATCAAAGCCACACGTTGCCGCATGACCTCAATTGCGTTCCGTGCCGCCGAAATTGTGGCCATAGAGGTCGAGAACGTACCCCTGCTGCCGTCTGTCATGTCATTGTAACCAAGCATCGAGGTGTCCGCAATCACCGCCTTGATGCAGTCGTAACTGATCCCCAGTTCCTCCGCCGCGATCAGCGAAAGTGATGCACGCGATCCGCCAACATCCACCGTACCAACAGCAATCGTTACTGTGCCATCGGCGCTTATGTTGAGGTCAGTACAGGTCTGGCCACCGAAGTTAAACCAGAAGCCACAAGCCATGCCCCGCCCCTGATTTTCGCCCAAAGCTGCGCTCATGTGCGGATGCGCTTTGGCGGCTTCCAGCGTGGGCCCTATCCCGATGGGACCATAGACAGGACCGTAGGAAGATTGCGTTCCTTCCGAGGCCGCGTTCTTGATTCGGAAGTCTACCGAATCCATCCCAATTTTTTGCGCTAGCTCATCAATGGTACTTTCCACCGCAAAAGCCGCCATAGGCGCCGAAGGCGCGCGGTAGGCCGCAACTTTGGGGCGGTTTACGACCACTTCCAAACCAACCGTTTTGACATTCATCAAATCATAGCAGGCAAAGGAGGTCATCGCCCCAAGCTCTGCCCACATGTCGGCGTAAGGTCCGCTTGTGTAGCGCAATGTTGCCTCAGCCGCAGTTATGGTGCCGTCCTGCTTGGCCCCAATTTTAACATCGATTGAGGTCGCACTTGTCGGACCAGATGCGCGGAATACTTCTTCCCGCGACATGATCAGCTTGACCGGACGGTTTGCCTTGCGCGACAGAGCAAGCGCAACGGGCTCAGCCCAAACATGCGTTTTGCCGCCAAAACCGCCGCCGATCTCTGACGGGGTAACGCGTAGCTTGGAAGCCTCTAGTCCGAGTAGATCCGCGCAAATCTGACGGTAGACAAAATGGCCCTGCGTGCAGACCCAGAGCTCTGCTGTACCATCGGGATTACAGCTTGCAACGCAGGCATGCGGCTCAATATAGCCTTGATGGGTTTGCTCTGTCTTGTAACTGCGCTCGACGACAAAATCAGCCTGTGCGAACCCGACTTTAACATCACCATGACCGAACTCGGACCGATTGGCGACGTTGGAAGGCGTGGTTGGCGTGGGCTCAACCCCTTGGGTAAAGATCGCTTCGTTCAATACCGGCGCATCAGGCAGTGTTGCTGCATCCACATCGATCACGTGGGGCAAAATTTCATAGTCCACTTCAATCAGCTGCAGCGCGGCCTTCGCTGCGTTCTCATCAATCGCGGCGACAGCAGCGACGGCATGACCGTCGTACATCACCTTTTCTCGGGCTATGCAGTTGTCAAGAACCGCAAAAAGAGCCGGATCGCCATCAGTCAAGTCCGGTAGGTCCGTAGCAGTGACAACGGCCTTGACGCCCTTCACCGCTTCCGCGCGACTTGTGTCTATGCTCTTAATCTTCGCATGCGCATGGGCACTGCGCAACACGCGGGCGACCAACTGCCCCGGCATGTTGAAATCCGCGCCATAGCGCGCGCGGCCAGTGACCTTGTCCACTCCATCGGGGCGAAGGGGGCGGGTACCAACCGAATTGAACGGCTTACTCTGATAGGCTGCGTCGAAACTCACGGCGTGTCTCCTCTCAACTCAGCGGCAGCATCCTGCACCGCCCGCACGATCTTGTCATAGCCAGTGCAGCGACAAAGGTTGCCGGCCAGCCAAAACCGTATTTGACTCTCGGTCGGATCTGGGTTGACCTCCAACAGCGCTTTAGCCGCCATCAGGAACCCCGGCGTGCAGATCCCACATTGCAGGGCTGCGTGTTCAATGAACTTGCGCTGGAGCGGATGCAGTTCGCTCCCCTTGGCCATGCCTTCGATTGTTTCGATGGTACGGCCTTGCGCTTCGGCGCCCAGTACAAGACAAGAACACACAACACGCCCGTCCATAATCGTGCTACAGGCCCCGCAATCACCAGTTCCACAGCCTTCTTTGGCCCCCATCAGCCCAAGGCGGTTGCGCAGAACGTCTAACAGGGTTTCATTCGGCTGGCATAGGAATTCGACATCGTCATCGTTGATTGTTGTGGAGACAGCTATCGAAGACATCATTTTCCTCCTGCGCGAGTGTAAGCGGTCTGTGCTGCGCGACGCGCCAACACACCAACTACCTGTTTTCGAAACGCGACCGTGCCGCGTTTGTCGTCAATTGGCGTGCTGGCAGCTGAACAGGCTTCAGCCAGCGCCTCAATGGCTGTGTCTTCAAGCTTGCTGCCGATCAACGTTTTAGCTGCCGCATTAACTAGAATAACCTTTGGTCCCACAGCCCCGAGTGCAACGCGCGCAGCCGTGACTATGCCACCTTCGTCCAGCGTTAGGTTAACTCCGACCCCAACGACCGCGATGTCCATTTCCGTGCGCGGAATGAAACGCAGATAGGCATCACCAGCGCGTGCTTCGGGCTTTGGCAGTACGACGGCCTCAATGATTTCGCCTTTGGCCAAAGACGTCTTGCCTGGACCCGTTGGGATTTCTATCGCAGGAACCTCCCGCGTACCCGATGGCCCGGCGACCCGTGCCACTGCGCCTGCCGCTACCAATGCTGGTACGCTGTCCGCTGCAGGAGAGGCATTACACAGGTTGCCCACAATGGTGCAACGCCCTTGGATTTGGGTTGAGCCAATAAGGTTGGCCGCCTCAACCACGCCGGGCCATGCCGCCAACAGTGCGGCGTCCTCAGACAGAGCCGCTGATGGCACCGCGGCCCCTATCACAAAACTATCGTCAGTCTCAGTGACTGTATCCATAGCGGAGATGGCTTTGATATCGACAATCAAAGCCGCCTCAAAGTCATCCTTCTGCATTCTCACCAGCAAGTCCGTTCCGCCAGCTAGTACAAAGGACTTCGCCTCTGTCCCAGCCAGCAGCGCGGTGGCGGCTTCAATTGTCTGGGGTCTTTCGTAGCGCACTGGTGTCTCCTCCCGTTGGTTCGTTTACGTCAATAACGGTTTGGTCGACGTGTGCTCAGAGCAAACGCCGAAAGGCAACTCCTTTGCAAGTCCAAATAGAGGCAGATAAAAAAAGAAATAAAGCAAATTTTCTTACACAATGCTAAGAACTGCGCATTCAGTCGTGTGGCTTTGGTATTTTCCTAGACCCTTCACTCCGCATCTCGCTCATCCTCGCTTTTCTCGACTCTGCTGCCGACGGCGCAGAAAGGCCGCGCGGAATCACACTTGACCATTGCGAACGGGCGACGTTTCTGGTTGAGCATTACATCTTGTCAATGGCAAAGCGCGAAGATGAAGGGGGCACCACAATTAATTATCATCGACAACTAGCCCGGCATATGGGCGGCTTGGATGAAAACAATGCCAAAGATATGGGCGAACTAATCCGTACGGCCGATAAACTGAGAGATGATTATAAGTGCGCGATTATGCTGGTTCACCACACGGGTCATGCCCATCAGGATAGGGCGCGGGGTTCAACTGCCTTCAAAGGTGCTCTGGACACTGAAATCATTGTAAATCAACTTGGGGATCATGATTTAACGACCAAATGCGAAAAGCAAAAAGACGGCACTCCGTTTGAGACACGCCAGTTCATCAAGATCAGCATCGAGCCATCCATTATTTTGCAGCAAGTCGAAGTCAGTGGGAAAGCCGACACTAAGGTAAATCCAAATGAGAAATTAGCTTTAGAAACGCTGAAAGAGTGTTTGGTGCGCGAAAATCTCTTTGCGCAGGCCCACCTCGAAGACTGGCGACAGATTTTTTATGAACGACACACAGGCGACAAACCTAAAAGCAAAGAAGCCGCATTCCGTCGGGCAAGAGAACGGTTGGTAAACAAGGGGTTAATCGTCTGCAAGAACGATAATTACTCCTTGAACGACAGAGCGACATAAGAACGACAGTAGCACAATGTCATGCGACATCTTTACGATACCAGAACGACACTACACTGCACATCCCTATAGGGTGTCGTTCGTCGTTATGTTTTATTTTGGCGACGCGAACAGCCACTCTAAACGCCGAACCCCGCCAATTGTGGGAGCCAAAGCGCCAGAGGTTCAAACAGCAGAACCAGAGCCAAACCTATGAGCATAAGCACAACATAGGGGAGCACACCGCGGATGACCTCGGCTAATGGAGCATTGGCGATGCCTTTGATGACAAAAAGATTCATCCCGACCGGCGGTGTAATCAATGCAAGCTCCAGATTGATCATCAAAAGAATGCCATACCAGATCAAATTCACGTCGAATTGCATAAGGGCGGGCAATACAATCGGCGTTGTGATCAGGATGATAGCGATGGTTTCAAGAAACATCCCAAGGATAAAAATCACAAACATGACCACAAGAATGAATTGCATCGGCCCAAGACCAAGGGCCGTGACGGTCTCCATCAGTTCAATCGGCAAACGGATGATTGTGACCGCATGGCCGAACATCGCCGCACCACCCAAAATCATGAACAGCATTGCGGTGGTGCATACTGTGTCATAGGCGGTTTGCGCCAAATCCTTGATGCCGAAATTTCGGTAGATGACAGAGCCGACAAATAGCGCATAAATGCACCCAATACCTGCGGCCTCGGAGGCGGTGAATATGCCCATATATATGCCGCCAAGAACAACCGGAGGCATCAGCAGGGACCATATGGATTTGCGCATGGCGTGGCCACATCCGGCAAGCCCGATCCAGACAGTTTGGCGTAATTCACTGCGAAAATACCCCTGTGCGATACTATAGGATGCAAACAGCATCGCCATCATGATCCCGGGGATAAGGCCTGCGATAAACAAGGCCCCAATCGAGGTTTCAGACACCACCGCATAGAGGATCAGCGGCCCTGAGGGAGGGATCAGAATACCCAGCGTGCCACCGGCGGCAATCACCCCGTAAGTATCGCTGGGCCGATAGCCGAACCGCTGCATCTGAGGAATTGCGCTTGACCCGATTGTCAGAGCAGTGGCGACTGAGGAGCCGGAGATCGCGGCGAATACGGTGCAGGCAAGGACGGTTGCAACCCCGAGCCCGCCCTTGAAGTGGCCGACAAGAGCATTGGCAGCATCGTAAAGATCATCGACGACCTTTGAGCGGATCATCACATGTGCCATGAAGGCAAACATCGGGATCGCCGTCAAAAGCGCGTTATCAAGTTTGGCAAAAACTGTGTCGGCGATGGAGGAAATACTGCCTTCGCTGGCCACGGTAATGACAATCGCGGTGAGCCCAAGGCCAGCAAAAATTGGCATCCCGGTGAGCAGCAGCGCAATCAGGATTGCCAGAATAAGGAGGGTTGTCATTTTTCGGGCCGCCGCAGGAGGACAAGGTCAAGGCAACGCGCGGTTGCTAACAGGCACAACAAGCCCGCACCAACAAGCAGGAAGGCTTGGGGAATCCATAATGGGGCCTCGAGGTAGCCATCAGAATAGACGCCGATTCTGCGCGAAAACATAACCGCATTCCATCCGCTTGCAAATAGGACACCCGAAACGATTGCAACCGACAAGTTCGACCAGAAATCGAGCAACTTGCGTTTGCGTCCAGTAGCGCGTTCAGACAGAATATCGACGCTGACGTGTTCGCCGCGACGCAGGACTTCTGCTGCGCCCAGCATCACAATAGCAACCACAAGAAACCCTGATAATTCGTCGGTCCATGTCAGAGGGTTGCCCAAAACATAGCGGCGAAAGACGCTAAAGGCGGTCACGCCAAGGGTCAGCACCACCAAAAGGGCGCTGGTGATGCTGGCGGTTATAGCCAGAAAATTGACCCCTTTGGTAAACCAAGAGCGGGAGCCATCGGGCGGCGTGGTCTCAAACACCCCGCCGCCCTGATGTTCATATTTGTTTTCGTCAAACTTCATAATGTTGGCAACTCTTACATTTTCGAGATCAGTTCGAGAAGTTTAACACCATCTTCGCCGGTGGCATCGCCAAAAGCCTTGTTAAAGGCGGGGACCATGACGTCCGCAAGAGCCGCATTTTCAGCGTCAGTGGCGATATGCACCGTCATTCCGGCATCAGTCA
>Ga0206131_10005798_pt1 | contig 12844 bp, 4 predicted proteins | sample Helgoland_Spring_FD_148636 | JGI IMG/M metagenome (GOLD analysis project Ga0206131, IMG submission 148636) | Pelagic subsurface seawater microbial communities from Kabeltonne, Helgoland, North Sea - Helgoland_Spring_Bloom_20160517_1 | ecosystem: Environmental > Aquatic > Marine > Epipelagic ...
TGTTTGTGGCTAAGAGTGAGGTGATGAAGTCGTATCCCGGCTAAGCCTTACTTTTATAGTTGATGGAAGAGATTCTGCATAACATCCATACGGAGAGGGGGTTGCTCTGGGAATCCATTGAGGATTTGCATAAGACCCTCGGTAAGTTTGATGAGACTGTAGAGCACCACACCGAAGCTATGCAGGCTATATGTCCTGTTACGCACCACCTTGAGAACGGACTGTATACGCGCGAGGTCTTTATGCCAGCGGGTATGCTTGTCGTCAGCTTCATCCACAAGCAGAACCACCCGTCTTTCTTTATGTCGGGCGAGATGTCTTTGCTCATGGATACGGGCGAGGTCAAGCGCGTTAAAGCACCTATGGTAGTACATACTGAGGTGGGCACGCAAAGGGTGGCATACATCCACGAGGACGTAACGTGGACGTGCGTGTATCGCACCGATGCGGATACGGTTGAGGAGGCAGAGAAAGAAGTTTATACCATGGACTTTCGGGAGCTCCCGGAATCCGTAATCCAAAAGAAAATATGGCAGGTCTCTTAATTGCAACGGCCATTGGCGGCACGGCACTCACGGGTGCGGCGGTAGCTAGTGGTATCGCGGGAGGAATTCAAATTGCTAGTGGCATCAAGTCGTTCAGCGAAGCCAACAAGGCCAAGAAGCGTCAGGAAAATGCTGAGCGCGAGGCGGCAAAGGCTATGGAGGAAGCGCGTCGCCGCACTGAGGTGAATGTCATGGAGAGTCTATCCATCCAGAAGGAGCCGTACGAGCAGCAGGTGATGGCACTACTGACGCAGGGTCAGGCAGGTCTACAGGCTGGTCAAGAGGGTGAGACCCGTGGCGCCGCAGCTACAGCGGGGCGCGTGCAGATGGCTCAAAACATAGGGCAAGAGCGGGTCCGTTCCGGTATGGGGCAAGAGCTACAAACTATCGACCGCGCTGTCGCTGCTGAAGAGGCTAGACTTTTAGATATGCGAGCGGGACTTGACCTCGCTGAGGCTGAGGGGTATCAGCAGATGGCCGCCGACGCAGAGAAAGCCCGTGCTGCGAACATCGAGCAGGGTATTACTGCGGTTGGTAACCTCGCTACCACCAGTATGGAGAACATGCCGCTGTATGGCTTCGGGGATGGATTAAAGAATATGCCATCTGATGTCGCGGGAGAGGCCGCAGGCTTGGGTTTATCTCAGAGAGAGTACATGAAGCTAAATCGGCAGAACCAACGGGCCCTTAACAAGTCGGGGGGCGCTCCTCAGTTTGGCCTTGGTTTTGACAGCAGCTTCGGGCAGCCTGTATTACAGCAGAGTCAGTTCACTCCGCCGTCTCAGTTGGACTTGTATCAACAGGGGGTAGTTGGTCGTCCAAACATCTTTAGTTCATTCGGAGGATAATGACAGCTTATAAATACGTAGCGCGTGACGCGGAGTCGCGAGTCAACTGGGGCGATATCAGTAAGACGTGGTCCGATGCCATACTCAAGGTCGAGACGGACCGGGAGGCTAAGCGTCAGACCATTAAGACGGAGACTGATGAGCTTGCCAATAAACTTATCGAGGCACCACGGGGGCAGCACCAAGGTGCTAACGAGTGGACGGCAGGGTACGCTGACATGCAGCGCGAAGCCTTGTTAGATAGGTACCGACAGCTTACGTCAGGGAACTTGGCGGTTAGGGACTGGAACTCCGCACTGGCTAATGCCACGCAGAGTACGGAGCAGATGTTCAACCTCTCTAAGGTGTACCAAGAGGAGTATGCCTCCATCATGGAGCGCGACCAGAATATGGAATCTCAGGAGGCTGAGCTGGCTTTGGCGGCTGAGTTTGAGGGGTTCACCAACTTCACCGACACCGTCCCCCTTGTCGACCCAGTTACGCTGAGTGCTAAAATCGGAAGGCAGGTCTACGACCCCGAGACAGGTACATACAGGGTAGGTGAGACCATTACTATGAACGGGATGTACAACTTGCTGAAGGGTAGGTACAACCGTTTCGATATCCAAGCGGCTGCGGCGGAAGACGTGAAGACCTTGGGTAAGTACACCACCGTGGTGATGGATGGAAAGGTCAAGACCCGCGAGAACTGGCAGGACGACCCGCTGTATAACAAGGAGTTGGAGGCTAAGATTGACGTTCACTTTTCTAACCCTCAGAATATCACCTCTGTACTGACCAACGGAATGGACAGCGGGTATTCGACTACAGGTCTTTTAGATAACGTCTTGGATAGAAAAGGTAACGTAGACGACAAGAAAGTCTTCTGGGTAACCAACCCCGCTCAGGCTTCTGCTGGTGCTAAGACCCCGCTTATCTCTCTCGACATCGAGTTGGATAAGAACGGAAATATCGTGGGTAGGAGCGATGCGGAGTTGGACGACATCTTCGGAGAGAACGTAACTGACGCACAGCGTTCTGCTTTGGTCCGTGCCGCAAATAAGCAGCGCGAGGCAGCTACCGACTTTATGAAGACCTACTATACGGCGGAGGTAGACTTGATTGAAACACCCCGTCAGGAGTTTGCTGAGACTCCTCCGGCAAAGCTTAGTGCCACCGAGCGTAGCAAGTATGCTGAGACGAAGTCTGGATTGGAGTCTTTGGCTAAGGTCTTCTATGGTGATAAGAAGCTTAGGCAAGAGGGATTGGATGAGGTGTTTGGTCAGGATGAGACCATCACTTCTTACGGCGTTCGAGAAGGTGCTAATGGACAGCAAGAGATTTTTGTTCAGCAGATGCGTGACGACGGAACCGTTGTTGAGCGTACTCCTATCCCCTTGGGCAAACAGTTCACTCAGTTTGCTAAGCCCGCCGGCACACAGTTCTTTGACGCGGCGTATATCGACGATGTGCTTCCCGGAATATTGAAGAAGTACGAGGGTAAGCAGCGTGGCTCAGGAGATTACACCACTACGCGACAACCCATCGTGACTGACTTGGGGTCGGTGGAAATTACATACAGGAACGAGAAGCAGACTGTTAGAGATTTGCTTAGTGGCCTTGATGCCGACCAGAGGCTTGAGGTTGACCCCGGTGTTGAAGCTGCTGAAAATGCTGACAAAATACGCTCGATTTTAGGTAGTCAGGAGATAGGTATTGACGCGACTGTAACGGGAGTCTCCGAAAACCAAATCCCCGAAAGCACTTTTTCTGGTATCCAGATTTATATCCCTAACAGGATGGATAAACCTATTGTTGTTCCAAATAGAAAGCGTCATCTAAACGCTTTACCTGCTTTGCTTCAAGAAATAACTAGCAACCAGAGAATTAAAGCCGAGGACTTACTAAAGATTTTGCCTCAAGACGATGACCTTACGGCTCATAACACCCCCGGGGTAATCAGTTCTATCTTCACGGAAGAGGTAACGGAGGAGGCTGTTAATGACGACCCATTAGGATTATTTCCATGACGCAACCACAGTATTCGGTAGCAGAGTTCGCAGCTCGTATTAAGGATAAGTACCCCTCATACTCTGATATGGAGGACCAAGAGTTGGTATCTAAAATTCTTGAGAAATACCCTGAATACGGGGCACAGATTAAAAAAAAAGACGCTACGGAATCCGTATCGGACGATGGTTTATTGGAGTCTCTCCAGCCTGAAGTCGCTGTATCAGAGTCTGTTAGCGTTCAAGCTCCGCCTGAGCCGATAGAGCAGCTCGACGAAACTCCGACCCGAGTATTCGGTGAGGAGGTGGTTGAGGAGCAGGTAGAGGGCACCCCCGTTGGGCAGTCCACGGCAGTGAAGATGCCCGGTGCCCCTGAGCCCGTCCTTGATTTGAGTACTGGCGATGCGGAGTTCGATAAGTCCATTGAGTTTGTTGACGCCAGCCTCGTTGACCGTGGTGACGAAGGTCAGGTTGCGAGAGAGCTTTCGGCTGAGTTCAAGGACTTTGGTTTTGACTTCGAGACCACTGGCATTGGCGATGCCATTAAGGTCACTGCGCGTAACGGAGAGACCATGGATGTGGACCTCGACCCTGCATGGTACAACTTCGGTGTCGACGAAGGTGAGGAAGCCAAGAGTCTGCGCAAGTTCCTGACAGAGAATAAAGACACGAGCGAGCTTGTCGACGCTGAGGATGCCTTCAAAGAGGCCGAGGAGGTGTATGGGGAATACAAGGCTGAGGAGGACGAACTAGTAGCAGAGTTCGAGGCTAACGCAGCTAATATGAAGGCCCTCCCTAAGGACGATGTGGAAGGGTACAACAAGCTAATCGAAAAGCAGGATGAGCTTCTTGCTCGCGGGCAAAAGTTAGTTCGTGAACGCGCTGATTCCGAAGACTTATATCGGGAGAGCTATGCCAACCTTGAACGCCTGTCTAAGCCGAAAGAAAAGCTCACAGCATTGGAGCGGGTGTTTGGTAGGGGTAGCCTTACCAACTGGACCTCAGACCTTTCTGTCAGGGCTAAAGACCAAGGGTTAGCTCAGGGCGCAACCATCCGTCCGAACCTCAACCTAGCCATCAACGGCAACAACGTTACTGACGAGGAGCTAGAGGATTTCCGCAGGGCTTTGGCGGCTTCTGCTGAGGCTGGGCCATCTGATGAGATGCAGGAGCTAGGCAGGATAGTCGATAAGAAGAGCGAGGGGCTTTCGTATGCCGGAAAGATGCTTGTGGCGTTGTCGGAGACGGCGAAGAGGCCGCAGCTCCTGCCTGAGTTGGTTGTGTCTTCGGTTGCTATGATGGCTAACAAAGAGGTTGCCGAAGGTGCGCTTGCCGGAGGGGGGCTTGGTGCGGGCGGTGCTTTGCTTTATGGACAGCTCGGCCCTCAAATGGCATTGCCCGAGGAGTTGTTTACTGTACCCGCTTCGTTCCTTACTGGTGCGGCAGGCGGTGCCGCTACTACGCTTGAGACTGGCCTTTCCTTTGCTGAGTTTATGATGGAGGAGCTGGCTGAGAAGCAGGGCGTCGACATCAACGAGGTGGATATGTCCAACGAGTCCTTGCGGGAGGTGCTCAGCGATAGCGAGGCTATGTCTCGATTGCGCAATAGGTCCGCTGGTCGTGGTGTTGCCATGGGATTTTTCAATATGGTCACCAAGAACGTGGCTTCTGGTGTTACGCGCCGTGTTGTAGGCAAGACGGGCAGTAAGTTGAAGGGCATCCTCGCAGCAGGTGCGGTGGATGCACCTCTCGAAGGTGCCGGAGAGGCGATAGGAAGGGTAGCGGGACGGCAGGAGATGACTCCTCTTGAGCTCGTTTTGGAAACTGCCGCCGTTGGTCCGGGCTTTGCCATCGGTGTTGGAGAGGGCCTTATCCGTGCGCCTAAGTATACCCTCAATGGCGAGCGTGTTGGCGGAAAAGAGTTGGCCCAGTTCATTCGGGAAGCTGACGAAGCTGACGTAGCCGGGGCCACCATAGAAATCAAGAACGATAAGGTCTTAGCTGGTCTAGCTAACGACAAGCGCAACACAGCTCGCGAGCGTCAAATCATTGGTAAGCAGCTCCGTGAATCGGGTATCACCGACGATGACAAGGTGCAGACCCTGACCGACCTTGAGTTGGAGAAGCGTAAGCTGAAGGGTAACGAGACCACATCGGGTAAGAAGAAGGCTGAGCGGATACAGAGAGAGATTGATGCTACGCTTGACGGGGACTCATACTTCTTTGAGGAAGAGACTGATGAGAAGGGTAACACCATCTCTAAGGAGGTGCGCGTTACGCGCAGGGAGGCTATCGATGCGTTGAAGGATGACGACATCGTCAACCCTACGGAGAAAGAAATTGAAGCTAAACAGGCCGAGCTCTTCCGGGATGCTATGGCCGAAATCGGAAGAGAAGATGCCATTCAAGAGCCAAGCACAGAGGAGGTGGATGTGGGCGAACAACCCGCAGATGGCGAGGAAGTGGGAGTCGGAGACACCGAAGAAGAAGCCGTTGCCGAAGAAGAAGCGGTCGTTGATGAGGAGGCGGAAGAGCTCGCCGAAAGGTTAGAGGCCGAGGGCACACCTGACGTTACGGAAGAAGTAGCAGAGAATGTAACGGCAGAGCGCAAGCAAGGGACCACTCTAGGTAAAAAGCAACAGAGGATTGTTGAGCAGGCTAAGAAGCGTGCTGTCTCTCTGGCTAACTCTGTGTCTGGATTGAAGGTCAAGCTTTACGAAACCACCGACCAGTATCAGAAGGCAACCAATAAGACTGGTAAGGGTGTGTATTTGAGGGAGGTCGATGAGCAAGGCAACGTCATAGACAAGACCATCCACATCAACCTTGAGACCGCCAACAGCCGTACCGTAGCTCACGAGGCTTTCCATGCTATGTTCTTGGAGAACCTTTCTGAAGAGGAAACTCAGGCCCAAGCCAAGGCTTTGATGAGCACTGTGCGCAAGTCTGTAGCTGGCGACTCTGCTTTGGCAAAGCGCATCGACCAGTTCTTGGCTGCGTATAACGAGGCTGAGATTGACGAGGAGGCCCTGTCAGAAATCTTTGGCTATATCTCCAATGGATACGGGGAGCTTACGGCTCCTGAGCAAAGCAAGGTTAAGGCTGTCATCAAGGCTTTGATTGAGCGTGTTACGGGCATCAAGCTGGAGAGCGGATGGAGCGATGGTGACCAGAACGTCCTTGACCTTTTCAATACTCTGGCTGAGAAGCTGGAGGCTGGAGAGGAGATTACTGCTGAAGAGGTTGGTGGCCTCAGGGTTTCTGAGGAGAGGGTAGCTGAGGTCGAGGCTGATACTGAAATCGATACCCGTATTGCTGCTGCTCAGCAGAAGTTAGCTGACGCTAACGAGGCTATCGGCACCGTGCTTGGTGAGCTATCTAGTCTGCTTGATGAGGTGGATGACGAGGCGGCAAGCAAGCTTTTGGCTTCGGTCAAGAAGACCATCAGTGCAAAGCAAGTTGGCGCTACGGTCAAGAAGATTCGTGACGTCAAGAAATCTAAGCGCATGTCCGCTGACGATAAGGCCGAGGCGTTGACGAAGCTTGAGGCTAAGCTTGACGGTCAGCTTGAGGTATTAGAGAAGGCTCGTGATGGAGTTCAAGAGGAAGTTGACTCTGCGGTAGAGAGGGTGAAAGCCAAGGCTGAGAAGCAACGTGCTGAGACCAAGAAGACGGAGCGTCTTGCGCAGATTAAGGACGAGGGTAAGGCCATCACCAAGGAGCGTGCTAAGGCCATTAGTAAGGCTAAGAAAGAGTTTGAGGGTGAGGACTTAAAGACTGCTATCGAGCTTATTGAGGAAGAGACTAAGGCCAAGCGTGACAAGCTCAAGGCCGAGAAGACCGAGCTAGAGAAGAAGCCTGTCAAAGAAACCCCGGTCGAAGAAGTCGCCGAGACGGCGGAGGTAACGCCGGAAGAAGAGGTGACACCGGAGGAGCAGCCCACCGTCGCTACCATCCGCACCAAGGTTGGTGTCGAGGCGTTCGGGAAGTTCGAGGCTGCGGTGCGTAGCTACTTGGAATACATGGACGCTCTCGACTCGGAGCAGGCGACCAGAGGTCAGAGGGCTACATCCACGCGGCGAGTAAACAAGGCGGTGAATTTGGCATCTGAGCTTGGGTTAACTGATGCCGAGCAGGCGGTGATACAGAACTCCGTACTGGAGAAGATTGAGGCAGAGAAGCGTGCAGCCGAGGCGAAGGAGGATGAGCAGGCTGAGCTCAAGGCCGCAGCCGAGCGGGGTAAGCAAGCGGCGGCGGAGGTAACGCCGGAGCCGACGGTAGAGGAGGAGGTTACGCCGGAGACCGCCGTTGAGGAGGCTCCTGCCGTTGAGGAAAAGCCCACGGTATCCGAGGCGGAGAAGCGGGCTGCCATCGATGACATCACCGTTGAGGAGGCGGAGAAGCGGATGGCGCGGGAGGCTGCCGAGGCCAAGCTGAACGTAGCCCGAGCTGAACAGAGGAAGCTCGATGCACTAAAAGGAAAGACGGACAAGAAGTCTGTTGCCGAGCGCAAGAACATCAAGCAGTTTATCGATGACCTCAAGACCATGTCTGTCGAGGAGGCCCGTGCAAAGCGTGCGCCGAAACCCCGTGAGCAACGTGTGTCCGCCAACGAGTATGACCTGAAGAGCCTGAAGAAAGTGGGCGAGGGGTCAACGCGTGTGGTCTATGACCTTGGTGACGGGCGAGTGCTGAAGCGAGCTAAGAACCCTCGTGGCTTGATGCAGAACGACGCCATCATGTGGGGTGACAAAAACGAGATTCTCCTTGAGCTGTTGCCGGAGGTATACTTCGACGAAGAAGGTGCCGACTATGTCATCCATGAGAACGTGCCCCGCAATGACAGTGCGGTACGCAAGTTTCTCAAGCCCCTAAAGGACGTATACGACGAGAACCGTATCCCCGGAGACAGGTACATCCACCCCAAGGTGATGCGTCAGATGGAGGAGATGGGCCTCGGAGAGTTCCTCAACTATGATTTGTTGATGGGTGATTTTGTCCGTCCGTCAAGTTGGGGTCAGCGAGAGAACGGCGAGTTCGTGCTTGTCGACGACGGTACGCTAAACAGGGCCGCACTAGAATACAAGTTTGGCAAGCTCCTGCCAGTTCCTGAATCGTATCAAGAAGCCTTTGCTGAGGTTAAAAGATTAAAAGGACAGCCCAAGGCCCGTGAGCAGCGGGTGGCTGATGTGGTGGAGCGGTATGAGTTCCGCCCTAACGGAAGCTTGAAGGAGTCTAGCCTAGCCGGGGAGCTGCGTCGCAACCTGAAGCGCTATGGCTTTGGTGTCAAGCAGTTTGGCACACGGATGGACGATTTCCATATCGTCAACCTCGAGACGGGCCGTAAGGTCGACCCCAAGAAGCTCATCGCGAAAGACCGCGCTGACGAGAAGGTGGAGATGGAGCAGCGGGCTCAGGTCCGGGAGCGTGAAGCCAAGGAAAGCATGGCCCGTGCCGAGGCCGAGGAGGCGGTAGAGCAGGAGCTGCAACAGTACCGGGACCAGTACCTTGACTTCCCCGAGGATATGATTCCTCCAAGCACCCTATCTGCCCGCGAGCAAAGGGAATCCCTGTCCGATGCTGGCAAAGACTTGTCTACAGCGGCGTTGGTTAGGTTCGCTAAAGAGAGGGGGTATTCCAATAAGGCTATCCTGTCCCTGCGTCCCAATGCGCAACAAGCCATCGACAAGTATGACGAGCAGCTTGGCCGTGTAAACAAAGAGATTCAAGCTATCATCCAGCGTACGCGGGAGCGGGCACGTGGAGATAAAGACATTCAAGCCATCGATAACAAGGGGGCTCGTACCCGTGCTATAAACGACCGTATCGAAGAGGACGTACTGGCATATATGCAGGGCACCAAGTTCTATAAGAACGCATCCGATGTGGGGCGTGAGGCTATGGTGCGTGCCGTGCGTAAGCAGATGGGGCGCCGCATTAAATCAGCACCTTCAGTCATCAAGCTTGGCATCAAAGACGGTATACCCACCATCGATAAAGCAGACCTAAACTATCAGCTAAAGAAGATGGCTGAGAGCTCACGGCTTACGGCGCTTGCCATGCGTGAGGCCATGCGTGAGATTGGAAAGGACATAGCCAAGCTGGAGTCGGCAGGGTTGCTTACGAAGAAGCAGGCCCTACAGATTATTAAGAAACTTTCTAAGACGGACCCACTCAACCCCGTTCAGGTAGAGAACTTCGTCAACTTCGCGGCCCGCGTATTCAGTGACGCTGACTATACCGCTGAGGTAGCCCGTATGAATAAGCTCCGCAAGAGAGCCTTCACCAACGCAGAGAAGAAGCTGGGTATACCCAAAGACTTCATGCCTATGCTACGCACCTTGTTAGCTATGGATGCCGGCATGATTCCCGATGTGGCCTTCGAGGACTACGTCAAGTTGGTAGAGATGCTCGGTGAACGCAAGGCAGAGCTAGACCTAGAGGATGTCAACATGGTTGGCGATGTGGTGGCTCGGGTAATGAACGCCGTCGATGAGGAGCTGTCCCTAAAGGAGGAGTTGCTGGCACGCTACGTCAACTACCCCAATAAACAGAAAGGGTACAAGTCTACCATCAAGGCTATGGTTGATGACGGAGAGCTTAGTGCAGAGTCTGAGCTTGACGCCGATGGAAATAAAATGCCCTCGGAAGCTGACATACTGCTCAAGTATATCAATGAGCTTGACGAAGCGGAGGAGGGGAAGACGGAAGAACAGAAGGAACTGGATAGAGATAAGGAGAAGGTGATGCTCCTAACGGCTATAGAGGCGTTGCCTAAACTGGGACGGGTGCTGCCCACCCGGGAGGAGCGGGTACTAGCTAAGCGTTTCGATAGGCTTATCCGTACCGAGGCCGTCAATAAACTCAGCAATGCCGAGCTGAAGAACGTACTGCGCGTAGCGTCCAACATCGAGAACGGGTTCCTGTCGCACAACGCACAGGTTCTAGTGGAGAAGATGGAGGCCGAGCAGCGAGCCCGAGAGGTAGAGCAAGCCATCAGAGAGGCTGACATCCCGAAAAGAAAGCTGGCTTATTCTAAGGTGGCTGGAGTATTTGGCGGTCCCAACTCTACCCTTGAGCTCATCAAGCGCAACCCACTCAGATACATAGACCAAGTGCTCGGAAACTTTAAGAGCAATAGAGTCTACGACGCAGTCTTCAAGCCGCTGGCTAAAGCGTACTCTCAGTACAACGCTGAGATGATTACTATCCAAGAGCGCCTCGATGCGGTACAAGCCAAGCTGGTAGCTAAACACAAGCGCAACCCCAACGCTGTGACGAGGTCCAAGTTCCTCATCGGAGCGTATATGATGCAGCGGGAGTACGAGAACAACATCGGTGTCGATGGCGTCTTCTCTGCCGAAGACTTGCTGCAAGCCACAATCGATGGCTCGGGGGTAGGTAACGCATACTATACTGGAGCTACCACGCAGATGCTTCAGGATATACTAGACAAAGATGTCAGAGGTAAGACGGCAGACGAAATTGAGGCGGCCCTCTCTCCCGAAGAGAAAGCTGTAGCCAAAGAGATTCGTGCTATCAACGATGAGCTTACGCCCAAGGCTCAGTATGTAGCTGGCGTCCTCCGTGGTGTTCCGTTCCGTCCGTTCTCTCAGTACTTCCACCGCATCGTACTCAGCGATAAGCAGAAGGCAGGCATGAGTGGAATGCAGGGATTGATTGAGCAGGTCAATACCAACATGCGTCCCTCGACTCGGGCAAAGAACTTGGAGATTCGTACAGGCTCTATAGCCCCTGTCAACTTCGACCCGTTCGCCTCTGCCAACCGTGGCGCTAAGTTCATCCTTACCGACTACTATATGACCGACCCCGTTCGTACTGCGGGGAGGATGGCCAACGACCTGAAGAAGGTGAAGTTTGAAAGCGAGCAGGAGCGCAGCCTCGTCGATGCCATAGCAGGTGGCGATGGAGCTATCAATACTGCTATCACAGATGTATTGATGCAATCGTACACTATCAATACTGCGGTAGATAAAACTCTCGAGTTCATAAAGAAGCAAGCGTACCGCATGGCCTTGGCAGACGGACCAAGATTCATTGCTGAGCTCCTATCGAACCTCGCCTTTGTTGGCATGGCTAACCCCGGTGGTTTTGTGGAAGGTGTTCGGGCAATGCGTGACATTAAGGGCATGGAAGACTACAGTGGAGTAGACGTCCTCCGTAACGTAAACAGCGTACAAACAACGCGTCTGTTCCCTAAGCCCGATACCATCAGCTCACGCATGGTAGACTCCTTACGCACCTCGCTCGGTCCCGACCAGAGTCGGGTAACTGGAGAGGTGATGAACAACCTAAAGCAGATTTACGCGCAGACAGGAAAGCGCCTTCAGGATTCTAAGCTCACATCACAGCTTGCCGACTGGATGATTACCACGCCGGATAAGATGGTTACGCAGCCGGTGTGGTTTGGTGTATTCTCTCAGAAGTTCAAGGAGCAAACGGGAGAGGATGTCGACTTTACCAAGCTGGCAGAGAACGACGAGGCGTATATGAACAGGCACGAGCAGGCCATTAAGGATGCTACTGATGCTGCCGACGATGCGTCGGTACGTACTGGAGCTACCGACAATGTCTTCCTTGGAATATTGCGTGGTACTGTAAGGCCCGACGACTCTGGCGTAAAGAAATGGTTTGCGGTAGCCAACTCTTACATGACGAGGTTCCTCATCTTCGAGTATGCTACGGCTAGGACAGCCATACAGGCAGCTATAGGTAACGGAACCATCAGCCGTGGCGAAGGCCGTAGACTGATTGTAGCTACAACAGCGCGTATGGTTCTCTATTCATTCATCGTAGACATCCTGCGTAGAGAGCTAGATAAAGCCCTTGGGTTAGCCGACGACGACGACGAGAAAGAAGCTGGAGAACTACTCGGCGACGCGTTCTTAACAGGCATGTCCTCAATGGCCTTCGGTCGTACATCTGGTCAGATTGGAAGGGGTCTGAAGGGAATGGTAGTCGAGAACTTAAACAAGGACTATCTACACCCGGACAATTATGACTACGACGATAGAATCATGATGCCACTGATTGATTTCGACCGTGCGTCACAACGACCTTACAAGGCATTGATGGATGCCTTAACGGCTGCAACAGGACCGTATGGGGCTCCGGCAAGGACGGGTGTCTTAGCGTTCAAGAAGGCAACCGAAAAAGAAAGGAAGACAGGCTCGGCTATAGACCGTCAGGAAGCAGAGTTCAATCGCCTCTACCTCGAGCTCGCAGGTGTGTTTGGATACGTCCCCCTCTACAAGGACCTGCGGAGAATATACATCAAGGAGATATACAAGGGCCTAGATTAACCAGTGTACATCGACGGCGCGGACCTCGCAGTCCTCGTTGACGCAGAGCCAAGAGACCTTTAGGCCCGGCTGACCACCCTCGTCAGAGTCATGGTCGCCGGTCCACATAAGGTTCTTTCGGCACTCCGGGCACTTCATAA
>Ga0206131_10005804_pt1 | contig 12837 bp, 17 predicted proteins | sample Helgoland_Spring_FD_148636 | JGI IMG/M metagenome (GOLD analysis project Ga0206131, IMG submission 148636) | Pelagic subsurface seawater microbial communities from Kabeltonne, Helgoland, North Sea - Helgoland_Spring_Bloom_20160517_1 | ecosystem: Environmental > Aquatic > Marine > Epipelagic ...
TGGAAATGTATGGGAATGGTGCCAGGAGCCAATTTATCCATATGATAGTTTCAAGATAGATCCTGTATATCGTGAAATGAGCTATCCATTTTTTGGACATAAAAGAGTTTGTCGAGGAGGAAGTTGGGCAGTTCCAGATTTCTTAATAAATAGTAAATATAGAAATGCTCAAATGCCAGATTGTAGAATACAATTTATTGGCTTTCGTGTGTGTCTTTAGTTTTTTTTATAATATAATGAGGAATTTCATTTAATGCAAGACATTTTTTATAATTATTAACTGCAATTTTACAGTTATCTATTGTATTATTTTCAAGGCATTGATTTAATTGTTTTTTAAATTCAGTGCATTTTCTAAAACCACTTTTAATTTTGATTGTTTCATACAAAATTAATTGGTTCATTAATAATTGTCATATATATATATTTTATATTTTTAGGTTATTTTCTACCAGATATAATTTCATTAATAACTGTTTTTCTCTCTTCAAACTCTTCAATATCTTGTCTAGATTTATCTACATGAGCGGTAGTTAAAATAGCAGAGGGGACTGTAAGTGGAGCAGAAGCTCCTTTACTACCAAATGTAATTATGGTACTACAAACTGTAGAAGTTGTATAAATACAACATAAACATTTCTCACGGGAAATTTTTTTTTCTAAAGATTTTTTTTCAGTTTTTAGATATTTAACTGATTTATCTTTATAATCTTCGTGATAATGGCTGTCAGAATCTGACCGGGATCTTGAGAAGAAACAACAAGTATCCATTACGATGGAATAGAAGTTTGAAAAATAATTATTTTTGTAACAAAAAAATTATTTTAAACCAATGTATGCTTCTTATAATTAAGTCTTTTGCTTGCTTTTTGCAGGTCCGGGGAGATTCCTTGGAATCTCATGGTATTATACGTAGGGTATGGGGTGTAATACAAACGTGGTACCGTGACCATCTTTGGATAGTTACGGGACGCCTGTAATTATCCTAACACCGATGGTTGTAGTAGGGGACACCTTGCAAACGGGACGCCGTGGCTAATATACGAAAGCTAGGTCGCCCCAGCGGGTCGCTTAGTATAAGTATATTAGTTGTAAAAAAATATATAAACGGGTTACCGTGGCTATCAGTGTATAAATTATGGACGTCTATAATTTATCCTAATACAGATGGTTGTTTTTTTTATTTAAAATAAAAAATTCTCATAAGATATTTTGTCTAATGGAATCTCACCTAATTTTTTCATGTGTTTTCCTATTTTTCTACCTAGAGTTTCACCAGAACCTAATTTTGTTCCAGAATATCTTTTTAGATCATTAAGTTTATTTATAGATTCTGGATCTAAACTTATTAAATCGTTTAATTCTTTTAAAGTTGCTGTAACCATTTCTATAAAAGCCTTTGCTTTTTTTTCAGCTTCTACTTTCATAAGTGAAAGTTCTTCATTAAATTCTTTAGTTAGCATAATTTTAATTTTTTCTTTATGTTCATGTCTAGATAGTTTAGCATCAATGGTATCGTGTAAATTTTTTAAGGCAATCTCTTTAGTAAGCTTTTTCTTTTTACTTGGTTTTAAGAAACTTTTAGGTCTTTGTATATTTGATATTCCCATGTATAATTTACTCTTTAATTTATATGGAATACCATCTTGCCATAAAACCATTCCCTCCTTAACATCTGCAACATTACCACTATCCAAAGCAACCTTATCCATATCTTCTAGTTCTTTATTAATTTGTTCACTTGATAAAACTTCACCCTCTGCATATACTACATTAGGATTAGTTATAACCCCTTGTTCTCTAATTTCTTCGGGAAAAAACCCTTGGCCTTTATGATTGTAACCATAAGTTACATAAAATTTAGCTGGTCCAGGTATTCTTTCTACTTTTTGGTCATTAGTTCCATCAACAAATTCTCCAAAAATAGTCCAACCTGTAGGAAATCCTAGATCATCTCCTTCAACCCCTTTTCTTAGTAACTTAGTTACCATTTCAACTTGAAGTGAATTAGGAGAACCTAAAGTAGTTATCATATTATCCCAAAGATATATAGCAGAACCATCATATTTTTTATATCTTCTATAGTCTCCACTTGGTTCAATATTTAATTGATCAAAAGAAAAAAATATAACTAAGGGAATGAAAAAGTTTTTTCTACTGTATTAAAAATTAATCCACGTGATACCATAGTTTCTAAACCCCATTTAGTACAATCATCAATATATTTTGCTACTTTATATTTATCATTTCCTTTTACTTTAATGAATCTTTTTTCTTTACTGACTCGGTCAAATATATTTTGATAATCTCTTCCAGCTAAAATATGAACAGAATAATCACGAATAACATGAGGTTTGCTCCAATACCATTTTTGAATCTTTAAAAGATTTTCACGAGGAGTAACAGGTCCTCTGCTTCTTCTAGCTTCATTTCTTTTAGATTCGCCGCTTTTAGATTCACCTCCATTGCCACTTTTAGATTCGCCATTTCTACCTGCACCATTTAACTCGTTAACTAAATCTAAATATTTTTTTTATATTTTAAATATTTATTAAAGTCACTCAATTTTTTTACATTAAATATTTTATATCAATTTTTATATATGAATTTAAAAAAATACCTATGGAAAAACCGTCTAATATTAGTAGAAACACCTAGTTACAAAAATGTAGATTATCTTAAAGCAAGATTAATTTATCAAAAAAATATCAAGGAATTTCACAAAAGATTTGTTAAATTAACAACCAATAGATCAAAAGATTTAAATTTTTCTATCAAGTTAATAGGATTTGATGGGACTGTAAAAAAAAATTACCAACAAATTAAACCAAAAAAAATTTTTAAATTAATCGATAATATGCCTATGGGACATTTAGTAAACAATAAAAAATTTAATCCAACAAATTTATCATTATATTCAGATTATAACCCAGAAACAACTATTAAAGGATTAGGTTTTAAAAATAAAGAAAAAGCTGAATATACTATTAATGCTATTAAAAATAAACCAATTAAATATCAAGTTAGTTTAGTTTCTACAATGATAGGAAGAGCTAAAAATCATCCTTACAGAAATAAAGATATGGATGCTGCTATAAAAGTTTTTCAAAAATGGTTAGATACATATCATAAGAATAAAAAAAATTGAAAATTATTTCCATAGCAAGTGCTATAAAAATATTAAATTATAGATACCCCGGGGGGGTGTTCTGCATGACTAGACATGCAGGGAGACTGTTTGGGTAGCAGTCTTTGGCATCATCTAAGGTTGGAGTGACCTAAGATGAGGGTGTGTCCCGCTCACATGACAGCGGGAGGAAAACATACATTATCATACATGTTTTCCTGGAGGATACACAGGTTAGCCTCAGTTGCTACTATAGTAGCAACTAAAACTAGACTAACCTGTGTATCCGCACAATCGACTTTCCCAGAGTCACTCTGATTAAGTTCAGATAATTCAGACTACCCACCTGAGACCAAAAAAAAAAAATAAACAGAGCATTGTTCTGTGCTCATATGAGCAGTGGATACTATGTATCCTAGGTCTAAAAGACCAAAAAAGAGAGCCACGGATGTGGCCATTTGGACAGAGTTAAGTGTCAAACGGTCTAAAAGACCAAAACCGGGGAGCCACGGATGCGACCAAAAAAAAAACCAAACTTCTTTAAGTTTGTGTTTTTTTATTGATTTATTAAAAAATATTTATTTTAAATTTATTTAATTAAGGGTAAAGTTAATAAAAAATTGAATATTTTATATTAGTATAATAAAATGAAACTATTCATTATACTATTGCTTTTTATATTTTTTATAACAACCGTCAAATCACATACTATTGATTGTATTGAAATCACTGAAGTTGATTATGTGGAAGATTATGTTAAAGATGCTAATGCTTATACAGGTTATTATTTTGCACCTCTAGATAAGTTTATTCATTATTGATTGTCTAAAAATTTGAATGCACCTTTTTTCATTTATACATATCTTCATCATATCATTATCTGACAAGTCATTTTCACTACCTTCAAAAAGTAAATTAAATTTATTTTGATAGTAATGAATGAAAACTAATTTAACTCTTTCAATATGAAACTTGGATGACACTATTGTAACACTTTCTATATAATTATTATTTTTAGATTTAATACTAGATATAATTTTACAAGTTTCTATTGCATTCTCATTAGTATCAGTTGATACTCTTTCTTCAATGATAATTTTTGGATTTATTTTATAATTACTAGTAAGATATTTTTTCATCATATATGATTCTGTTAATACTATACTCTTTTCTACATTACCACCAGTTACTATTATCTTATCATAATTGTAAAGTTTATACAATGAAGCAGCTTTATCTAATCTATTTTTTAAAACTGCACTCATAGCACCTTCTTTTAATAGTTTATAACCAAGTATTATTAATATTTTCATACCTAATTATTAATATAAAATAATATTAAAGGTGTATAAAAAATTGAAATTTTTATTAATATTATATAATATATGTCATATATTCAAGTATATACATTTTTACAGAATATTTCTGTTATACCATTAATTACTATTTTTACGGCACTTTCATTATCATTGTATTTATTTTTTAGAGAAAAATATATTTATGTCGAAATCAAACACGCTGGAACCCAGATGATTGATGAATTTTTAAATTACAAGTCTATTATAATAAAACTTCCAAAACAAAGTACCATAGAAGAACTTAAAAAAGAAGTTAGAAAACGTGTAAAATATTCAAATCATCATAAGTTACTTTGTAGTCCTTTAGGTTACGAATATAAAGAAACAGTTAAATTAGAAGATATTCATAATAATTTTTACCAAGATAAATTAATATTATTTATAGTAATACCAGGTTATTAAATATACACTTTACATTATCTTTATTTATCATGATAATATTGTATTATTTTAAAAATTATTTATGATACTTGTACATATAGTTTATAAAAATGGAGGAGATAAATGGTATCAAGAATGTCGAGTAGATAATATAAACTTTGGATTTACCATAATTAATTCAAATATCTTATGGTCTAGTCCAAGGTCTTAAATTAATATCTTCATGTTGATATGATAAATTTTGAATAGGAATAAACCCCGCTTTCAATCTATGATAAATAATATTAGTTAAAATATTCTTATCAATATAACACCTGTTTTTTAATATTTTAAAATCAGGGTAATTACAATATGTTGGTTCACATGCTAATTCTAGATTTATATGACTAGGAATTCCAAATCCATCAATATTGTAATATCTATAACAAAAATAAATTTTTAATTCAGATAATTTATTATTGTTATCAAATAGACCTAATTTAATATCTTTCCTCCTGTTAAGAAATCTTATTGCTAATTGTTTAGCTATGAGGAATTGTGCAATTAATTTTGTTAGATAGTTTCTTTTAATATTTATTACTTTTTGATACAGAATATTTTTATATTCAGATGAAATCTTTGCTAGCATTAAGATAGAATGTTTATCTAAAAAACCCACTAGGGTACTAATATTGTCATTACATAATTTGTTCATTATTATATAATATTGATATTATATATATATAAATAAATCAATTTTTAAAAATATTTTTATAGGGCACGTCCCCCCTCCCTAAATTAACCGGTATGTAAACCCTATTTTAACCAAAAATTAACCAAAAAATAACCGTTTAAAAATTTTTTTTTTATATTACATATTAAATTGAATGGTAAAATATATGTGTCAACGATGTGGGTTCGAAACCCAACATAAAAATAATTTTAGAAAACATCTCAATAGGAAAAATATTTGCCAACCTATATTGAAAGACCTGACCAAATCACACCTTTTAGAACTTAATAAATTAGAAGAGTCTAAACAAACCAAAAAAATGTCAACCCAATGTCAATCCAAAGTAAACCCTAAAAATAAACCGAAGGGTTTACATGTATGCGGTTATTGTAATAAGCATTTTTCTACCCGCCAAGGTAAATACAAACATATGAAAAAATTTTGTAAAGTGAAAAAAGAAAAAGAGTACGAAGTTGAAGAGATGAAACGGTTATTATCTGAAAAAGAAAAATTAATTAGTAAAATGATTCAAGATAATGAAAATAAAAATCAGATAATTAATAAGCTTATTATAGAACTATCAAATAATTCACAAACAGTACATAATAATAGTCATAATAAAACTGTAAATATTATTATTAATAATTATGGAGAAGAGAATACTGATTACATTACAGAAAAAACTATCAAAAAGCTAATTAATAAACCAGGAAGTGCGATTCAAAAATTATTAAAATTAATTCACTTTAATGAGAAATATCCAGAAAATCAAAATCTAAAAATTACCAACATCCATGATCCTTATATTCATATATATGATGATGGAAATTGGAAAATAAAGAAAAAAGGTAAAGTTATAGATGATATAATAGTAGATAAGTTTGATATGATTGATATAAATATAGATAGTGATGAAGAAGAATTAGTAGAAAAAAAGAATAAATTGGAAAATAAAATAGTTAATCGAGAAAAAGATAAATTTATTGTTAATGAAGTAACAGAAACAATAATAAATCAAAGTAAGAAAATATTTAATGAATAAATATATATGTTCTCTAAAAATTATCTGGTTTATCACTACACCAAATAATAATCTTTTATTTTAAAGGTCTAAATACTTTTTTGTTTTTTTTTACAATTACGACTATTAATATGTTTATTTAATTGTACTATACTGGTACATTGTGTATTACATAATTTACAAATAGCTTTAGATCTACTATCAGCTCGTTCTTTTCTTTTTAGTTCCATTTTTTTCAATTTCTTCTTTTTCTTTTTTTCTTCAATTTTTCTCTTTTTATATATAACAAATTCTTCTTTAAGATCTGAATAAATCTTACCAAAACCACTTTCAAATTGTCTATCAGGATTCATACTTAGAGCCATACTAAAATCTCTACACCAATGAGATAATGTATTCCATCTAGAGAAACTAGAAGAACCAAAAGATAACATATATTTATTACCTTCTTTTCTACAAATAGGACATGAAAATGTATGTTTTATTTGTTGATAGCAATTTTTGCATGTAAAATGTCTACATGAAAAAATTTCTATTTGAGAAAATTGTTGATCATAATGACCATTAAAATTGTCCTTTAAACATATAGGACAAAAATTATTTTTTATTTGAGCAATACTCATATAATATATATATATAAATAATTTCAATTTTTATAATAAAAAGAACATATCACTTAAATCTCTATGAAAATTGTACTAATTTCATTTAATATATTTTTTTGTTTGTTTATTTAAAACTTTTTTAAATAATTCTTTATTCTTTTTAGGTTTAATATATTTACTAATTGTTTTAAATGTGATTAAAGGAATTTTATTATTAAAAAATTTTTCAGAAATTCCATAATATGTCTCATATTTTTGTCCAGTCGGACCATATGCAATTTTATCTTTATTAGGATTAAATAATTTAATCACTTTATTAAGAGTTTGTTTATTATCACAATCTATTTCCATATAGGTTGGTAATCCTGGCCAAGTATCAAATGTAATTTCATGAACACCTTTAATAGGTAAAGTCCATTTTTCACGATAGGATTCTTGATATGCTGTCATTTTTAAATTTAATGCTTCTAAAAATTTTTTTCCTGTGTTAAAATCCTCTTTTATAGTTATTTCATGTTCATCTGGAAACTTTGGATTATTATATATTTTAACAGTCATTGTTGTGTCTTTACCTTCATTTCTAACTCTAACAAATCCTCTTATTTTAGATTTACATCTATTAAAAACAGACCTTTCAAATCTAATATTTTTATGAACTTGCTTACCTTTATTTTCTTTTAATATTTTTTTCATTTTACTAATATTTACATCAAGTATTTGTATTTCAAATTCCTTTCCCATATATATATATATATATATATATTATTTTTAAAATTTATTTTTCTTATTTTCACCCACATTATGAGGTATAAAAGTATTACAATCTATTTCAGTAATATCATTTGAAAGCTTAAAAAAAACTAATATGTGAACCCATGTTTTTATCCAACATATTTTCCAAACTATCTATAGTATTACATAATATCATTTCAGTGAAACATGTACTTATTTCGTTCATATCATTTTCAAATTGAACACATGATACCTCTTTATCTGCGTTTTGATTATCTAAAAATGTCTCGAAAGAAGACATGGAACTATTATCTTCCGAATCATAATCTGTTTTAATAATACCTGTCGATTCATATGTTTCATCTTCTATCATATCTTTATATGTTTCATCCTCTTCTTCAAATCGATGTTTTTTACCATAAACATTACACCATATTCTACCTATACAAGACCAATCTGGTTCTTCTAATATATCTACCTTTTCTTGAAAGAGATGCCAATTTCCATCACATCCACCTATATTAAGAGGCAAACTAAATTTATCTGCTAACTCGTAAGTCTTTCGATAGTCCTTTGCTTTTCTTTCAATAAATCTTTCATCTGTATCTTGAAAGATATATTGTATTGTTACTAACTCTTCTCCGTGTTCATCTCGCCAATTAACACTCCGTTTGTTTTTTATAATATTGGATAATCCAATAGAAGTTTTATTTGTTGCAATACTGCACATACTAAAAAATAAATATTATGCATAATATTTATTAAATTTTCAATTTTTACAATAATATATATATATATATATATTATATTAATATAATAAATTAAAAGAATTTAAAAATAATATAATAGCAATATATAAGAATTTTACAGAATTATTTGATTACCTGGATGATGAATCTTATGTAAAATTTCTATATAGTCATATGAATGAAGTTGATATATTGATAACAAAAGATATAATAAAAGGTGATCGTGTTATTTGTACTAAGATGAAAGTTAATGAAAATTTTACTACTAATACTACTCTTATCTACAGAAAATATTTATCTGAAATGGAGAAAAATATTATAAACTCGGGTGAATTTTATGTTACCATAGTAGAAAAACCATACCCTAAAATAGAAGAAGGGACATTAAAAACAGATTTAGATAAGTTTTTTGAACTTAAGAATAGAAGAGATTTCTTAGTACCAATGTTTTTTCATAAATTAACTATTGACACATTTTCTAAGTTTAAAATAATAGATATTGATCAATATAAAATAAATAATAAAAAATTTTTTAAATTATTGGTTCAAATTAGAAAATATGTTAGAACCTTAGAAAGGTTGGGTGTTATGTTAGATAGTTCCATTACTTTGAATTTTCATAATATTAGAAAAAATAATGATATTGATTTAGTAATTCTACATCCTCGGTATAATATTAAACAAATTAGAGAGAATTTAGAAAATATTAAAAAATTAGATTTTGTTGATCCTTATTTTGAGGGTATAATTGAATGGGATGGTGAAGATAAAAAAACTTTAGATGATCAAACTGATAAAATTACAGAAGGGAAAGTAACAAAATATTTTGATATTATTTTTAATCCAAAATACCACTATTATTTTTTTGGGATAAAAGTTGTTTCATTAGATTATGATTTGAAATATCGTGCTAAAAGAAGATTTCCAAAAAATGTAGCTGACTTGATTATTACCCAAGACAAACTAAATATTAAAGTACCTAAAATTAAAAAATTAGAACCCTTTATTCAAGTTCAAGATAATACTTACAATACAGATAAATTTATTAAAGTTGTTTCTAATTATTTGAAAAGATTTGACCATAAAGTTGACGATGTAGAGGAAAGAATAAAAGAATTGTATTAACACGTTTCGCATTCAAAATACCCCCTTCTTTTAATTTAAAGATTAATGGTGTATTTTAAGTATATGGAATCTCAAAATGGTAATTTAACAAATAATGTAGATGACTACAAATTATGGCGGAAAAGAGGTGCTTGTATAGCTATATCTATTGGAGGAGGTATTGGTATGGTATATTTTATTATTTGGCTTATTAGGACATTTTAAATGTGAAACGGGTTAAAAACTTTGAAATTAATATTATTTTATTATAATATTAATGTCACAAAATATAACCATAACAGAAATTGGACATCAGTTTATTATGTCAGATGGAACCTTTCTAATTAATAAGTCTAAAACTTCTGATTATATTACACTTATTACAGATAAACCATGTCCTGAAAGAGAACTTTTAGGAATAGAAGAAAACGGTTATTACCTGATAAGTTATTGTGATGTACATGGTATTATTTATAATAAGACTAAAAAACCAAAAAAAGAATCAAATGATAGAAATGATTTACCATAGTTAAAAAGTTCTTCTTATTATAAAAATTGATAAATAGTCTTATTTTATTTATTATATGAACCTTACACAAGAAAATAGTTTATCTAAATATCCTCCTACAGAAAGAATTCTTTATAAGAGAGAGTTTGGAGCGGTAGATAGTACTAGGGGTAATGATACCATGAATCCTCCCATCACATTAGATGACAATTATAATTGGCTCAGAGATGATACCAGAAAAGATACAAAAGTTTTAGAACATCTTAAAAGGGAAAATGATTTCACTGAAAAGGTAATGAATGATATGGATGCCAATAGTTTAAAAGATACAATGTATCAAGAGCTATTATCTCATGTTCAGGAAACTTATGATAGTTATCCATTACCTAATAGTGATAATGGTTGGGGCTCATCCTATTACTATTTTACTAGAACTGTTGAAGGTAAAAGTTATCCTATTCATTGTAGAGTAGATAAAATGACAAATACAGTCCAAGAATTATTAGATGAGAACATTATTGCGGATGGTAAGACATGTTGTGATATCAGTAATTTTTGTGTTACCAAAGATCATAAATACATGAGTTATGGTATTGATCTTACTGGAAATGAAAAATACGATTTAAAAATTATCAATATAGAAACTGGAAAAGAAGTAGTACATGACATTCCTGAACTAACTTATTGTGATTATTCTTGGATTAATATTGGAACGAATCAATATATCTATTATACTCTTGGTGATATGACTAATAGAATGTATCAATTATGGAAATATGATTTTAATACCAAAGAGAATAGTATGCTATATCAAAATATGGACGAATTGGTTAATGTAAATTATTATTTCTCTCATGATAAGAAATATACTTTTATATGTGCAGATAGTTATGAGACTAGTGATGTTTATTATATGACAAATGATATGTCTCAACCTACACAATTTACCAGTAAGATTCCAAAACATAAGTATACAGTAGACTATCATGAAGGTGTATTCTTAATTAAAACTAATAAGGATGAATCTACAAATTTTAAGATTATGATATGTAATCCTGATAATACTGATATTAGTAAATGGATAGATTTTATAGAATATCGGGAAGAAATCTATTTTAAGAATATTGTAGAGCTTAAAAACCATCTTCTTATTTGTTACAAAAAAGACGGACATAACCTTGTTCGAGTTATAGATTATAAGAATTCCGCTTACGACCTGCTAAATTCCTATGATATTGAAATAGAAGATTCTATTAAAAATATTGGTATATATGCAACTCCTCAATATGATTCTAATATTATCATGTTTTCTCAAAATTCTTTAAAATCCCCTCCATCAATATATGAAATGAATCTAGATTCTAGAAAATTTATCTTGAAAAGGAAAAAACCTGTACCTAATTATAATGAAGATTTGTATGATACAGAAAGACAGTATGCTGTTAGTCAGGATGGTACCAAAGTTCCTATTTCAATAGTATATAGAAAAGATAAGTTTACAATGGATGGAACTAATCCATTATATTTGTATGGATATGGTTCATATGGAGCAACTATTAATCCTACTTTTAGAACATCTGTTCTACCTTTACTTGATAGAGGCTTTGTTTTTGCCATAGCCCATGTTAGAGGAAGTAGTTTTCTTGGATTTAAGTGGTATATGGATGGAAAAATGGAAACTAAAATAAATACTTTCCATGATTTTAATGCATGTGCAGAACATCTTATTAGAGAAAAATATACTTTTTCCAAAGGTATTACAATAGAAGGTGGTAGTGCTGGTGGACTATTAGTGGGTGCCGCAATGACCATGAGACCTGAACTATATAGAACAGTTATTGCAGATGTACCTTTTGTTGATGTTATGAATACAATGTGCGATCCATCTATTCCCTTAACTATACCTGAATGGGAACAATGGGGAAATCCTAATGTGAAAAAATTTTATGATATCATGATAAAGTATTCACCTTATGATAATATTAATAAAACATCATATCCTAACCTATTAGCTTTGGGAGGATTAAATGATCCTCGAGTTGCCTATTGGGAACCTGCTAAATTTGTTGCTAAAATGAGACATTACAATGTTGGAAATAGTCTTATATTACTCAAGACTGAAATGGAACAAGGACATTTTGGAGGGATGGATAGATATAAGCATTATATGGAAACGGCGTTTAATTATGCTTTTATGTTAAAAACCTATTAGATAACCAAATCATCTTTCATTAGACCAGTAATTTTATTTATCAAATAAGCTTTACCTTCAATTACATAAATCATAGGTTGAAATTGAAAAATGTGAGGATAATCAAAATTAGTACCATCATAATTATATCCTTTTGATACAGTATGATTAATCATATTAACATAATTAATATTATCGTAGTTATTAGTAAAAAATAATCTTATTTTTTGTTCTTTGAAAAATCTACTTTCTGCTATATATTTATCTTTAATTACATTACTTATATCTTTGATATTTTTTTGTTTTCGGAGATAAGCTACTAAATAAATTAAAAAATTTTTCCAGTCGC
>Ga0206131_10005806_pt1 | contig 12837 bp, 10 predicted proteins | sample Helgoland_Spring_FD_148636 | JGI IMG/M metagenome (GOLD analysis project Ga0206131, IMG submission 148636) | Pelagic subsurface seawater microbial communities from Kabeltonne, Helgoland, North Sea - Helgoland_Spring_Bloom_20160517_1 | ecosystem: Environmental > Aquatic > Marine > Epipelagic ...
TAACTTGCTCGCGTTAACATATTGGGTGATATAAGACGAATAATATCACAGTCGGTTGTTTTATGGTTGAATAATGGCTCTCTATTCATCATAAAATTAAATATTTCGTTGTCTACATTCATTCTATAGTATAGTTGACAAACTCTTTATCCTCTTTATCATTTGTTAAATAGGTCTTGTATTCTTCTTTTTGATATTCTGCAGCCTGTATGTTGTGTTCTTGTTCAACGATATACGCTATTTGCTTGTCAAGTTTTTCAATTATGGTATCATCTACCGTTGATAGATTGACAAATACACCACTTTTGTTCTCATTCAACGTAACATTATTATTATGCAAAATACGTAATATGTCGGTTTGTTGATATTTATTCATCTTTTCAATATCAGTTTTAAGTCTAATAAGCGTTTCCATATGAAGTGTTCTATAAAAAACATTTTATATCATTTCACATTAATACATCATTCAATATAGTCAAACAACATTATTTATTCAACAACCGCTTTCAGGCTGGCAATCACGCAAATATACGGGTCGTTCAACTCATATCGAACACCTATTACGGTTGCTTTGATTTTGGCATTTTCTTTTATTTCGCTAAAGCGTTTGTCATTTGCATGATGGTCTCTTGCAATAAACACTGTAACTGGTGTATTGCCCAAATTATCAGTAATTTCCGCATGTACACCCGCCTTGGTTATTGTTTTCGCAAGGCATTCTACGATCATTCCTTCCACTGGATGACATACCATACATTCATAAGTAGATTGAAACTCGACTGAACCGTTCATGAGATTCCCCGCGGAGTAATTCACTATTCTCACGGAGTCAGGCTGAATGTAACCCTCTGCAATACACCGACCTTCCGTGTTCATTCTTATCATTTTCTCAAGATTGCTCTTGAGATTGTTGCCAATTTCATTTGGTGATAATATTAACTTTGCGCTCAATATGGATGGGTGATAAACGCCATATACTTTCTGTTCGGTTCTATTGTCTGCCATACTAATAATCGTATTTATATATTATCTTTATATAGAAATATTTTATTCAATTTTCTGCATATCTGTTTTTTTGGGGACATAATACTGGCAAATGCAATCGCTCCATTACATATCCTTCTATTGGGCTTTTCGTTCGTTTCAATATATTTGATATTTTCTCATAAACAATTCGCGGTCGGTTGAGAACATTTTCCTTTGATACTATAAATTGTCCTCCTACACCAAACGTCCAGCCAATATTTTGTATTTGATACACATCCAATATATAATTATACACGAGATGTATTGGGATTTTTGATTGATTCATATTATCATCCATCATAATATCGTTTCCTAGTGTAGTATCGTATCGAAGGTCTGCCATTACTGCAAAACCGTGTTCAACTCCACTACCATCTTGGTATTGTTTTACTAGCTCCACTGCATTTTTACAATGATCAAACGGGTCTCCTTGGAGACAAATCGTATAGTCATCCAAATTATCGTAATTCTCATAAAAATAGTTGTAAAATGTGTGACCTTCGCGACCTAGGTTCTCCAATTGTATAATTGGATGTTTGCTTTCAATATCTGGTTCTCCTTTGTTGAATATAATAACGTTTGACAATTGTTCTGTCCAAGAAATATCTTCGTTGTATCTAGATACTATTACTTTCATTAATATAAATTATTGTAAGTAATAATTATTTGATTATATACGCAGAGACGGTATGTCATTTATTCGTGCACTTTCTAAATCAAAGAAGTATTTTGACCCATTTTTCGTATTATCAAAATCAGTAAAATAGCGGAGTAATATTTCCATCAACACGCATGTTCCTGGTTTCATTATTGATACCATATCTGTTTTATTATATTCTTTTACGACTTGGTTATATGGCGCATTTACCAAGACGCGGTTCAGTCTTTTAACTATATCTAATTTCCCGTATATATTACAATACGCACCCTTGTTGTTACGTTTTTCGGTTAAGTCTTTCATTTTGAAAACAGTTGCTTCGTTTTTATGTGAGTGCATGAATCCGACAAATGGTTGCATTTTTGATTGGCTTACAATCATAGAACGGAGTGATTTCATTATTTCATCTTTCTCACTTGCCTCTACTTCTTTCCATTGACGTGTTTCTCTTACTTGTATATAAATACCGATTTGCTTTTCGTCTCCTAATATAATTCCATTGTAACGAGAACTTGATATACGTTTACCGTCGAAATATTGGAGTAAATGCGTTTCAATATTATCGGCTGGCACAAAGCTTTCGCTTTTATATAAATAATATACCAATATCAACTTCTTTTTGATGGACAATGTATCTAAATAGTGATATATGATATACTTTGTTATGTATTCCACTGGAACGGAATGGTTATCGGTCAATACCTTGTAAATAATTCCAAGGTGTTTATACCAATTTGTATTTGTTGATGGTATCTTTTCCGGTTTGGTTTTCATTTCGTTCATTAAATCAATGTTTTGGAGTAGTTCTCTTCGGATCGCCTCTACATCATTGTTTATCATCAAAAAATTATAAGAGACGTTATTCTCGTCTTCGGTGTTTTTCTGCAAAATAGACGGCTCATCGTTCACCACAACATCGTCTTTCTTACGCGTGGGTAACTCCATATTCAACGACGTATGCTTATACCCAATTGGTGCAGTTCTTTCCCAATTGGATATTCTCGTATCACTTACTTCTAATGGCTGGAATGCATAGAAATCATCACGGTTCACCAAATATCCCACGCGACCATACGTATCAAATATCGGTTCGTTTGGATTGTCCACAAATCGGGATAAGACAAAATCAATGTGGTCAATGGGATAATTGCGAACGGATTGGATATACGAAATAATGTAGTCTCGTTTATAGGTTGTTTGTTCTCTGAACAAGTCACGAAGGCGCTTTACAATAGACGAGTAATTCATTTTGGCATGTTCATCGTTATATAATGTGCTGACCGCTTCTGTCGAAGCAATATCGATTGACGGATTGCATGTATATTCACATGTATCCATATAGTCGCATTGGTCGCTGCCGGGTTGGTCACCAATTTTGTAATCGATATCTGTATCCGACATACTGGATAATCGGATTTTTATGTTCTGGTTGGCTGCATTTTCTATTAATTTTGCGGCAGTCAAATTAGTTTGGCCGATATTCAATATACAATCCACAGACGTTTCTTTTAAAATACGGTTCACTTTGCTGATTTGTAATGCTTTCTTTTCGGCAAAACGGTATACATACAGATCGGCGTATTCTTTGTCGCTTTCTGACCGAGTTGAATGTAAATACAGTTCAACATTGCGCTCTTCAAATGGTAGGTTACAGTGACTCAGGTTGCGGACTGTTCTCCCTATGATTTGTTCTATTCGATTCATATTGTACCATGGTTCCATTATATGAAGTTGGCGAATGTTTTTGAAGTCTAGCCCTTCTGCTGCGGCACGTGTAATCAATATTACCTTCACATTTTTACCGTCCTTGTTTTCAGGCGTAGTAATATAATTTAAATCCCCGGTATTGTTGGGCGAAAAGAACCTACTTCCGGTTATCATGACATATTGAGCGCGAGAGAAGTCCGACTGATTTTCAGTTTCATCAAGAGGTTTCATGGTAAGTGCGTCTATGGGGTCGGTCGGGGGCTTTGCGAACAATGATTTTGTGTGACTAGCCGAACCATAGCGAGTAAAACCCATTTCTTCTAATGCTAACGACATTGGAACCACTCCACCGTCGATATATTGAGAATATATCATCACAATACCCTTTGATTTGCGGATTTTGTCGCATATATTACTGATTTTACTACTATATTTGGAAATATGTTCTGGCGAGAAAATGCGCCCATATTTTTCTAACATTTCTGGCTTGTAGTCATAATCATACCGCAATTCTTGTGGTGTAGTTGCCGTTTTATATGACATTATGCGGTTTAATCCACTTGAACCTGTCAAACTAGAATACATGCCTTGTAGTTCTAGTTCTTCTAGGTCTGGTTGCTGGTCTGGTTGCTGGTCTGGTTGCTGGTCTGGTGGTTGTTCTGGTTTATCATCATCGGCACCAGTGATGGCATTTTTTAATTGGTCTGCCGCAGATTGAACCGCGCCACCTCCTGTCTGATTTCCTTGGTTTTCAATGTCTGATTCGTCGTCGGAAGTATCCAAATCAATTACTTCTTCTGTTTGTTGCTCGTCATCTATCAAAGATATTACATTGGATTTTTCTGGTTGTTGTTCTTCTGTTTGTTGCTCGTCATCTATCAAAGATATTACATTAGAGTTTTCTGGTTGTTGTTCTACGGGTTGTTGTTCTACGGGCTGTTCTTCTACGGGCTGTTCTTCTACGGCCTTTTGTTTTTCCATATATGCATCAAAACTCGGGTTAGGATATGACATATTCAGGGCTTCAATTGGTTCTCTCAAATAGTTATACCCAAACGATTCCATGTTCTCGAATGACGGCATTTCGCGGACCTTTCCATATTTAGTTGTTATATTGGTATCCTTTTTCATCAATCGGTCAATTATAAAATCATATGTGCTTTTTTGATAACTACCGATATCATTTAAATAAACATCTATGTGCGTAATTGGTGCATCGATAGACTTCCCGTTCATCTGGATTGTTGGGTATTCTCCGTCAACAAGTGTTTTAGATTCATCAAACATTTTCGGATGAATACGATACGGAAATGTATATGGGTTCTCGCCTCTTACATATGAAATATAACCTGTTAATTTACGAACAATAAGTTCGCGACCGGCTTCGAGTTGATTTCCATCTTTGTCCGCCCGCACGGGTTGAAACTCTCCGGTTTTATCAAATACATCGCTCTCTTTGATTACACTGCGGTTGTCTACTGTATTCAGTAAATTGGTTATCCATATTATTTCTTTGTAACTATTGAACATTGGTGTTGCCGAAAGTAATAACAAGCGCATATTGTTTGCATACTTCGCAATTTTCATTAGCATATTCGCGGTTTTCTTACTTTCTTTGTTATCTTGCATAATACGTATGTTATGCACCTCATCGACAACTATCAGTCTACCATTAAACAGCCCCTTTATTTTGGCAATTTCGTTACTTTTATTACTACCGACCACATCGGATATTTGTATTTTACGTTTCACATAATTTGCAAACTCACCGTAACCCATGAACATGTAATTTTGTTTTATTACAGCATTGATTTGTGATACTAGTTTGTTTCGCGTAATATTTCGGTATTGTACAGGATTTATTTCCGAAAGCAAAGCGTTCCCAATGCATGTATTCAAGGACCAAACACCATTAATTTGTTTCAATTTACGTTCATCAAATAATTGCATTTTAAAGTTAGCTTGAACGTTTGGCGATGCAATAATAATGATGCGCTTCTTTAATCCGATATTGGCCATATACTGACGCATTTCTTCTGATATACCTATGGCACTGCATGTTTTACCAGTTCCCAACCCATGATATAACAGTAATGCATTGTATGGTGTCTGGTAAGATAAGAAATTGCGGACAAACAACTGGTGTGGTGTTAACTCAAACTCGGAATTGCACATCTTATCGGCTTGTTCTCGGATATCATAAATATTACCGTCATATTGTGTATCTTGAAATTGTTTATGTGTCGCGAGCTTTGCATTGAACATGGGATCGTCTAATTCCGGATATAAAAAGTCATATGTAGTTTGTGTTCCGAAACCTTCTCTATTTATCAATTCTTTATTTCGCAAAAAACTGTTATGTTCTTTGCTATTCTTATCAAATGGTTCTGAACCGATTCTGTCTTGTAATTTGACTAACTCTTGTTCTAAATCCAATGTTGGAGCAGCTTCTTCTTCTGGTTCTTGTTCCTTGGTTTCTTGCACTGCAGCGTCTTCGTCCGGTTCTTCGTCCGGTTCTTCTTCTGGTTCCTTGGTTTCTTGCACCGCAGCGTCTTCATCGGGTTCTTCTTCTTGTTCTGGTTCCTTGGTTTCTTGCACTGCAGCGTCTTCATCGGGTTCTTGTTCTTGTTCTGGTTCCTTGGTTTCTTGCACCGCAGCGTCTTCATCGGGTTCTTGTTCTGGTTCTGGTTCCTTGGTTTCTTGCACGGCAACGTCTTGTTCTGGTACTGGTTCCTTGGTTTCTAGCAGAGCGACATCTTCGATCCCCTCTTCAATTATAGTATTACGCGGAACTCCGAGCACTATAGGTATTTCCTGGTTTCGCGCTCGAATAATATCCTCCAAATCAAGTATACGAATTATCAATTCATCTTTGAGATCACCAACGGAAGTTTTTTCAAACTCAATCTTGTTGTTTATAACATTTTTTAAAACTTCATGAACGTGGGATTTTAATTTAGGCCCGGTAAACTTCTTTAAAAAACGAATATAACTAATATGTTTTTCATACATACTGATATTGCTTTGAAACTTTTTTCGTTTTCCATGAATTGTTAATATTTCAGTCATGACACCCCTCCTCAATATGAGTTTAGTTTGGAAGAAACATTTCTTGTCAGTTGAACACCGCAAACCAGCAGGACAACTGGGTGGATTACATGAAATATCTGTAGTTTCACCTATGATTATTTCCGACTTCTTTGGCATACTTTTTGCAGGTTGAGCAGACACATTGTCTTCAGTCGGAGCATTATTTTCTTCTGTTGCCTTTTCTTGTTCTTCTTCGCGACGATTATTCATTTCTATACAAATTATCAAACTAATTAGCATTTTTTTGGGTTTATTCATCAAACCCACTCGCGTATTTTTCATATTCTCAATTATTTGAAGTAATTGCGACATTTTTTTTGAGTCAAGTTCTTTCGCTCTTACTTGTTGGTCTTCAGGGATGGGGTCTAACCCGGAACAGCCGTATCGGTTTACAATAGGGTTGGTCTCTACTTTTCTAGTAGTATTGTTTCCACCCTTTAACCCACGTTTTAGTCCACGTTTACGTGTTTTAGTTCGCATAGTGTAATTAAAATATATACAGATTTTTTAGTTACACATTATTCGTAATTGGTTCAAAACTGAATCAATGGTAAGCAATGAACGGTTCTATGTATTTTTGTTAGCATTCTAAGTTTTTCTAAATTATACGGACGTATTGTATTGATGCATTCGTCATATGAAAACCAACGCATATCTTTCACTTCGGTTGTATCATAATTATTTGTATATTTGCTGTTATCATTGTCCATATAAGCCAAATAATACTTGTGTTTGTATGACTTATAATTTGAACCAGTAAATGTTTCTTCGTATGGATAAATATTTCGAATGTTATGGAACATGGACGGTTCCAGTCCGGTTTCTTCACAAAACTCGCGCATTGCACACCGATAATCGCTTTCATGTTGATTGCGTCGGCCCTTTGGAAACCCCCACTCAGCATCTTTCCAGCAAATAATATTGTTAGATTCATTTATAATGCTTTCCATATTATAATATTTGTCCAGTTGATACAACCCTCGCCTTAATGTGTTGAACTTATCGCGCGAGCTGTTTTCCTCCACCTTGTATGAGCCATATTGAATTGCTCCTCCCCAGAGTTCAACCCACAAATCATCAAAACTACTGTTCAATAGTTTAATTCGCTCATTTATGGTCATTTGAATAAACATACTTTTGATATATTCTGGATTGTGAACCGAATATTTTCCCCGCATAAAATCAATATATCCAAACGTGTCTTTGCGTTGTATTAATAAATATTGCACTTCTTTATTCACTATCCTAAATACTACTATACCTATGCTGGTAATAGGCATTTTACACTGATGGTATAAGTGACCTACTTTACCGCAATTATTACAATATTTCTCATTCATATAACTCGTAGTCTAATAAAATATATTCCATAACCTTTATATATATTCTTCTTATACAAATGAACTTTGATCCAAATGTTTGGGGTCCACATTACTGGTTTTTCCTGCATACAATTGCCGAATCATATCCAATGACACCGAACCAAGTTACAAAGCGGAAATATTACGATTTGATTACAAACTTTCCGCTCTTTATACCAAACGAAGAAATCGGAAACAACTTCAGTAAAATGATTGATAAATATCCAGTAACCCCGTATTTAGATTGTCGCGAATCGTTTGTCAGATGGGTTCACTTTATACATAACAAAGTAAATATTTTTATCGGAAAAGAAGAAGTCTCCATGGCTATTGCGTTGGACCAATATCGCGCACATTATAAGCCTATGGAAATATATTTAGCTGAAAAGATTAAGATGCGTAAGCACATTATATACGCCGGATTGGTCGGGCTAGTGTTGTATGGTGTTTACACGTGCTATGAATAAATGAATGAGCCAAAATATTCTAATTATACTATAACTATGCGTTTCGAAATACTATTGATTATTATTACTGGTTTTGTAATAGCCAATATATACACTGATGGTAAATATATGAAATTATTGATGTCCTGGAAAAAATATTATCAAATGGCGGGGGTGGTATTCGGCGCTTTCATGTTATATATGTTGATGAAGCGTAATCCCCTACGCGCACGTGAAATAGTGAATGCGTCAAATGAATATATCAAGTATTTGCCAGTGGACCGCAACACGTCTAGTTTTATATCTCCATTATTGGATTTTACTAGCAAACAACAACACGGCTATTTGGACGATGGAATGCATCCAGTCATTCCAATGCAGCAGAGGCAACCCGTAGCAGAAACGCGCATTATTAATTCGGGTAAAAAGTCAACGAAGCGCTCGGTAAGTGAAACGAAAAAGAAGTTCGTAGCATCCAGACAAGATTGGAAATGCGGGGATTGTCAATCAAAACTAACTGCATGGTTTGAAGTGGATCATATTGTGCGATTAGAATACGGTGGGAGCAATCACATAGACAATCTTGTTGCACTTTGTCGCGAATGCCATGGTAAGAAAACCACGATGGAGAACCTATAGATGCGGGGTTTAGTAAATTGTATTTTATCTAATCAAATAATATACAATGTCGGAACAAAATACAACTGAACAGAGTAGTTTCAGTTTTTCTTCCAAAATAATGAATACAATATCATATTTGGGTGGATATAAAACATTATTAATAGTTTCGATTACACTAACAATTATGATTTTGGGATTCATATCAGTAAGCGTTGACGACCAAGCATACGGAGCAAATGCGATGAGTAATATACTTTATACAGGAGTCCCGTTTTTAATTCTTATATTGTATTTCACGTATTTATATCATAGCAACGAGAACCCAACCAAGGGTTTTGTGTACGGATACATGACAATTGCAACAATATTTTTCATTTGCACGTATTTATATTTAACCCTCTCGCCTGGTTACTTGTCTATATTTACGTTCACTATGAATATATTGACAATATTAATCGCCATTGTAGGACTGGCCATATTATCATTCATCATTGGTAGTAATTTGCGTAAGATGTCTGGATGGACCGGTTTCATTATTAATTTCATTTTTTACATACCATGTATGGTGGCCAATTTCGCAAGTTATTTGGTAAAAGAGTTCCGCATGACACCACCAGCAATCGCCATTCTATTTATGGTTGAAATCGCACTGTTGCTCATATACTTTTACGCACCGACAATATTGAAGTCAGTTGATATTAGTCATGGAAAAGTAATTTTAGAAGACAGCATGTTCTTAAACAAACATCGCATAATTACATTAGGTAACGAAATACGCAAAGCGCCAGATTATGATAACATTCAAGATTTGCCCGAAGATGAACTGAAAGTAGAAAATCGTAATTATGCAGTTTCTATGTGGATATACTTGAATACCCAAGGCTCGGACTCGCACGCTTACGCAAATGAAACAAACATATTCAATTATGGTGGAGGTAAACCCCGCATCACATATAAACAAGTGATACCGGACCAAGAACAAGATTCGTTACTTGAGTTTAAGAGCGGTACATATCGCGTTTATTTCACAGATGCCGAGAATGCACCCTTTTATGAACTGAACCTTCCTTATCAAAAATGGAACAATTTCGTATTCAATTATACATCTACACATGCAGATTTATTTATCAATGGTCATTTAGAAAAAACCTTTTATTTCAATAGTATTCTTCCACCAACGTATGCTATTTCCGAAAACATTGAGTTAGGTAGCGTGAATGGATTGAAAGGGGCCATATCCAACGTGAGATATTATATGGAACCTTTGACAAAACATCAAATCGCCATAGATTATAATTTGATTGCGCACAAAAAAATACCTTCTTCTAATATATAAAACATGGATTTCATTCCCATAGTATTAGGTGTTGTCATTATTTTCTTATTGTATTTGTTGATTTCATTTTATAGAAGTTCTGAGACGGTTCTCACCGAAACCGCAAATCTTTCTCAAACTATACCTCCAATTGAAATTACAAACTCATCTGGTTCATCGTCGTATGCATATGGCATATGGATTTTTGTTAGCAATTGGGACAGCAACAAACCAAAAACTATATTTAAGCGCGCAAACAATTTGACCGTATCATTGGATAACACTTCCCCAAAATTGAGAGCCACGTTCACTATGACCGATGATTCAGAAAAGGATGTGATAATAACTGATAACATGCCTTTACAAAAGTGGGTATATATTACCATAAGCGTTGATGGTCAATATGTTGATGGATACATTGATGGCAAATTGGTAAAATCTTCGCGAGTGATTTCGGATGAGTTCATTCCCAAGGTGCCAACCAGCGCCGCAAAAATGCAATTAGGTGGCGATGGTTTCGACGCAAGCATTGCTCGGTTCAAGCACTGGGCGCATGCAGTTGACCCACAAACAGTATGGAACTCGTATTTACAAGGAAACGGACAAGGAAGCTGGACTAGCACATTATCCGACTACGGTGTAGACCTCTCAATCTTACGTAACAACGTAGAGACTACGCGATTTTCATTATTCTAATCAGAAATTATGCTCGTATATAATATACAAATTACATATGAGTGATCAATTACAAAATACATCTTCTCAAGTTCCAGAAGGATCTAGACGCGATGAGTCGATTATTCCACAAGGTGTGCGAGATGTAGGTGAATCTATAAGCAACACTGTATCTTCCGCCGCAGAAAGTGTAAAACAATCGGTGAGTGGGTTCTCATCTCAATCTGAAACCGGAGTGGAAGGGTCGTCATCGTCGTTTCTACAATCCAATAGCATAATTGCCAAATTTGCATTTCTCATTCTCATCATCATCGTTTTCATGTATATTTTCAATTTAGGAATTATGCTTTTGGACTATTTCTTGGGTCCTTCTGACAATCCTTATTTGATTAATGGTATGATGCGCGGTGATGCTCGTAAAACCTATACAGAAGACCCCAAAAAAGGTGGACACATACCAATCAAACGTTCTAATAATGAGAGCAGCGGTATGGAGTTTACTTGGGCCACATGGATATATGTGAATGATTTGGGAGAAACAACTGAATACCAGCATGTGTTTAACAAGGGCAATAAGAGTTTTGTAAATATTGATACGACCCAGAACTCCGAAGGTGCAAAAAGTAATGGTCTAGCGACGGTAAACAATGCACCTGGATTGTATCTGAAACAAAACGAAACTTCCGACAGCGCGAATACTCTTTCTCTCCATGTCATAATGGATACTTCCGAAGGAAATAATATAACAAACAAGACTGTAATTAACGACATTCCAATCAAGAACTGGGTATGCGTAGTTGTTCGTCTACAAAACACCATTATGGACACATATATTAATGGAACTGTATCGGGAAGAACTATATTAGAAGAAACCCCCATACAAAATTACAATGATGTCAATGTTGGTTTCAATAAGGGGTTCGACGGATACGTTTCAAACTTGCGTTATTATGATTACGCATTGAACATTTTCGATATTAACAAGTTTGTTTCAGCTGGACCAAACACTACCAATATTGATGACCGTCTTTCAAGTAGGCTATATTCATATATTTCTAGCCACTGGTACACATCCAAAATCTAAGTTTATACAAAATACCATATATATGTGATTATATATAGTCTAATCCATTATGAGTGACCCCTATTCTGACGGGTGTGAAAATAATATATTAGCCGTTCGTAGGCAACGATTTCTATATAATAGACCATCAATAAGATTGAGTATGGTATCGCCTTATACAGATTACGTTGCCCAGTCGGGTGACGACGAACCATTTAGTGTAAAACTTGCACGACGACGCAAAGTTGAAATATTGAAATATAATAAAAACAGCAATCAGTCGTCTAAGCAAACTAGAGCCGAACGTTTTGCAAGTTTAAACCGTGCGAACCCAGTTGTTGCAAAACGCATCGAACAAACTCTTTCTTGTCCAAATGATAGTTCTAATCCTACACCATTGAGTAGGTCTGACGTTCCGCGAGTGCAGGGGCAAACCATATTCTTGTACGAAGAGCCCGGCATTCCATTATACAATTATGTTATGAACCGTAATGTTGCTGCTATACAAAATACCGAAAAAAAAGAAGAGATTGAATACAATATATTCGAAAATATTGAGTGTATTACTGGATCTAATATAAACACTGCAGCAATTAATAAGAATATAGGTTCTTTTTCCGTTACTGATATAATAAGCCAACGTTTCAGTGATCTAAGTATAACAATACCTATCCGGTTGGAAATATCCGGTTCGGATTTGGATACTAGAGGCATGTCGGGGGTAGAAATAACGTTGAATGTGCTTACTGATGCGAATGCTGCGAATCTTAAGTATAATGAAGCAGAACCGAAAAATGTTACATCAAATATAATTATGTCTATATCAACTATAAAAATAAGATTAACACCACCACCACCACCACCACCAGAACTCT
>Ga0206131_10005813_pt1 | contig 12821 bp, 8 predicted proteins | sample Helgoland_Spring_FD_148636 | JGI IMG/M metagenome (GOLD analysis project Ga0206131, IMG submission 148636) | Pelagic subsurface seawater microbial communities from Kabeltonne, Helgoland, North Sea - Helgoland_Spring_Bloom_20160517_1 | ecosystem: Environmental > Aquatic > Marine > Epipelagic ...
TATTAGCCAATCTTTGTTGTCCAAACTCATTTGTCAAATAACCTTCATCTTCTGGATCATCAGATACTCGGTACACACCTACTACATTTCTTATATCAAATAAATTTGAAATTCTTAGGTATACATTTAATCCTAAAGAACGCTTAGATTCTTCTGATAATTTAAATGTAAAGTTTTTATCTACTTGGAAATCAGCATTCAATTGCCATGGCAATCTTGCACCATTAATCGTTTCTCTTTGACTAGATTCCAATGGTCCTGTTACTGTTGTAAATGTAGAATAAGGTCTTCCTGATACTGTTGTAAATAAAAAATTAAACCCAGTATTTGCCAAAATATCTGCACTTCCAATTCTTGGCCCGTCATAATTCTTACCACTGCTAAATCTATAATCTGCAACAGCTGTTATTCTATGTCTTTCATCAAATGACAATGGCAATAACGTTCTGATATCTCCTCTTTGATTTAATCCACCTGATGAATTGGCATCCGATCCAGAACCATCAGCAAATTGAAGTGTGTATGTAAAACTCATTTCAAAATTTCCTGTTCTTCTCATATCGTAGTTGAATGAGAATCCTTTTACTGTTCCAAAATCAATATTTGCATATGACTGGTACTGACTAATTGGAGAAGGAACAAATGTGAAAATTCTTTGTTGAATTAGATCTCTTAACTCTTTATAATAAGCTGAAACCTTTATCGCTGATGAGCTTGATATTTTTTGTTGGAATCCAACTTCATAATCAATTGTTTTCTGCGGCTTCAAATCCGGATTGTTAAATCCATTTGTAAATGTCTCATTAAAGTTGAAATAATTCAATGATGTAGCAATAACATTTGAAGTTGGTCTTTCCACCAAAACATCATAGTGTGCAAAGAAACCTGCAGACTCAGATATTGGGAATGAGAATGCCAATCTAGGCATGAAATTTAATTGAGGATCATAATCCTTAAATGTTCTACTTGGATCATAATTTTCATTTTTTAAATCTCTAGCAGCTGGGTCTTCTACCACATATGAAGGAAATACCAAACCACTACCAAATAACAAGTTACCACTTGTTGCGGTACCATCTGGTAAATACCATTGATCACCTGACCTGAATCCTTTAACTTGATCAGAACCGTCACCTTCAACGTATACTTTATAATCATCAGGTACACCTGGTCGTTCTAAGTCTGGGTTTGCATTATAAAAGTCTGATGCAGTATTAATATCACTCAATGAAAACTGATCCTTCAATACTCTTGTATTGGCATCATAGTAATCAACTCTTAATCCTAATCTGAAAATAATGTCTTTGTATGTAAATTTGTCTTGGATAAATCCAGCTCCATAAATTGGTTGGAAAGGAGCCACATTCAATGTTCTTCTTCCTTCACCATCTCTCTCATTAAATACATCATCAAATCCAATTGAACCTGTTGTTTTATTTCCTAAGTAATCATATCCATAATAATTCAAACCAGCTTGACGGAATGCATTTATTTCTGAAGGAGAAAATAAATCTAAACTCAATGAATTTGGATCTAAACCATCTACATTCACAAAGTCTGTTAATTCTTGGCCCGTCAAATTTCTAATCTTGCTGAAGAAAGTGTTTTCTCCAAATTCACCAGATTGGTTTAATGGAAGATACTGTGGGAACATTCCTCCTCCAGGTCCTTCAACTTCTCCAATTTGAGCATTAGCATCAATACCTTGCTCAATATGTCTATTCGCTTGTGTACGCATTAAGGTCCAAAGTGAACTTGGATTTATTGACCAACTTCTGTTAATTCTTTGCTCGTACATAAATCCAAACTGGATACTATGCTTTCCTCTATCAGAACCTCCTGGTACAAAATCAAAACCACTACCTACATTTACAGTAATCGTTTCTCTTTCACTTTTATTGAAATTATTGTAAACTCTACCTACATTGTTGTAAAGTCCCCAACCTCCATTACCTACAGGCTCGAAAAAACCATTGACATTATTAATTCTAGCCAATACAGGGTTTGCTACTCCTGGAGTAAATTCTCCCTCAACCTGTCTGTATCCAACATGTCCAAAAAATAAACCTTGAACAACTTCTTGTGCCGCACCGTCGTAGACTGAAGTATCGACAATACCTACAATTGGTTCCCAAGATCTTTCTTGATTACCCCAGTATCCATAATTGAAAATACCATCCTTATGTCTGATGTCTTCATTTCTTGAGGTTCCTTTTTCATATCCAAACTGCAGAGTGTAAGAAGCATTTCTAATTACAGCATCCTTTTTCTCAGCCCCTTCTCCATAAGTTTGACTTCCTAATTTATGTCTCAATCTCACACTTCCTCTGATACCATCAGAATAGCCAGTTGGGTTATTTCTCCAGTTATATAAACCCCATGCTCTAGAAGGAGTGAATTGGTTTTCACTCTTATTATATGTACCAGAAAAGGTCAAATTAACATTACTGCTAATTTTAGCATCTAAATTAACACCAACATTTATATCTGTATCAGTTTCATTAGGTGCCGCATCCAATCTGTCAATCCTTTCATCGTCAGTAAAGTTTTGCTCAGACACCAATTCTGTAGATGGAATTACTATACCATTAAATAATGTAGTTGGATTAGCTTCTAATCTATCAATTAATCCTTCACTTGCTCTAAAGTTTCCAAGTGCAGAAATCTGATCATCTTTTCTATTCCTATATTGACCAAATGCTCTAAACCCTACAACAGATTCATCCTTATCGTTTTTGATAATAGGACCACTAATATTCGCATTTACTAAATTATAGCCAAAAGCATCTAAAAACTCACTTGTTTCTAACTCAACACCTCCACTAAAGTTATTAGATGGTCCTCTTGTTGTAATAGAAATAATACCACCAGTAACATCTCCATATCTCGCTTCAATACCACCAGTAATAATTTGCATTTGCTCAATTTGAGCTTGAGGGACCAAGTTACCTGCATTGGCCGCAGATACTCTAATACCGTCTATATAGTAGTATGTAGAATTGGTCCTGGACCCTCTTACAGATATATTACCATTAGCATCTGATGTTACTCCTGCAGATGTTGCCGCAATCGCAGCAATGTTTTTAGAAGGCAAATTTTGAATGTTTTCAGAAGTTAAGGACTTGCCTTGAGTTGTGTTGTCAAATTCAACCAAGGGTACTTTGTAACCTACAATCTGTACGCCTTCAATTAAGACACCCTCCTCTTTCATTACAAAATCGGCAATATTCACTTTTCCTGCTTTTGCAACAATTCCAGTTAATCTTTGAGTTTGAAGACCTATAAAAGATACTTCAATATCATAGGTTCCTGGATCTATGTCAGAAAACGAATAATTACCATCAAAATCGGATTCTGTACCCTGCATAAGAACATCGTTCTTATAAAGTGCTACAGTTGCAAACAGAACGGCGTCGCCTGTTGCTTCATCTTTAATTTCACCTTGGATCGTAGTCTGTGAGAAGACTGCACCTGAGGTAAATAAGAAAAGAATAAAAAATGTAAAATTTTTGATCATTTTTTAGCTTTTGATTTCAGTTAATTAAGCTGGCTCTTTTTAAAATTTGCCTAAATCCTCATTTTATTGATGATTCTGAACAAATTTTTTGTTTTAACACACAATGTTAACAAATATTTAAAGTCTTGCAAAATTTATGCAATACGAAGTCTCCACGTAGACAACTTATATTACCTTTTTAATTTTTTGCAGTAGTACTTGTGTTATTCTAAATAGGGATTCATGGGTCCAACCTGCCACATGTGGCGTTAAGACGACATTATCCATATCATACAATTTGTTATACAAGCTATTTTCTTCAGATGTGAAAGTAAGTGGTTTTTCGTTTTCAAAAACATCCAGACAAGCTCCGAGGATTTGTCCGTTTTCTAGTCCATTTACAACATCATTTGTATTGACAACGCCACCCCGTGATGTATTAATTAATACGAAACCCTTTTTACAATTGTTTATAAATGAGGTATCTACAAGATTACGCGTCTCAGGTGTAAGTTGAACATGCAAGCTAATTATGTCAGCCTTTAGTTGCAGTTCTTCTAAACTTACTGACTTAATATAATCAGATTTTGGTACGTAAGGATCAAAATACATAATATCAAGTGCCCAACCTGACAGTTTTCTCACTAAAGATTGTCCTGTATTGCCTAAGCCGACTATTCCAATCGTTTTTCCTGCCAATTCAAAACCTCTGTTTTCTTCTCTATTCCATATTTGACGTCTAACCTCTCTATCTCCCTTTTGAATATTATTAGCCAAATTCAACAACATACCAATCGCATGTTCTGCAACTGCGTTTCTGTTGCCCTCTGGTGAATTAAATACATGAACACCTTGTTTTTGTGCCACTTTTAAATCTATGATCTCTAATCCGGAACCCAAACGTGCTATAAATAGAAGTTTACTCCCTAAGTGAATCCGTTCAGCATTCATTTTGATTTTACTATTTATAACGATCCCTGACAACTCAGGTAAAATTTCTTCTAAGTCCTCCGGCTTATAACCAGCGTCATAAATAACCTCAAAACCCATTGATTCTAAACCAGTTATCAATGTTTCATGAACATAATCTGTAATCAATACTTTCTTCATCCTACAAATTTACAGATTTATGAAGTTCTGTCACAGAGCAAAGAGCTCCGCTCTGACACGGAAGAGCTCTGACAGAGCGGAGCTTCCTCAGCATTAAAAGCAAGGATTTTGCTAAGCAGTTGAATATCAATAATTTGCGAGCTCCGCTCTGTCAGAGCTAAGCTCATTTCTAAATCGTCTTTTCGTTCTTGAATTTGTTTGGTAACTTTGCTTCATAAAAAACATCTAATGAAATTCTTCATTTTCACCCTATTATTAACTATCCCCTTTTTATTAAATGCCCAAGACTATAATAAATTTGGAATAGAAAAATCAAGTGGATCAAGTTTAGTCCCTCTAGAAATTGGATCAAAAGCTCCAGAATTCAGTGGTAAAGATCAATTTGGCAATCAGATAGAATTAAGTGAAATGGTGGAGGATGGTCCTGTTTTAGTTATTTTTTATAGGGGCTATTGGTGCGGTATCTGCAAACGCAGCTTAGAAGAGTTTCAGTCAGAATTTTCAAGTTTATCATCTGCGGGTGTTCAGGTTGTTGCCGTTGCTCCAGAAGTTGAGAGCAATATCGCCAAAACTGTGAATCAAAATAATTTAGAGTTCTCTGTAATTTCAGATAGTGACAATTCAATAATGAAAAAATACAATGTGGCTTTTGATGTAACACCGGCTTATCAAGACAAAGTCATAAAGTATTTTCAAACCACTTTACAAGAAATCAATGGTCAAAATGATGCCGTTTTACCTATTCCAGCTACGTACCTGATAGATACAAATGGTAAAATAAAATATGTACACTTCGATATTGATTACAGCAAAAGGGCAACTGTAAAAGATATACTAGCCAAATTATAAATCAATAGTTACTTCATGTCAAAAGAAATTAGCCACCTAATTCAAGATAGGCTTTCATTGCCGTTACAGTCAATTAAAAATACCGTTAAACTATTAGATGATGGTGCCACAGTCCCCTTTATTTCAAGATATAGAAAAGAAATGACTGGATCATTAGATGAAGTTGCGGTTGGAAATATTAAAAGAGAACTGCAAGGCCTCAATGATCTTATAAAAAGAAAAGAAACAATTCTAAAGTCTATTCATGAACAAGGATTGTTGAAACAAGACTTAAAGGTAAAGATTGAAAACTGTTGGAACAGTACACAACTCGAAGATCTGTATTTACCATTTAAAAAGAGGATTAAAACAAAGGCCACTCTCGCAAAAGAGCAAGGCCTAGAACCCTTGGCGAAAATAATTATTGCCCAAAGGCAAAATGATATATTCTTCCAAGCTCAAAGATTCTTGAACAAAGAAGTAAAAGATACTGAAGAAGCTTTAGAAGGTGCTAGATATATCATAGCTGAATGGATAAGTGAAAACATCAAAAATAGAGAACTGATTCGGCAGTTGTTCGAAAGAAGTGCAATTATAGAATCAAAGGTTATAAAAAAGAAAATAAAAGATGCCGTCAAATACGAACAGTATTTTGAATATTCTGAATCTTTAAGACGTATTCCGTCTCACAGACTTCTTGCTATTTTTAGAGGTGAAAAAGAATCTTTTCTTCGTGTCAAAGTCACAATCGATAATGAACATTGTTTGAAATCAATGGAGCGATTTTACATTCAACAACCTCACACTGAAGCGGCAGAACAAATTCAACTTTCAATTGCCGACGCTCTTAAAAGATTACTTCTACCATCAATAGAAAATGAAATAAAAAAATCATCCAAACTAAAGGCTGACCTAGAGGCTATTCTCGTTTTTTCAAAAAACCTAAAAGAACTATTGCTGTCGGCCCCATTAGGAGGTAAAAATATTTTAGCACTTGATCCTGGATTTAGATCTGGATGTAAATTGGCTATTATTGACACTAACGGAAACCTAATACACGACCAAACTATTTTTCCACATCCACCGCAATCCCAAAAAATTGAAGCACAAAATACAATAGCACACTTGGTAGATAAATTCAAAGTTGAAGCTTTTGCTATTGGCAATGGAACTGCGGGAAAAGAAACATACAAACTTGTCAATGAAATGAGTTTTGAATTTCCAGTTGATGTTTTCTTTATTAATGAAAGTGGTGCTTCAATTTATTCAGCATCAGAAATTGCAAGAGAAGAATTTCCCAACAAAGACATTACAGTCAGAGGTGCGGTCTCAATAGGAAGACGACTAATGGATCCACTTGCAGAATTTGTAAAAATAGATCCTAAGTCTATAGGAGTAGGACAATATCAGCACGATGTCAATCAAAACTTATTGAAAGAAAGCCTTAATGAAACCATATCTACATGTGTGAATTCTGTTGGCATAAATTTAAATACAGCAAGTGCGCAGTTATTAACTCATGTTTCAGGTTTAGGCTCTGTACTGGGAAAAAATATTGTTGAATTTAGAAAAGAAAAGGGTTCCTTTTCTGAACGTAAACAATTACTGAAAGTCCCAAGAATGGGTAAAAAAGCATATGAACAATGTGCTGGGTTTTTGAGAATAAAAGAAGGAGTTAATCCTTTAGACAACACCGCAGTACATCCAGAGTCCTATAAGATTGTTCATAAGATGGCCAAGGATTTAAAATTATCAGTTGAACAATTGGTATTAGACAAAGATGCTCAAAGACAAATACCGCTAAAAAACTATTGTACAGAAGCTATTGGACTTCCAACATTAAAGGATATTGTCAAAGAGTTAGACAAGCCAGGTCTCGACCCAAGAGGTAAAGCAAGTGCTGTGAAATTCTCTAACAGTATAAACTCTATTGAAGATCTAAACATTGGCATGGTCTTACCAGGCGTTGTAAATAATGTGACTAAGTTTGGTGCATTTGTAGATATTGGAATCAAAGAGTCTGGTCTAGTTCATATTTCAGAAATCACAAATCGATTTATCACAGATGTTTCCGAAATATTAAGTGTAAATCAAGAGGTAAGTGTAAAAGTAATATCTATAGATGCTGATCGTAAGAGAGTGGGCCTAAGTATCAAGCAAGCTTAGTACCTAAAGCTGTAACTTTGAAAACAGCACCGTTCCGATATTTCCCTTTGTACCTATTTATAATAATTCCTCCAATTATTCCTGGCACAGCCCATGGAATTGCAATCAATGGACCTTTGTAAAAGTGCCCAAAAAATATTGACTCTCAAAAAGCTAAGAACACTGTATAGGCTGCAATCCCCGTAGATATCACCCCATTTAAGTGATCAATATACCAACTGGAAAAACACCTACAATGGAAGTAACATAAAATGAATTCAATAAATATCCCCATGAAAATGAACTGCCATTATTAAAAACTGTCAACAAATAGCAAATGCACAAGCTGATAAAAAATAGTAGCAGCAAAATAAAAAGAGAGAGTTGTAATTCCTGACCCGGCGTTTAGAATATCAAAGGGTTGAACAAAATTTTAAAAAAGGAAAATAAACAGACCCACAAATGCGCACTGTCTAAGCACCCCGAATGTATCAATTTCCTTAGGGAATGGTTGATTTAAAAGAGTCAATAACCTGTCAAATATATTATTTTTAAACTTCAATTGATATTTTTCCTTCTTTAAAACACCCAAAATAACAAAAGCTTCGTTTTAATAAGGTCTAAAACAAATTTAATCTAGACACTTTAAGCTAAATATCTGATTTAGTAGTACCTTTATATTAAATATAATTATAATATATTATGAAGTTAAAATTTGTACTCGGTTTAAGTATCGGTCTTATCATTGGTTTGTCTACACATTTATCTATTGTTCAAGCCAATTTAATTGATGAAGAAAACAGATCAATTGTTACTACACTTCCTCAAATAATTGAAGCCATAGACTTAGATAAAACATTCACCTTTGCTGGAGAAGATATGCCAAATAATTTTGACAATAAAGAACGATTAGATAGGGAGTTGCTGGTAAACGCCTATTGGCAATCGGCGACCTTAATGCATATAAAAGCAGCCAATAGGTACTTTCCAACCATTGAACGCATCTTAGCTGAAAATGGCATACCTGATGATTTTAAATATTTAGCTGTTGCAGAAAGCAGCCTTAGACATGTGTCATCTCCAGCCAATGCGAAAGGATTTTGGCAGTTCAGAAAACTTGCTGCCAAAGAATTCAACCTAGAAGTTAATGATGAAGTTGATGAAAGATATCACACTGAAAAAGCAACACTAGCTGCTTGCAAATATTTAAAGCAACTTTACGAAAGGTTCGGTTCATGGTCAAATGCAGCTGCATCTTACAATGTGGGACCTACAAACTATAGAAGAATACTTAACAGTCAGGGACAAGACAACTTCTATGATTTAAATCTTAATTCTGAAACAAGCAGATATGTATTTAGACTGATGGCCATCAAGGAAATTATGACAAATCCATCTCATTATGGATTCTACTTGGGCGACAATGAAAAATACCAGCCATTGGATAATCACTATGAAGTTACCGTGGACAAAACAATTAGCAGCTGGAGTGAATTTGCAAAAGAACATGGCGTCAGCTATAGAATGTTAAAAGTTTATAACCCTTGGCTCAGAGATACAAAGCTCACTGTTATCAATAACAAATACCAAATTAAAATTCCTAAGGCGAGCTAAAATATTTGATGGGAAGGCACTGTAATTTTATGCCTTCAACATCCTAAATATTACACTTTATCTAATATTTAGATTCAGAACATATTTTTTGCATATCTTCCGAATGTAATATCAATTTATGCTAAAGATTTTAGGTTCTATAATAGAGCTTGTTTCTATTATTATTTTTCCATTCGTTGTATTAATAAGAACAGCAGTCTACCTGCATGTTGAAGAAAAATTAATTCCCTGGGCCTGTATTGCCGGAGGTGTAAGTTTTACAGCCATTTTAATCTTCCTATATCTAACAATTTTCTATGGCCGCTTAAGCAAAAAAAATAGACCTAGTTTTAAAACAAAATTTCTAGTTGCATTTTTTATTGTTGGAATATACTCAGCACATGGCTTGTTTTATATTTCAAGCGATAACTTTAAATCTGCTGACCTAAGAGATGAGATAAGAAAAGTACACCCCATTCTAAGATTAAGTGTGAGCACTATAGCGCATTTAGATAAAAAATTAATAATAACAGATGGCGATCGCCAGCCAGAAGATTACATTAAAATGGGTCTTCCATCAAAAAAGCATTCTTTGCATTATAAGCAATCTAACGGTTACGCGCATGCGATTGATTTAAGAACAAATGGACGCTATGAGCTTCGTAATTTTTTTGTGCGTATTTACTTTAAGCTCATGGGCTTTCAAACGCTAAGGCATGTTGGAACAGATGACCACTTACATGTTTCTTTGAAAAGTCATGATCGACCTTACAGTAAGTAGTAAATTTACTTTCAGAAATATTACATGAGACAAGAAAAGGCCAAAGCTATAATAATCACAACCTTAATTTTTGGAGGCCTAGTTTGGTGGCTATTGGGACTACCTGGACTTAACTCATTTAAAAGTAAAATAACAAAATCCACATCCTACAAAACTTCAAATAAAAACACAAATTCAGATTCCAAAAAGGTTACAAAAGGTACAATTATTGACTCGTACAAAGGTGTTAAGGTATATTATAATGGCAATGTAAGTCACGTCAATGACAGAAACAAAACTAAAGATGGCTATAACCTTGGTTTAAAGTACCAATGTGTAGAATTTGCAAAACGCTTTTTCTATGAAAGGTACAATCACAAAATGCCAGATAGCTATGGACACGCCAAGGATTTTTATAATACTAAATACAAGCATGGTTCAATCAATACAGAAAGAAACATGTATCAGTATAAAAACAAAGGTTCTGAAAAACCTAAAGTCAATGACCTTATTGTAATCGGACCTACAAAATCCAATACGTTTGGTCATTTAGTTATAGTTACCAAAATCTATAAAAACGAAATCTCATTTATACAACAAAATCCAGGGCCAAAAAATCCAAGTCGTGGTAAGTTTCGTATTGACTATAACAACGGTATTTGGTCAATAGAGTCCAACGCTATTCTAGGTTGGCTAAGATTAAAGTAAACTCAGCATATAGGTTTACATATCTATGACATACTATGAGTCAAAAAGCTTAATTTTACAGTCAAATTGCTAAAATGAATTACTTGCTTATAAAAAGCCTTCATCTCATCTCCATGGTTGCATGGTTTGCAGGAGTTTTTTACCTGGTAAGGCTCTTTGTTTATCACACAGAAACATTCGATAAGAGTCAAGAAGAAAAGGGCATTTTGACCCAACAATATCACATCATGGAACGCCGGTTATTTAATATTATCTGCCGACCAGCAATGCTGTTTACTTGGATTTTTGGTGTGTACATGATTTACCTTAATGGCATGGACTGGTTAAAAGAAAACCCTTGGATGCACGCCAAGTTGTTATTGGTGTTTTTGCTTTCTGGCTACACAGAGTATAGCAGCAGAATAATAAAACAATTACATAAAGGTAAGGTCGTTATGACATCTTTTAACTTTAGATTGTACAACGAAGTTCCATTTTTACTTTTAGCAAGCATTATATTGTTGGCAGTGTACAAGAACTTTCTGCAGTTTGGTTATGCCTTTGCTGGAATTGTTGCTTTTGCAATTGTACTTTTTATTTTCGCAAAACTTTATAAGAAACTAAGAACTAAAACGAACTAACATGAACAAGTTTTTAAAAATATTCATTTTTATTTTATTGGCATTAGCAGCATTGTATGTCGTCGCATGTTTTCTTGCTCCTAAAAAATTACAATTGGAAGTCGAAGAAACAATTGACGCTCAACCAAATTTAATTTACAATTTGGTAAACGACTTAAAGAAGTGGGAAGAATGGTCACCTTGGGCTAAATTGGACAGCAATGCCTTATATACATATACTAAGAGAACTGAAGGTGTTGGTGCATCATTCACGTGGAAAGGAAATAGTGAAGTAGGAGAAGGCACACAAACAATCAAAGAAAGTGTATTGGCAGAAAAGATAAAACTTGCTCTAGAATTTAATGGAGTAGATGGTATTTCAAACAGCACATGGAAATTCAAAGAAGAAAATGGTAAAACAAAAGTAAGTTGGGATTATGATGGATCAGATACGGCATTTCCATTTAGAATTTTCAATTTATTAATGAAAAGTGGTTTAAAGAAAAGTTATCAAAAGGGTCTTACAGGACTAAAAAGCATTTCAGAAAAAAGAGCCAAAGAAAAAATTTACAACGGCTATGAAATTAAAGAAATGATAATGCCTGAAAAGCACTTCATCTTTAACAGACAAGAAGTAAAGATGGAAAACATTCAACAATTTTACAATCGAAATGTTGGTGTTCTATTTGCAAAGGCAGCCGCAGCAAATATTGAAACTGATGGAATTTCAAGTAACTTATTCTTCAAGTGGGATGAAGAAAATGGTGTAACAGATATGGCCACAGGTCTTTCTGTAAGAGAACCAATTGACATCAAAGACATGAGTTCACTTACAGTATCAGAAGGCAGAGCATTACAAGTAGATTACTACGGTGACTCAAGTAAATCATCAGAAGCACATTATGCCATTGATGAATACATGAAGGATTATGGATTGTTAAATGATCCACCTATCATTGAAGAAAATGTTACAGACGTTACGCAAGAAAAAGATCCAAACAAGTGGTTAACGAGAATAACCTACTATATCGCTTCAAATTAAAAGAACTAAAGAAAGATCCGATGTGTTAATAATTATACAAACATCTTAGAACATCAATTTTTAAAAATATAAATGATTCAAATAATTACTTTTATTGTTCTTGTTTTTGCATCATCACCTTCAATGCATGAATTTCATCTAAGTAAGACTGAAGTCAATTATAAACCAGACCAAAAAGCACTCCAGCTTACTGTGCATATGTTTATAGATGATTTAGAAGAAGGTATAAAGTCATTTGATGACGAAAAATTAAGGTTATTTGAAAACGATGAATCAATAAAATCTGATTCGTTGATTAACTTTTACATCAACAATTATTTAAAAATTAAATTGGATGATTCTGAAATTGAACTAAACTATTTAGGAAAAGAAATAAGTGATGACTTGGCAGGAGTTTGGTCTTATTTAGAACTAGAAAACGTTGAACCATTCGAAGTCATTTCAATAACCAATTTATTGTTGACTTCTACCTTTGAAGATCAAAAAAACATTATCAACATCAAGGTAAACAACAAATCAAAAGCATTTCACATCCTTGAT
>Ga0206131_10005814_pt1 | contig 12817 bp, 9 predicted proteins | sample Helgoland_Spring_FD_148636 | JGI IMG/M metagenome (GOLD analysis project Ga0206131, IMG submission 148636) | Pelagic subsurface seawater microbial communities from Kabeltonne, Helgoland, North Sea - Helgoland_Spring_Bloom_20160517_1 | ecosystem: Environmental > Aquatic > Marine > Epipelagic ...
TATTTTTAAGGCCTACAACGAGGGAATAAACTTATTACGTTTATTCCCCTTATGTAAATAGTTCAAATTTTTCATTTTTTTCTGCCATTTCCACAACCATAGGTCTTGGCTCAAATTTGTTACCATAAAGATTTTGATAGTGTTTCATTTTATCCAAAATATTAGAAAGTCCCATTTGGTTCATATAGCTAAATGGTCCACCAGACCATGGCAAAAACCCTATACCAAAAACACCACCAATATCGCCATCAGTTACATTTTCTATAATTCCTTCTTCCAAAGCCCAAACCGCTTCGTTTAAAAGAATTAAAATACACCTTTCAGTAATTTCTTTATCGCTAATTTTCTTAACATTTGGAGAATCAAAATATTGGTAAACTCCCTCATTTACTTTACCTTTTTTTACTTTGCCTTTTTTCTTTACATAATGGTAAAAACCTTTTTTAGACTTTCTCCCTTCTAAACCTGCTTCTAACATCTTAGGCATAGAATAGTTTAATTTAATTCCATCTCTATCTTTGATTAAATCCGTCATGTTTCCACTCATTACATGAACACCAACATCAATTCCTACTTCATCTATAAGGGCTATTGGACCAACAGGCATTCCCATATTTTTAAGCGCTCTATCAATTTGTTCTATTCTTACTCCCTCTTCTATAAGTATTAAAGCTTCGAGTAAGTATGGACAGAGAATTCTATTGACATAAAACCCTGGTGCATCATTTACTACAATACATGTTTTCCCTTGTCTTTTTCCTATTTCATAACAAGTAGCAATTGCTTGATTGGAAGTTTTGCTTGTTTTTATAATTTCTAATAGTGGCATTTTAGTAACAGGAGAGAAGTAGTGCATCCCCACCACATTTTCTGGTTTTTTGGCATCTTCAGACATCTCTGTTAGTGGTAAAGAAGAAGTGTTAGATGCAAAAATAAAATCTTCGTTACAAATTCCTTCCAGCTCTTTTATAAGCTTTTTCTTTACAGACATGTTCTCAACAATAGCTTCCACCACTACATCTACCTTGTCAAAACCTTTATAATCTAGTTGCCCTATGGCTCGCTGAGCAGTAGTCTTGGCCAAAACTTTACTCATTTGTCTTCTTTTTACTTTTCTAGAAAGGTTTTTCCAAATGTTTTTTCTAGCCTGATGAATTATTTTATCATCCAAATCTTTTAAAATAACATCCATTCCAGAATTGATAGAAACTTCTGTTATTCCCTCCCCCATAAAACCAGCTCCAATAACCCCAATTTTTTCTGTATTTTTCAACTCTAACTTATATGGATTTTTCTTTTTGTCAGTAGTAATAAAAAATAAATTTCTAAGTGCGAAAGAAACATCGGAAAGAATTAACTCCTCAAACTTAATTACCTCGGCTTCATATCCAGCTTTCATTCCTTTTTGCAAACCAATTTTAGCACATTCTATTATTTCTAGTGGTGCAGGATAATTTCCTTTGGTCAATTTCAATACCGTTTTTTTAGCTTGACTAAATACAATGGACCTTCCTATGGAAGTACCATCCAATAATTTAGTAACCAAACTCTTTTTTAATTTCTTTCTTTTAAAATTATTATCTGCTATATCTAGAACTATTTTTTTTGCTGCTTTGTGTAATTTACTGTGATGCACTACCTCGTCTACCAATCCTATTTTCTTAGCCTTAAAAGGAAATATATTTTTTCCAGTTAGCATCATATCTAACGATGCTTGTAACCCAACCAGTCTTGGCAATCTTTGTGTGCCACCCCCACCAGGAAGTAATCCTAATTTTACTTCTGGAAGTGCTAATTTTGTTTTAGAATCGTTGGTACAAACTCTAGCATTACAAGCAAGAGAAAGCTCTACTCCTAAACCATAACAAGTACCGTGGATTGCAGATACAATGGGCTTTTTAGAATCTTCAATTTTTTGCAATAATTCGTGCCCTTTTCTACTAAAAGGTTGAAAATCTCCAGCTTTCTCTCCCTTAAAAGATTTAATATCTGCCCCAGCTATAAAGTCTTTTTTGCCGCTTATTAAAACCGCCCCAATAACATCTTTATTATTAGCGACTTCTTCAAATACGTTTTCAAAATCTCCAATTAAACTTGGAGATACAATATTCATTTTGTCTTTTTGAGAGTCTATCCAAATAGTAGCTATTCCTTTCTCAATTTCTAACCTAAAAAGATCTGTTTTCATCCTTCTTCGTATTTTTTAATAACCATAGCATGTCCATGTGCACCAGCTGCACATGCAGACAATATAGCATATTTACCATTTTCTTCAATTAATCTGTTTGCAGCAGTGGTTAAAAGTCTTGCGCCTGTTGCACCAAAAGGATGACCAATAGAAAGCGATCCACCCCAATTATTCACTTTATCCATCTCGATTTTTCCAACTGCTTTTTCTCTATTTAGTCGAGTTTTACAAAACTCTTCATCGTTCAAACATTTTAAGTTGGTAAGTACTTGTCCAGCAAAAGCTTCGTGAATTTCAAATACGTCTATATCCTTTAAGTTCATTTTTGTTTTTTGGAGTACTTTACTCATAGCAAAAGCAGGACCTAACAATAATTCATCTTCTAACCTTTGACCAGTAAAACAATAATCTATAATTTCTGCTTTTGGTTTTAAATTTAGCTCCTTTGCTTTAGATTCTGTCATAAGCAAACATACTGCACCACCATCGCTTAAAAAAGAAGAGTTAGCAGCAGTTAATGTGCCGTGTTTTTTATCGAATGCTGGTCTGAGCTTTGCCAGCTTTTCAGGTTTTGACCCACTTCTTATTCCATTGTCTTTTTGAATCATTTTAAATTTTGGATCTACCTGTACCGCAACTACTTCCTTTGCATGATGGCCATCCTGCCATGCTTTCTCTGCATTGTCGTGAGATCTAATGGCAAATAAATCTTGTTCTTCTCTTGGAATTTGATGTTTGGCCACCATAATATCGCAGTCTTCTCCCATTGTTTTCTCAGTAGTATATTCTGAAATAGAAGGAACTTCTGGTAAGAAATCCTTTAATTTAAAACCTAGTGCATATTTGACCATATCAGATGTGGATCTTATTTTAGTTCCCTTCATCAATTTGGTTCTCATATGCTTTTTATAGCCAATTGGTGTTTCGGAAGCGCTATCTGCTCCTCCAGCTATAACTACGGAAGATTGTCCAGTTGCAATCTCTCCAATTGCTGTAGCAATTGCTCTGTTGGCAGAAATACAGGCTTGACTTACCGTATGACAAGGCGTAGAGTAGGGTATACCAGCAGTTAAGGCAGCTTCTCTTGCTAAATTGCTTGTTTTAAGAGTAGAAATAACACAACCCATAACCACACTATCTACTTCCATTGGATTAATTCCTGTTTTATTAATTAGTCCTTTAATAGATAACTGACCTAATTCATAAGTCATAGTATTTAAAAAATCGGTTTCAGATCTTAAAAACGGAGTTCTACATCCATCTACGAGTACAATTTTTTCTTTCATGAGATACTTTATTTTAGAAATTTATAAAAATTCTATGCATGCATTTAATAAAATAAACTTTTTTAAGATTATTTAACCAATTCTTTTTAAAAAAACGTCTTTGATATCATAATATACAATGCAATGTGAAATAAATTACTATTTTGTGTCCGATGAATAAATACGAAAAAATTGCCAAAGGAATAGTTGTAAATAGAATTCGATCTTCTTGGATTGAGATTTTCAAGTTTTACAACGAACAAACCTCCAAAGAAATAGGGACTCTTTCAACAGCTTTTGTACTTATGACCATTAATGAAAAATTTGGCACTCAAGTGACTAAAATTGCACCAAGAATGGGGATGGAGCCCAATAGTTTATCTAGGTTGCTAAAATCTTTGGAAGAAAAAGAATTGGTATTCAAAAGAAAGGACACTAAAGACAAAAGAAAAGTATACATATGTCTAACCGAAAATGGACTAAAGCTGAGAAACATAGCAGCGGAGAGATTATTCTCCTTAGAAAAAAGCATTAAAGATAAAATATCAACAACCGATCTTTCTGCTTTTTATAAGGTTACCGATGCTATTTCAGATGTAATAGAAATAGAAAAAACAAAACTAGCTTTATAAAGAATATTCTTTACTGGCGATTAAATATTTTGCAATTTCTCTTCTTAGTACCATTGGGTTTACTTTTTCTTTAATTGCCAACGATTTAATCACTCTTTTTAAGGAAGAATGTGATTTAGGAAGACTATCAAAAATTGAAGTTGCACGCTGTATTATCTTTGAATTAGCTTCATAAAACTGTAAATCGCAAATATTTTGCTTCATTTTAAATGCAGCATCTTTACTTTCTTTAGTTTTTAATTTCTCAACTCTTAAATAAGTAGATTCAAGGACATAGATTTCTGCTAATATATCTGCTAAATCCATAATTATTTCTTGCTCGTGTTCCAAGGCTCTTCCGTAAGCATCCGTTGCATATTTGGTAAGAGTAAAAAATAAATATTTAAAATTTTCTAAATATTGAGAACTTGATTTTTCCTGAACTCCTAACACACTTTTAAAAATCTGAAATGGAATTTTCTGGGTAAATGATTTTAAATCAATTTCTTTGGTATGAAAACCTCTTTTCATTAATTCACCAAAAGAAAGCATTCTATTGATTTCATTGGTTCCCTCATAAATTCTAGTTATTCTGGCATCTCTATAGCCCATCTCTACCTTAGTCTCTACACTGTAACCCATTCCTCCATGAATTTGAAGAGATTCATCTACACAATAATCCAATACTTCAGATGCGTATACTTTCATTAAAGAACATTCTATGGCATACTCTCTAAGACCTTTTAATTTAATTTCATTTTCAGGAATCTTATTTTCTTTTAATTCTTTTTCCTTTAAATCTATGTTTCTACCAGTTCTGTAAACAGCCGATTCTGCAGAAAATATTTTCCTAGCCATTTCGCCAATTTTGTACTGCATGGCGGTAAATTCACCAATACTTTTTCCAAATTGTTCTCTTTCTATTGAATATTGAATAGCTTTTGACAAAGCAAACTTTGAACCGCCTATTGTAGCCGCTGAAAGCTTAATTCTACCAGAGTTAAGTATGTTAAGTGCAATTTTAAACCCATCGTTTCTTTTGCCTAAAAGATTTTCCATTGGCACAGGACAGTTCTCAAAATAAACTTGTCTAGTAGAGGATCCTTTTATGCCTAATTTTTTTTCTTCTTCACCCAAAGTAATCCCACCAAAAGATTTTTCAATAATAAAAGCAGAAAGTTTTTCATCGTCTTCAATTTTGGCAAAAACAATAAAAATTTCTGCAAAACCAGAATTGGTGATCCACATTTTTTGCCCATTAATCAAATAACAATTATTCTTAGAATCTATAGTAGCTTTTGTTTTTCCAGAATTTGCATCTGAACCAGCAGAAGGCTCTGTAAGTGCATAAGCAGTTTTAATTTCTGCTGTCGCGATTCTGGGTAAATATTTTTCTTTCTGTTGTTCATTTCCGTAATAGACGATGGGCAACGATCCAATGGAAACATGGGTGCCTATTGTAGTAGCAAAAGAAAAACCATAGGCAAATGCTTCCATATAGAGTAAACCAGCGTTGAAACTTAAGTCAGACCCACCATATTTTTCTTCAATAGCAATTCCACAAAGACCTAATTCAGCTGCTTTGTCCAACATTTCAACAATTTGAGGAAGATCTTTAGATGCTTCTGGTTCGCTTTCTAATACATGAAGTTCCTTATCGAGAAAATCATGAATCATTTGTTTTAACATTTTTTCTTCTTCATTCCATTCTTCAGGAACAAAAACTGCTGAGGATTCAGTTTTTTTGGTTATAAAATCTCCACCTTTGATGCTCATTGTTTTTTTAACTATAATTTTACAATGTAATATACAAAAACATTGAATGCGCGCATTGAATGTTTTGAAAATTTAACATTTTGCTTTTCTACATGGAAAACTTTTATCAATGCAAAGAAATATTTTTAGATTCACTTAAGGAGAATTTACCTTCTAGAGAAATAGAAAATATATTTTTTGAGTTGCTTTTTTTTAAAATGAACTGGGAAAGAGTAGACTATTTATTAAATAAAAATCAAAAGCTTAGCCCAAAGGAAGTTTCTTTTTTTAATAATTGTTTAGAAAAAATAAACAAAAATATACCTGTTCAATATATAACTGGACAAGCATATTTTTGCAAATTATTAATTAAAGTTAATCCTAATGTATTGATTCCCAGACCAGAAACCGAGGAACTAGTTCATTTAATTTTAAATAACCATAACCAAGATTCTTTAAAAGAAATATTAGATATTGGAACAGGCTCGGGATGTATAATTATAGCTTTAAAAAAAACACTTCCTAATACCAACTGTACTGCGATAGATATTTCAAAAGAAGCTATTAGAACTGCTAAAGCCAATGCTGTACTAAACAAAGTAGAAGTAGATTTTATAACTAAAGATATATTGGATTATAAAAATGAAGAAAAATCTTGGGATATAATAGTAAGTAACCCACCTTATATTCCTATTTCAAATAAAAAACATATGCATCCCAATGTTGTTCAAAACGAGCCATCACAAGCACTTTTTGTAGAAAATGAAGAACCACTCAAATACTATCAAATAATTTCAGATTTCGCAAAAAATCATTTGAAAAAAAATGGTAAAATTTACTTTGAAATTCATGAGGATTTTGCCAACGATGTTGTAAATTTATTATCTACTAAAAAACATTTCAAAACCACTGTTCATAAAGACTTTCAAGGCAAAAATAGGTTTGTTGTAGCAACTAAAAATGAGTAAAAAAGATATTGATAGAATTGTAGAGTTAAGAGAACTAATCCATTCTTACAATACACAGTACTATATTCACAGTATTTCTTTAGTCTCTGATTATGAATTTGATCAGCTTTTAAAAGAGCTGGAGGAATTGGAAATTAAATATCCAGAACTATACGATGCCAATTCACCAACTAAAAGAGTAGGTGGTGACATTACTAAGTCATTTGAAACAGTTCTACATAAGTACCCAATGCTTTCACTTTCCAATAGTTATTCCAAAGATGATATTGCTGATTTTGACCAAAGAGTTAAAAAGATAATTGATGTTCCACTAACTTATATTTGCGAACTAAAGTACGATGGAGTTGCAATAAGTATAATATATAAAAATGGCAATCTTGTAAAAGCTATTACAAGAGGAGATGGAACTCAAGGCGAAGATGTAACCAACAATGTAAGAACCATTTCTTCTATTCCACTAGTCCTTAATGGAGATTATCCAGAAAACTTAGAAGTAAGAGGAGAAATAATGTATTCTAAATCAGTGTTTAAGGAGCTAAATCAAAATAGAGAAAAACAAGGACTTGCCCTTTTTTCAAATCCTAGAAATTCGGCTTCAGGCACACTTAAACTGCAAGATTCTTCCATTGTTGCAAAAAGAAAATTAGATTGTTTTATCTATGCTGTATACTTAGACAACCATAAGATAAACAGTCTCTTTCTGCAATATAATTATTTAGCTCAGTTTGGCTTTAAAATACCGTCTGTTGAAGACAAGTATGTAGAGCAAGTAAACGATGTTAGTGGAATAATGAATTTTATTAATTACTGGGAAGAAAGAAAAGAAGATCTTCCCTTTGAAATTGACGGAATTGTTATAAAAGTTAATGAAATAGATATTCAAAAAGAAATTGGAAATACTTCCAAATCTCCAAGATGGGCAATTGCCTACAAATACAAAGCAGTCCAGGTTTCTACAGTTTTGGAAGATATAGTCTACCAAGTAGGTAGAACAGGAGCAATTACACCAGTTGCTAATTTAAAGGCTGTGGAAATTAGTGGAACTATTGTCAAAAGAGCAAGCGTCCATAATGCAGATCAAATAGAAAAGCTAGACCTAAGAATTAACGATATTGTATTTGTAGAAAAAGGAGGAGAAATAATTCCTAAAATCACAGGAGTTGATCATTCGAAAAGAAATGCCAATAGTAGTAAATTTGTATTTTCTTCGAAATGTCCAGAATGTTCATCTGAACTTGTCAGAGATGAAGGAGAAGCCCATCACTATTGTTTGAATTCCAATCTTTGTCCTCCACAAATTAAAGGAAAGATAATTCACTTCATAGGAAGGAAACAGTTGAATATAGATGGAATTGGACAAGAAACCATAGAGCAATTGTATAATGAAAAGCTAATTAAAAATATTGCAGATCTTTTTGCTCTTAAAAAACAAGACTTGCTCCCTTTGGAAAGAATGGCTGAAAAATCTGCTGAAAATATTATTAAGGGAATTCAACAAAGTAAGTCTGCACCTTTTCATAAAGTACTTTTTGGTCTTGGAATAAGATATGTTGGAGAAACGGTTGCTAAGAAATTAACCTCTTATTTTAAGGATATCAACCAATTGCGTTCTTCAAATTTTGAAGAACTATGTAGTATAGAAGAAGTTGGGGACAAAATAGCAGAATCTATTGTGCAATATTTTTCTGTCGATTATAACAATAAAATAATTGATTTACTTCTTGAAAATGGACTCAATATGACTTCTGATATTTCTGAAAATATTTTAAAATCTACCATTTTAGAAAATAAGAAAATTGTTATTTCAGGTACTTTTAAAAATATCTCTAGAGATGAATTGAAAAAAGCTATAGAAATCAACGGGGGAAAAAACTCCAGCTCTGTAAGTAAAAGTACAGATATATTAATAGCTGGAGAAAATATGGGGCCATCCAAACTTGAAAAAGCTGAAAAGTTTAAGGTCTCTATTATGAACGAAAATGAGTTTCTTAACTTAATTAGCGAAGAAAATTCAAATGAAGATTCAAAACAATATCAACAAGGAGAGCTTTTTTAAAGGCTTTTTGTAAGTTTATGGTTAATGAAGTTTACATTTTTAAAAATCAAATTTCTTTTAGGAGAAAAGTTTCTCCAAAGAATACTTAAAAAAGAAAATTTTAGACAGGTAAGCTCTTGTAATATTCAGGACGCTAAATCAATGGGCATGATTTGCGTAATTAAAAACGAGTCTGACTACGAATCGGTAGTCAAAATAATAAAAATGATAAAGGATGAATTTAAAATTCCTAATATTAAAATTCTTGCTTATTACCCATTAAAAGACGAACCTCAATTTTTAAAAAGTAGGTTGGGACTAGATTTTTTTACAATTTATGACCTTAATTACCACGCTTTTCCCAAAAAGAATGTAGTTAAAAATTTTATTTCAGAAAGATTTGATATTCTTATAGACCTAACAGAAATCAAGAATATTCCACTTAGATTTATATTACATATGTCCAATTCTCCATTTAAAGTTGGTAGTTTTTCAGAGGAAAAGAAACCCTTTTACGATTTAATGATTGAAACAGATCCAAAGGATTACTTTCAATATGTAAAGCACGTAATCAATTATTTGAAAATTTTCAATATAAAGTAATTATAGTGTCCAAATCTTCAGTATTTCTAATTGGAATGATGGGTGCAGGAAAATCTACAGTGGGTAGACATCTTGCTAAAGCGCTTAATTACAAATTTTTTGATACAGACCAGTTAATAGAAAAGCAAGAAAACAGAACTATTGAAGCTATTTTTAAGGAAAGTGAAGAAAGTTATTTTCGAAATATCGAAAGGAATATAATTAATCAATTTAAGAATAAAAAATGTGTTTATTCTACCGGAGGTGGTCTTCCTATTTACAATAAAAACATTCATAAATTGAAAGATATTGGTCAAGTGATTTATTTAAAAACATCCATAGGTGAGTTGTTAAATAATAGAATTAATAATAATTCTTCAAGACCAATGTTTCAAGATGCTATTTCTTTTAAAAATTTACTCAAACAACGAGAACCAATTTATTGTGAAGCTGATTTTGTTGTAACCACAGACTCTAAAACTCCTAAGGAAATTGCTAGTGAAATAAGTTTCTTATTGAGTAATTCCCTCAAGTTTGAATAGAAATGCATAATCTAAAGCTATTTCCTTTAGATATTCAAATCTTCCGCTAGAGCCACCATGTCCTGCCTTCATATTAGTTTTTAAAATAAGAAGGTTATCATCGGTTTTTAATTCTCTTAATTTTGCTACCCATTTTGCAGGCTCCCAATACTGTACTTGAGAATCGTGTAACCCTGTTGTAACTAATAGATTGGGATAATTCATTTTCTGAATATTATCATAAGGTGAATAACTCAACATATAATTATAATATTCTAGTTCGTTAGGATTTCCCCATTCATCATACTCACCAGTAGTTAAAGGAATAGACTCGTCTAACATAGTTGTTACCACGTCTACAAATGGAACATGTGCAATTGCCCCATTAAATAAAGTTGGTGCCATATTGATAACCGCTCCCATCAATAATCCTCCAGCACTTCCACCTGCTGCATACAAGTTTTTAGAACTACAAAAACTATTTTCTATCAAATGCTTTCCACAATCAATAAAGTCATAAAAAGTATTTTTCTTTTTTAATAGCTTTCCATTTTCGTACCACTTTCTTCCCATGTCTTCTCCACCTCTAATATGTGCAATAACAAAAATAAATCCTCGATCAAGTAAGGTTAATCTATTGGTGCTGAATGTAGGATCTATACTATATCCATAGGATCCGTAAGCATATAAAAGTGTCGGGTTTTGACCATCTTTCTTTATTCCTTTTTTATAAACCATGGACATTGGAATCTTAGTTCCATCTCTTCCCTCTGCCCAAACCCTTTCAGAAGCATATTCATTTTTGTCATATCCTCCTACGACCTCTTTTTCTTTTAATATTTTACTTTTTTTAGTTTCCATATTGTATTCAAACATAGTTCCAGGATTTACCATGGAATTGTAAGAATATCTTAAAACAGAAGTATTCATTACTAAATTTGAATTTGTTCCAACAACATAAGTAGGTTCGTTAAATGGAATATAGTGCATAGAATCGTTTTTAAAATTCATTACACATAATTGTAGTAGACCTTCTTTTCTTTCTGAAACCACTAAGAATTGCTCAAACACATCCAATCCTTCAATTAAAACATCTTCTCTGCCAGAAATAAATTCTTTCCAATTTTCTTTTCCAGTACTGTCTTTACTGCATGTCTCTACACTAAAATTATGGTGATTTTTATTTGTTAGTATATAAAATTTATCTTGATGATGGTAAATATTATACTCTAATCCTCTTTCTCTTTTTTGAAAAATTTCAGGTTTTTTTAGCGGATCATTTGCAGGTATAAGCCTATATTCATCACTTAATGTACTTGAGGAATTTATAACGATATATTCCATAGATTTAGACTTGTAGGCATAACAAGAAAATGTTTCGTCTTCTTCTTCAAATATTAGAATGTCTTCTGATTGATCAGTTCCTAATTTATGGGCATATATTTGAAATGATCTAAGTGTGGTAGGGTCTTTTTTACCGTAGAAAATGGTTTGATTATCATTGGCAAATACAATAGAACCAGTAGTGTTTTCTAACGTTTCAGGATATAATTTATCCGAAATTAAATCCTTAATTTTTATTTGGTAAATTCTTCTCGAAAGTGTGTCTAAACTATAAGCCATTATATTATTGTTATTGGAAACATCATAATCTCCAATATTGAAAAATTCATAGTCTTCTGACATTTTCTGGCCATTCAAAATAATTTCTTCTGTGTCAGAATTTTCTTTTCTTCTTAAATATAGCGGATGCTCGTAACCTTTTTCATATCTGCTCCAGTAGTAATAACCGTTGAATAAATAAGGAACACTTTGGTCTTCTTCTTTAATTCTTGATTTTAATTCGTTAAAAAGAGTCTTTTGAAAATCTTCAGTATTCTTCATCTGAGAATTTGTATAATCATTCTCTTGGTTTAAATAATCTATTACATCTGGATTCTCTCGATTGTTTAGCCAATAATAATCGTCTGTTCTTTCTTGGTTATGAATGGACATAATTTTAGGCTCTTTCTTGCAAATAGGTGAGTTGTTTTTCATTTTCATTTTTGATTCACAGTTGGCAAAAGTAATTAAAACAATGAAGTAGTATATTCTCATAAATAATTAGTATAAAGTAATTGAAATAATAGCTAAACCAAGTAGTAGTTTATAAATACTATTAATTTTTTCGTATTGGCTTTTAATTTTAGCAAAATGAAGTAGATAAATACTTACAGAGATAATGAAAAAAGCAACAATGAAATAGTAGGAAAAAGGTTTGTAAATGATAATAGGAAGAAGAGTTAATATAGCAACCATAGAACTAATCATTAGAAAAAATATGATGTATTTACAATTTTTAATTCCAAAATAAATAGGAATACTTTTTTCTCCAACAATTAAATCGCCCTTTAAAGAAATCATTTTTTTTACGATTTCTCTCGTTAAATCAATGGTGAAAATATAAGTACTAAAAATTGCAAGTGTAAGATCAAATTTATGATTTAGAATTCCTAACCCTAAAAATAAACTTATAAGCAATAAGGAGGCGCTTATTTCACCAAGTAAGACTTTTTTTCTCAATTTGTGAGAGTATATCCATAATACAGAAATTAATATAGCCGAGAAGAGTAAAATCTTATTAGAAATTAAATATGCAATTAATAGACCAAAAACATTACACAACATGTAAATATTGAGGCAGCTTCTTTTACTAACCAGTCTGTCAAAGTAAGTTTTTTCCGGTTGGTTAATCATATCTTTTTCAAAATCGTAAAAGGCATTGATTAAGTAACCACCAATGACAATTAAGTCAATTGAAAGCACATATAAATGCAGATTTATTCCACTGTATGAAAATAAGAAACGAATAGAGTTTTCAAATATGAATATTTGAATTGCGTATAAGCTTAT
>Ga0206131_10005816_pt1 | contig 12814 bp, 8 predicted proteins | sample Helgoland_Spring_FD_148636 | JGI IMG/M metagenome (GOLD analysis project Ga0206131, IMG submission 148636) | Pelagic subsurface seawater microbial communities from Kabeltonne, Helgoland, North Sea - Helgoland_Spring_Bloom_20160517_1 | ecosystem: Environmental > Aquatic > Marine > Epipelagic ...
GTGGTCCCACCTGGGCTCGAACCAGGGACCAACTGATTATGAGTCAGCTACTCTAACCAACTGAGCTATAGGACCGTTGTCAATGATATCAGTACTTGAAAGATCATCTTAATGTTGAATTGATAGGTGTATTATTCAAAATCACAATTAAAATCACAATATTGACTTAAACACCACTTTCAGCATTTCAACAACTTAAGTGCAAATATAAGCGTATTTAGAATTTAAAAAAGTCATACCGTTAAAATTATGCAACAATATTATAGGTGTCTGTCTGTCTACCCCAGACACTAGAAAGATGTCAGATAATGAAAACAAGTTTTAAAACAGTTTTGTACAAATAGCCTTACAATACACTTTACCAAAGCTGAAACAGGAGACAGATGAGGTGGAAGACTTACCTTTGTTTATTGATTAAAAGCTTTTTTGAAGAGTATTAAGATTGTATTATCACTATTTTTAGTTGTTTATTAAAATTATTAATTATAATATGTTGTCATAAATATACATTCAAAATGAGAAAAGCTTCCATATTCATTCTTTTTCTACTTTTAGCCTGTTCAAAGGACGCTGCTGTTCCAGAAGAACCTGCAGTCACAAAATTTACTTTAGTAGTTACCGCTTCTGAAGGTGGAGGTGTAGATATATCGGGAGGTAGTTACAATCAAAATACCAATGTGTCAATTACAGCAACCCCTGCTGAAGGTTATGTCTTTTCAGGATGGACTGGTAATGCTTCTGGTAGCACAAACCCACTTACTGTTAGTATGACTGGGAATAAAGATATTACAGCAACTTTTTCAAGAAATCAATATGCACTTACTGTTGGGGTTGTTGGACAAGGTTCTGTTGACCAAGAACTGGTTAGTTCAGCTAAGTCAAAAACAGATTATGATTCAGGAAGTACTGTTCGTTTATCAGCTACTCCAGAAACAGGATGGTTATTTTATAAATGGGAAGGTTTAACAATAAGTGGAAGTACAGAAGAAGACGAGGTTAATTCAACTAACCCTGTAGATGTAGCAATTTCTCAATCAGTTAATACAACGGCTACATTTGAGCAAATTATAACAGAAACAGATAATCCTACAAGTGCAGTGGGTAAATGGAAGATTAGAAAGAAAAAGGTTGCTTCCAAGGCAAACAAAACTGCTTTAGTTGATTGTGATATTACTGAAATAATCTTTAGAACAGACGGTTCTTTTTCTATAATAACCTCAACAACAACCATAACGGGTCAGTTTGTTTTTGACGGCAATACAACAATAAACTTAACACAATCACAGTCTCCATTTGGTACTATCACAAACCTTGTGCTTACCAATAGCTTTATTAGTTTTTCAATTGATTTAGATAATGGGTGTGATGATGGTTTAGACGGAGATAGAGATGATGATTATGATGAGTCAACAGACCCAAATGCAGCTAAGATATTCCTAGCCTCTAACGGAGTAACTATTAAATGTCCAAATGCAGAGGTAGGATATACAGAAGAGGTTAATGGAAAGGTATATGAGGTAGTTGATAATGGTAGTTTAAGAGCTAAAGCATTTAATGATGAAGATGTTACTTGTGTTTGCACCTCAAAGGTTACTGATATGCGTATAATGTTTTTTCAAAAAAGCAATTTCAATCAAGATATTGGAAATTGGGACACTTCTAGCGTTACTAATATGGGAAGTATGTTCGAATCTGCCAAAAGCTTTAACCAACCTATTGGCAACTGGGACACTTCTAGTGTGACTGATATGACAGGGATGTTTCATACCGCAGAAGCATTTAATCAACCTATTGGCAATTGGGACACTTCTAATGTGACAAAGATGAGTGTTATGTTTTATGAGAATATGTCATTCAATCAAGACATAGGAAATTGGGATACTTCTAATGTAACTAATCTATATGGAATGTTTATTAGGGCAACATTTAATCAACCAATCGGTGACTGGGATACTTCCAATGTTACTAATATGGCTGCTATGTTTTTGGAAACACCATTTAATCAAGATATTGGAAGTTGGGATACTTCTAGTGTTACTGATATGAGACGTATGTTTTACGTAGTAACATCATTCAATCAAGATATAGGCAGCTGGGATACTTCAAATGTGACTAATATGAGAGAGATGTTTCAGGGAACGGCATTTAATCAAAATATTGGGGCTTGGGATACTTCTAATGTTACTGATATGAGTGGTATGTTTATGGAAACACCATTTAATCAAAACATCGGAAGTTGGGATACTTCAAATGTGACAACAATGGAATCTATGTTTTGGGGGGCATCAGTTTTTAATCAACCAATAGGATACTGGGATACTTCAAATGTAACTAATATGAGGGCAATGTTTAACCAGAATCCTGATTTAACGCCACCCAACGGCTATTACAAAGCATTTAACCAAGATATTAGTAATTGGGATACCTCCAAGGTAACGGATATGTGGTATATGTTTATGAGAGCAAGTGAATTTAATCAAGATATTAGTTGTTGGGACGTATCCAGTGTTACAGATATGACGGGTATGCTTTCACTCACATCTCTAGACCAAGACTTATCAGGATGGTGTGTTTCTAAGATAACCACTCAACCACTCTACACAGATAGTTGGGGAAATGGAGCAATAACAGGAGCAAGACTTCCAGTCTGGGGAACGTGTCCTGATAATTCTGATTGCACTAATAATAGTAGTGGTGACGATACAGATAATACAGAAAACTGTGCTACACTAACTTTGACCTCTGGCTCACAATATCAAACAGTCACATTATCTGCAGCTATAGAGAATATAGTGGTTCAATTTGATGGTGACGGATGTAGTGGTGCTAATTCCTTTAGTGCCTCAACAAGTGGACTTCCATCAGGAGTGAATTGGCAATTTAGCAATGCAGAATTTACAATTTCAGGAACTGCTCAAACAACAGGGACGTTTGATTATACCTTAATAGTAAGTAGTGCCTCAAACAGCGCAACATTTAATGGTTCAATTGCCGTAGTTAATAATTCAGATAACTCAGATACAACTGCTCCATCAATTACATTAACTGGAGAAGCAACTATTAACCTTAGCGTAGGAGATACCTTCACAGACCCAGGAGTAACAGCATCAGATGATGTAGATGGGGATATTACCTCTTCAATAACAACTTCAGGCTCTGTTGATACTTCTACTGCTGGAACATATGTAATAGTATATAGTGTTTCTGATACTGCAGGGAACTCATCTTCAATAGATAGAACGGTTATTGTTGGTAATCCAGGTAGAACTTATGTTCCTGATAATGTATTTGAGCAAAATTTAATTGATCAAGGATATGATGATATACTGGATGATTATGTACAAACTAGTAATATAGAGGATCTAACTACACTTGTAGTAGAAGGAAAATATATTTCTGGGAATATAAGAATAATTTCAGATGCTACAGGAATAGAAGATTTTATTTCTCTTCAAAACTTAAGGTTTTCTAACGGAAATATGGAATCATTAGATGTGTCGAATCTATCAAATCTCACATCATTATCACTAATTCAATGGAATCAAAACTTTTATGTAAAAGTAAATCAATCTCAATTTGATAATATTCCATCAGGATGGGAAAATAACGCCTACCAAGAAACAGTCTATTGTACAGAATGTGATAATATTCAATATGAACCTGATTGGTTTGCTGTTCCAGACAAAAATTTTGAATATTTGTTTCAAAGAGCTGAATATGACGGACCATTAAATAGGAATCCTGGGGATATTTATGACGGAAAGGTTTACATCAAAAATAGCCCAGAAAACTTTCCGATCATTCAAAACTATATTAAACCTAAAGAAGTAAAATCGATATATATAAATTATATAAGTCGCACAGGAGATACTGAGATAATTGACTTTACAGGAATAGAAAAATTTACAAATCTTGAATCATTAAAGATTTTACGTTCTGGGCCTTCTTATGAGTTTAATACCCCAAACTATAATTTTAGTGAAAACTCAAAACTCAAAAGAATTATTATTGGAGAGCAAAAGTCACGATGTAATGATGGTGATCTAGGTAATATTTTTTCGAGACCGTTCTCTTATGAAAATCCCAATCCTGAGGTTTGTGTAGCAACAAATGATTGGGAGATGGGTGTTGTTTCTGTTTATATGTCAGAATCAGAATGGGAGGCCGCTACAAATAATTATAGTGGCTTACCCTATGTAAACACATCTATTTATCCAGCTTCAAATCTTGATCTTTCAAAAAATACTGAATTAGAAGAGGTTGTTATAAATGGATTGAATATTAGCTCTATTAATATTTCAAATTCGAGAAAATTAACAAAACTTTTATTGGCTTTTAATGCTATTGAAAGTTTAAGTATTAATGAATTGGACAACCCTGTCTTGGAGGAGTTAGCCATAATTTCAAACCCCCTGTTAAATCTTAATTTGAGAGGAAGTTTTGGACTCACTCTTAACCGAACTCAACTTCAATTCTTAGATTTATCCCAAACAACAATGGAAGTATTAAATAATGTATATAATCCCAATTTAAGTCTTATTAAAAGAAACCCTAATATATGTCAATTCAAAGTTTATGGTAAAGTAGAAGCATATAATGGTAATGGGCAGGGGGCTTATCCCTTGCTAGAGTTAAATTCATCATTTTATTGGGAATGTACTCCTAATGGATCTCCCCAATCTGAATCAAAACGACTTCAATCTTACAAATTAAATGATAATCAGAATTTAATTGTACTTACTGATACAGATAATAAGACTTATTTGCCAGATGATATTTTTGAACAAAGTCTAATTGATATGGGTTATGACAATGTCTTGGATAATTATGTTTTTAATGAGGCTGTTGAGAAAATAACAAGCTACAGTATTGGTGATGATGTAAATTATTCTTTTGGTGCTGGTACAAATGCTCCAGGGGCAGATGCTTATAAAATTAAGGACCTTACTGGGATTGAAGCATTTAAATCTCTTTACTGGGATCTTTCAATTATGAATCAAGCATTGGAAACTATTGATATTTCATCACTAACAAAATTAGAAAGGTTAAATTTAAACGGAAACCTTTTAACATCTCTTGATATTTCAAAGAATATTAATCTTTATGGAAATCAAACTAAGGCTCAAAACAATGGTGTTCGTAATCAAGATAATTCATTTACTAATTCTTTGAATTGTGTTAAAGTTGATGAAAATTGGTATGACATTAATCAGTCTAATTTATCTTCCTCTTTTAACGGAGCTACTATTACTTTTGAAGATTGTCCTAGTGACTAATAATGAAGCAACAAGCAGAGCAGTAAATTGGACACCTACAACAGCAGGAACGTATTACTACCAATGTTCAGTTCACGATGGTATGTATGGAACAATTACAGTTCAATAACAGGCATATCATCTTCAATAAGTTCAGGTAATTCTAAGCTACAAAGAATCAATACCACTTGACCTTAATTTAATCAATAACGTCAATATCTAATTGCTTGAATATTGGTGTTTCTGCATCTGTTAATTCTAAGCTTTGTTTGACTGCTCCATAAGCCGAATCCATGAGCGCCTTATAGGCGTTTACATCGCCTTTCTTTGCCTTATGAATCAATGCCAAAGTAATCATATCTTCGTTGCTTAGAAGCTCTTTAATCCCTGTTAGCGGATTCACCTCTTCTTGAAGATAGGATAAGTATATTCGAGCTATTGTCTTTCTATTTAAAGAACCTTTAGGTCGTCCAGTTGGATTGCCTGATTCACCCTTTTTGTATCTGTTATTTACTATGTCTTCTTTTGCCATGTTGTGCTGTTGTTGTGCTGTATTTTCTGTTTCCTTAGGAATAAAAGGAAAGCTGATAGTTAACCTTAATGCGCTTAACCTTATTTTATTTCTTCTTTGCTAAAAGAGTGTCTGTTGCACCCTCTACTAATTGGATTTTGTGTATCATAACTGTTCGATGTCTTGGGTTAGTTTTGTTCTGCAATAAGTGGATAATGGTACTCTAAATTTTAAGGCTTGTCGCTCTAAAGCTTGCAAGTCATTTACCGAGAGTCGCATATTTACATTCACTGTTAATTTAGGTTTCCGATTCATTTTTACTTCTTTTATTAATACCTACTATTAAGATAATAAGAAAACCCCTCTTTGAACTATTGTTCTAGAAGGGGCTTCATTCATTTGTAAGCGTTCGTAAACTTTTGAATACGATTGTTAGTCGATTAGTCTTTTTTGAGTCCTAATTCAGGATTTTGCTTGACAAAAGCATTCCATTCTGCATCGTATTTCTTAACCGTTTTTGGTTTCAAACAAGCTCTTAGCTCTGGGGTGTTTAGATAATAATCCGTTATATCATCGCCATCTTCAATATACCCTTTCTGCATCAATAGCTCCACTTCTTTTGTCGTATTGAAGCCATATAAATCGCCCTTGCTTTTCCATAATTCATAGCATCCTGCATCTGGGAAAAGAGTAACATCATATTCAGCTATAGAGTCACACTTCTTTTTATTCAGACCTCCTTTAGACTCAGCACTAATCCAAATATATTCTGGTCTTATAATCGACATTATTACAGCTGCTTTAGCCCCTTCTGCAACTGCTATAGGCAAATCGTAGTTGGGTATTAAATGAGCGCCAAAGAAGGTTTGTTTTAGCTGACATTCCGTTTCCAAAACAAGAGTGTGATGCCAATTAGGATAACCCTCACGATGCCCATCTTTCTTATAATTAATAATTTTCGCAGCTCTGGGGTCTCCTGTTTGGTCAATCTGCCAGAACACTGTTTTAGATTCCCAAACACCTAGATAATATTTCTCAACTGCCTCAGTAGCTTTGTCAAATCCAAATACTTCTACTAAGAATTTAGCAAATCCAGACGTTAAGTTATAATCAAAAGTTTCTTCAATATGACTTGTTTTAGGATTACAGTAGTTAACCTTTTCAACTGGTGCATAACTCTCTAAAGGAATTAAGGTTTCTGAGTCTTTCCAAAAGTCTTTTAAGCAACCATGACAGTGTCCAATAAATTGGTTTTTAAATCCCTTTTCAGTTGCGAATTTTCCGTCATTATTTGACTTGCCACAGGGGCAATATTTATTAGCTGAATATCTGTTTTGTTCGAACTTTCTTATTGTTGTTTTCATGCTTTTTTTATTTGTAAAGTGTAAAGCAGTGTAAAGGGTGTAAAGGGGTTTACAGGGTTTACACTGCTTTACACATTTATTTTAAATCACTCTTTTTCAGTATGTTATAAACTGTCTGTCTTGACACATTATTGTCTAATGCTATTTTGACCTTATCTGTTCCCAATTTTAACGCCTCAAGAATATTTGTATTTCTAACCTCAATGTCGTCCTCTGAAATGGTTTTTAAATGGAGTCCTTCGGGCTCTTCAATTAAGTATTCAAAACCCAGAAAATTGGTCTCTTTATGGAGGTCACAAACAATGACATTATCAAACCCATAAACGATAGAAGTTGCTCTAGCTTTTACCTGTTTCAAATATCTTTTCCCAGAGTCTTGACTCGAGCCTCCAATAGCAAAAGAACTGTCACAAAAATTCATAAGCATCCTGCTTCCGGCTAAATCATTTCCGGTAATAGGACGAGTTAAATCTCGTTTAGGTGTGTGCGCTAAAGCTAAAATTGAAAGTCCATACTTTTGCTTAAGTTGTTTCAGATGCTTCATTAACGGTAGTGCATCTTTTGCCGTTTCGTTATTACTTCGCAGCCATGTAATGTTATCGACTACGATGATTTTAGCCTCAGAAGATATAATTTCATCCTCCATATCCTTATTAATCTTTTCACTGACATCGCCTTCGGGTATATGTTCAGGATTTATTTCGATGCGTTCGAGATTGTCAGAAAAAACATAATGACCGCTATAATTGTCGGAGTATCTAAGCTCAAACTGCTTTGCTGAAAGCTCTAAATCTAGATAGAGAACCTTTGATTCATAAGCCTCCATTAAAAAGCCTGCAATTGCTTTTCCTGAAGCGATAGAGTTAGCTATCTGAACACCTAGAATCGTTTTACCGAGATTCGTATCGGAAAACAAAATACATAGCTCATCTTCATGCCAAAACTCACTAAATAACATTTTGGGTGGCAACTGCTTCTTTGCAAGTTCAATCCATTCGTTAGCTGTCTTTCGAATAAACGAATTAGCCGACGATTGCTTAACTTTTGGTTTCTGAGGGTTTTTAAATTTTGCTTTAGCCATTTGCAGCATCTTTAATTTCGGAAATGCTTCGGCTTTTATTAGTCTCAAGCCAGTCTCTCAAGTCAGAAACCATAAAGAATTTTTTACCCGTTTTACTATCTGGTCGTAAAGAAGTGAATTTCAGTTCACCTCTGTTAACGAGATTGCTAAAGGCAGTAGAGCCAATATTGAGATAGTCGGCTGCTTCAGCCATTGAAAGGGGCTTAAAATTGTCTTCCTTCCTCTGCTGAAGGACTTGATTTACCTGCTCTTTAATCAGCGGTTTTAATGAATGGGAAATCTGAGCGGCAAGCTCGTGACCTGTTAGGTCAATCATAATAACTTTCTTGTCTGCCATGTGTGTATGGTTTTAGACGAGAAAAGACCAAAGCACGACTAAGACAGTTGCCTTAAATGGAAATTAATCCATATCTTTGGGATGTTAGACGCAAATTTAACACCACGAAAGACTATTTGAGTTCGCGCTCGGTAGTCTTTTCTCTATTTTAGATAAGGTCTCTCCTTATCATCTTTTTTGCTTTACTATTTTAGTACGCTTCTATACAAAGGTTAACAATAGTTGTAAGAACTAAAACAATAAATATTAACAATTGTAATTAATTATTAACCTAGAATAGGGCAAAACCTTTTTATAATTCTTTAGCTCTATTAATCGCATCCCTATCTTCATTGCTAATACTCTTTAAATATGATTCCGTTGTTCTTACTGACGTATGCCCTAAACTCTCTGAAACAGCCTTTAAATTGATTCCTGCTTTTTCCATATTAGTTGCATAAGAATGTCTAGCCCATTGGAAACTAAACTCTGGAGGTAAACCTAAAGCTTTTGCAAGGTTCTTTAATTGAGCAGCTACACTAGAGGCTTTCAAATCAGTCTTCTTAAAAATCATTTCGGGATTATCTTCGTCATTTAAAACATTAAATAGATACTTCCCTGACCCTTTATGTCTACTAATTATTTCTTCTTGAGTTTGATTATAATTTATATCTAAACGTTTCTCAAATTTAGAGGTGTGTTCGGTCTTACTTCTTATGTATTCCTTTTGACCCTTCTTAAGCTTTATTATGTCTTTTAGATTCATTCCATTAGCATAATAACTAAACATGAAATAATCTCTAGCCATCTGAAGGTAGTAGTTGTCAGAGTTAAAGTCTTTAATCTTTAATAGGTCTTCTTTAGACAAACCAACGTTCTTTGAAGCTCCTACAGGAATTTGAAACTTCCCTCTACCAAAAGGATATACAGCGCTTAGAGAGGGGTTTTTTTCTATTGCTTGGTTGAAAACCGTTCGAAGGTTTCTAAAGTCTACAGCAACGGTAGAGACACTTACAGTTTGTCGTCTAATTCTAGAATAGGTCTGAAGCCAGTCAACAGTAATATCTGTAAACCTTAACCCTAATTCTTTATTATATCTACGGAAGTTGTTTTTAGAAGACGTTAGAGACTTAGCTGTTTTATGACTATCTCTATCCTTCAGCTTTTTAATGTGTGAATCAAAACCATTATATACATCGTCAACAAAAGTGTTTTTATTAACCTTATAATTTTTGAATGCCTCTTTTACGTTCTGGTTATTATGAACCTCAGAACTATCTATTATTTGATTTAATAAATCTTCTTTGACTTTGAGGACAGTTCTTAATTCAAGTTTTTTACCATGAACTGTTTTTTCTCCTATAATGTCTCCAAAACTATCTTTCTTATGTCTATCAGTCCAGATACTTTCAAACTCCTTTTTGTCTTGAGCTGAAATTTCTAAATCATTTACTTTTTTGATTGAAAAATTTGAAGTTTTTTTTGCTATGACATCATATAAATTTACCGTTATGGCAAATCGATTACTCTTTAGAGGTTTTCTAATATCCAAATAAAAATTAAAAGTAAATCTTGACATTGCTTATGACTTAATCACAATCAAAATTACAATATCACAATGAATGAACGTATATTATTGTGTAACAAATCTGACGCTACAAGTCACAATGCCTATATATAGTGGGATTGAAGAGATAAAAAGTTTGTGATTGTATAGAAGTGTGTGAAGGGCTGGTTGATTATGAGTCAGCTACTCTAACCAACTGAGCTATAGGACCAGTTGTAGTCATATCAATGCACACAGGAGCATTTAAGCATTAGCCGCTTGTCCTTTTAAACCTTATTTACGTTGAAAATTACGTTAAGGTCAAAAGTACCACTTTCAGCATTTCGACAACTTAGGTGCAAATATAAGCGTATTTAGAATTTAAAAAAGTCTTACCGTTAAAATTATGCAATGAATATTATAGGTGTCTGTCTGTCTACTCCAGACACTAGTAAAACCGTTTAAATCTTTAAAAGACGTCAGATAACGAAAACAAGCTTTGAAAACAGTTTCGTACATTGTATTGAAAAATTAGATATTATGAAAAAGCTACTTCTTGTTTTTATTACATTAATATTTTCCTCCTCAATGTTAAGTCAAAATATACCAAATAAATGGGATGAATTAGTTGCATCTGACTGGGAGTTAGCTTTGAAAAAATCAAATTATACTTGTATTCTCCCAATAGGAATTCTTGAAAAACACGGCCCTGGAGTACCAATAGGATCGGATCTAATTAGGTCTAGAGAATGGGCAAACCGTGCAACTAAAAATGAATACGCTGTTGTTTTCCCAGATTATTTTTACGGCCAAATTAACGAAGCTAAACAGGAATATGGGACTTTTTCGCTTCCATCGAAATTAGCTATGGAATTATTAGAAGCTACTACTGCTGAAATAGCCAGAAATGGATTTAAGAAAATTATAATTATTAACAGCCACGGAGGTAATCCACAGATGATTAGATATTTTATCCAAAATCAATTAGAAAAGAAAAAAGACTACATTATATATTTCTTCGAACCTGATATCCCTCTAGAGATTGCTGATCAAATAAAAGCTACCAGAAAATCTGACCCTTCTACTGACCAACACGGAGGCGAAAGAGAGGCTTCGGAGATATTGTATCTAAGACCTGAATTGATTAAATTAAACAGAAGCAATGAGGAGTCGGGAGATAATCAGGCACGCTTAAAACTACCAAAAACCTTATATACCGCAATTTGGTGGTATGCTTCTTACCCTAATCATTATGCTGGACAAGCCGAATACGCATCCAGAAAATTAGGCCGTATTGTTACAGAGAACACCGTGTCATCACTTACAAAGGCTATTAAAGCTGTTAAAGAAGATAGTATTAGTATAGTGATTCAAAAAGAGTATTTTGAAAAAGTTAAACAATAATTTCAATGAAAAAGCTTCTTCTCCTTTCGTTATTAATAACGATATCATTAAATGCTCAAGAAAAAATACTCCTAGACTATCAAAAATGGGAATTAAAATCATTCAAAGAAAATAGGGTTTTTATTTCAGAGCAAGAAGGTGTATATCTAGATAATATATCTGAACCTGAAATGTACTTGTATAAAGCCAAGGGAGATTCTATAACAGATAAGGCTATGATAATTTGTCCTGGAGGAGCACTTCTTTTTAGTGCCTATGAAAAAGAAGGAGTTAAACTAGCTAAAAAACTAGCTTTAAATGGAATTACTGCAATTGTCTTGAAGTATAGAACATATCCAAGAAAAGGTTCTGTAATAGACTGGGCTGGAACATTATGGGGTAAACCTCAAGTGGTAATAGATAGTGCCAAAACAATACTACCTTATTCTTCAAAAGATGCCTTAAATGCTATTGAGGTAATAAGGAATAACGCGTCAAAATACAATATCAATCCTGATAAAATTGGACTGATGGGATTTTCTGCTGGTGGAGCTGTTACTATGGAAGCTGCATATACTTCAATCTCCAAAAATCAACCAAATTTCATTGCGCCTATTTATCCTTGGATGGATATTGTTGGAGGACAAAAGGTCCCAAGTAATAAACCTCCTGCATTTATTACCTGTGCTAATAATGACGTATGGAAAGAGATTCCTACTTCAAGTGTTCAAATTTACCAGGACTGGATTCAAGCGGAAGCAAAAGTAGAGCTTCATATGTTTAGTGGGGGGGGTCACGGATTTGGGATGAATAAAATAAATTCCCCAGTTGATAGATGGTCTCAATTATTGGTCGATTGGATATTAGCTTTATAAAAATAAAAAAACCACAGGATTTAAAAAACCCCCACCGAAAGCAACAGCTAAAGTGAGGGCTAAAAAGTAAATTGCTTTTTTCATAAGAATAGAGTTTTAATATATTACAGGTTTAACCAGTAAGTCATTTTTAGGTTAATAGACCGAAATCGGGGGGTAAATTCTGTACTGTTATAATTGTCGTTATACACCAAAAACAAATCCGATAAGGGCGCAAAACGCCATTGAAGGCGGGCATTAATACCAAAGTTTTCACGCTGGTTACTATACTGAATCAGAGTGTTAAAAAATAAGGATTTATTTAATGTCACATCCATACGAGGCGTAATCAACCAATAATTTGCACTTTCATAAGGTTCGGGTAATTTGATGCCATCGTAATTTACATTCAAACTGAATTGTCCCCAAGGTTGCCATCGATAACCTAAAGTTCCACCTACAGAATATCTATTCCCGTTAAAGAATTGACCTATAGTTGTATTC
>Ga0206131_10005817_pt1 | contig 12812 bp, 13 predicted proteins | sample Helgoland_Spring_FD_148636 | JGI IMG/M metagenome (GOLD analysis project Ga0206131, IMG submission 148636) | Pelagic subsurface seawater microbial communities from Kabeltonne, Helgoland, North Sea - Helgoland_Spring_Bloom_20160517_1 | ecosystem: Environmental > Aquatic > Marine > Epipelagic ...
ACTGGTACCCCACGAATCGCTGTTGGGCGAGGCTGAGGGGCGCGGCCTACAACAAGTACTTGGTGGTCTGGAACTGGGGCGCATCAACGTGGCTGCACGTGGTGCCGGTATTGCCGAAGGTGCACTACTGCTAGCCACGCGATACGCGCAGGAACGCGAGACCTTTGGCCAACCCATCGCAGAACATCAGGCGATCCAACTCAAGCTCGGCGAGATGGCCAGTAAAGTTGCCGCATCAAAGCTGCTGGTTGAAGACGCTGCCAAGAAATACGACAGTGGTGAACGGTGCGATATGGAGGCCGGAATGGCTAAATATTTTGCCACGGAAACCGGCGTGTTCTGTTCACAAGAAGCCATGCGGATCTTTGGCGGCTACAGCTATTCCACCGAATATGAGATCGAGCGCTATTACCGCGACGCCATGCTGATGTGCATCGGCGAGGGGACCAACGAAATGCAGCGCATCATCGTCGCCAAGCAATTGATTGAGCGTAACAAAATCTGATGGAGGGGATTTCGCCCCCCCCCCTTCAAGGTACTCAGGTCCTGTCCGTTGAGCAATATGGGGCAGGGCCATTTGCCTCGATGTATCTGGCGGATATGGGGGCAGAGGTCATCAAAATCGAAAGCCCCACATTCGGTGGCGACAGCAGCCGCGCCTCTGGTCCGCATTTTCTGGGCGACGGGGACAGCCATTTTTTTCAGACTTTCAATCTGGGCAAGAAGAGCCTTAATCTGGATCTACGCCATCCCCGCGGAAAAACAGTGCTGCACAGTTTAGTGCGCGATGCCGATGCCGTGATGAACAATCTGCGCGGCGACCAGCCCGGCAAGCTTGGCCTCACCTACCCGGAACTTTCACCGCACAATCCGCGCGTAGTTTGCGCACATTTATCCGGATATGGAAGGACGGGTGATCGCGCAACATGGCCCGCATATGACTACCTCATGCAGGCCGAGGCCGGGTTTATGTCCCTGACCGGAGAACCGGACGGCCCGATGACGCGCATGGGCCTGTCTGTTGTCGACTACCTCACTGGCATCACAACGGCCTTTGCCCTGACCTCCGCCCTTGTCAGTGCGCTGCGCACAGGAAAGGGGCGCGATGTGGACGTCACCCTTTATGATGTGGCAATGCATCAACTGACCTATCCCGCTACATGGTATATGAACGAGGGCGACGCGATCACCCGCCGTCCGCGCAGCGGCCACCCTTCGGTTGTCCCTTGCGAGTCCTTCCCCACTGCTGACGGGCATATCTTTGTCATGTGCGTCTTGCCGAAATTCTGGGAGCGGCTGTGCCAGTTGATCGGTCAACCTGGTTTGCCACAAGACGCTCGGTTCCAAACTACGCGTGATCGATATAATAATCGGGCAGCGCTTAGTTCCCTACTTGATGCGGCCTTTGGAGCGCGGAAAACAGCAGACTGGATGGCTCTTCTTGCAGGGCAAGTACCAGCCGCACCAGTGCTGACCTTGCAAGCTGCGCTCGACAATCCCTACTTCGCTAGCAACAATGGCATCCAAACGATCGACCATCCGGAGCGGCCGGGATTGCGTGTCTTGTCAAACCCCATCCGATTGGACGGGGCGCGCGCCAAGGCCACTCCTGCACCAAAACAAGGGGCCGATACCCAATCGGTATTGCGAAACGCGGGCTTTAGTGATGATGACATCAGATCGCTGCGCGAAGACAAGGTGATTTAATATGAAGATGGAAGGCTACCGAATCCTCGACCTCAGTCTGTTTCTTCCCGGGCCAATCCTAACGCAAATTCTGGTGGATCACGGAGCGGACGTTATCAAAGTCGAACCCCCGACCGGCGAACCTGTGCGTAAGGTCGGGTATGTCGAGGGTAACGTCACGACGTGGTTTCGCAACACACATCGCGGCAAACGCTCCATTATGCTAGATCTCAAGTCGTCCGACGATCACGCAGTTTTTCTGGACCTCTGTCGCACGGCCGACGTGGTGATTGAAGCGTTTCGCCCCGGTGTCGTTGACCGGCTCGGCATTGGGTCAGACGCAGTGATGGCCGTCAACCCGGGCGCGGTCTATTGCTCTATCACTGCATTTGGCCAGACGGGACCCGAGTCGAAACGCCCCGCCCATGATCTGTCAATCGAGGCGCTGGCCGGGGTCGTCTCGCTGAACCTTGGCCAAGACAGACACCCCGTAAACCCACATATGCCAGTGGCCGATGTCACAGGCTCCATGACGGCACTGGCCGCGATACTTATGGCGCTTTTGCGTCGCGAAAAGACCGGCAAAGGCGATGTGATCGACATATCAATGATGGATGCTACAATGGCATGGCTTCCCAATGTCGTTGGCCCTGTTTTTGCCGAAGACCGCCCACCGGTGGTGGCCAACGAGCGCAGCTTTGGAGGATATGCCTTCTTTTCCATCTATGAAACGGCGGACGGACGGCACCTGACACTGGGCGGTGTTGAGCCGAAATTCGCAATTAACCTGCTGACGGACCTTGGCCGCCCTGATCTGATCGACAGCGCCACCAGCCCACCGGGCCCCACTCAGGAGCCCGTGAAAACGTTTTTGCGCGGGATATTTGCAAGGGAGAGTCTGGCACATTGGGTCAAATGGTTTGGGGGCCGCGACGTCTGTTTCGCCCCAGTCCTCAACCTGCATGAAGCCTGGCATTCTCCGCAAGTCATCGCGAGGGACATGCTGCTGACCGACGCGGAGGGCAATCGCTATATTGGCACACCGATCAAATACCGCGATGAACCGGGTCAGCCAAAACTCAGCCTACCAGATTTGGACGAACATGGGCCAACAATCCGTGCAGAGGCAAAGCGCAGAACCCTCCCCTGATGGTTCTTCGAGAGAAATAGCAGAATGGTAGATAGCAATTTGACCCTTTCGCCAACACTACACCCATATGTCGAAAATTCGAATAAATTTTGGCCAGTGAGACCGATTCGTCGTGCTTTGGCGAATTTGTCCGGACAATTTCTTGACAAAACGCCCGATCGCTTCGCATTATTCATTTAGGGCCGTTTGCTGCTGCTGCGACCCACAAAACGCTCCGGGCATTGTCACCGGGCTAACCTCAACGGGAGAACGAAATATGTTTTTGAAACCGCTTTTAACAGTCAGTGCACTGGCCGTGATGTCCACCGCCACCCTTGCTCAAACCGTGTGGGATGTATCGATTCCATGGGGTCCAACGGAATTTCATACCGTCAACGCCCAAAATTTCGCGGATGCCGTAAAAGAGGCAACCGGCGGTGATGTTCAGATGATCATTCACCCGGGCGGCTCACTTGGCGTTCGAGCGAATGAGTCACTGCGCGCAGTCGAGGATGGAGCGGTCCCTATGGCAGAATACGCCTTGTTTCAGAATGTCGGTGATTTGCCAATTCTCGGAATTGAATCGATCCCCTTCCTGATTTCCGACTACGAAGAGCTGCGTCGCATGCACGGCCTAGTGCGTCCCGTCTGGGAAGAAGCGCTGATGAAGCGCAACCAGATGGCGCTTTATATCGTGCCTTGGCCAAGCCAGAACTTCTTTACCAAAGAACCGCTTGAAACCGCTTCTGATATGGAAGGCGTGCGGATGCGGGTTTATGACGCCAACACATCGACCATGATCAGTAATCTGGGCATGACCGCGCAGCAGATGAACAACCCTGATATTATCCCTGCCCTTGCAACCGGTCGCCTTGATGCTGTGATGACATCCGGATCGACGGCTGTGGCTCAGAAATACTGGGAGTTTCTGAACCACACTTACAACACGAACCATCTTTGGGCCTCCAACGCCGTCACTGTAAACCTTGATGCTTGGGGAGAGATTTCTGCAGAAAACCAGAAGATTATTTCGGATCTCGCCGCTAAGATGGAACCGGGTTTCTGGAGTATTTCAGAAGCCGAACATGGCACGCGAATGGGAACGCTTAAGGAAAACGGCATGACCGTCAGCGCGCCAACCGATGAACTGGCAAAAATGATGCGCGATGCGACATCGGATATGGCGGGTGCCTTTATCGCAGCCAACCCCGAAGCTGGACCCATCATCGAGGCATTTACCTCCAACGCGAACTGATCACGATGGCCGCCCTGTTCCGCCCACTATTGCGGGCAATCGATCTGCTCTGCGCTGCTGGCGCGGCTGTGGCGGCCGTCGCATGTGCGGTCATGGCGGTCATGCTGGTGACCGAAGTGATCGCCACGTCGTTCTTCAACTGGTCGCAACCTTGGGCCGTGGAGTTTTCGGGCTATAGTTTGCTGGCCGTCTTTTTCGCAGGATCGGGTTGGGCGCTGCGCGAGGGTGCGCACATCCGGGTGACGCTTGTCACACAGTCCCTGACGACACGCGCGGCCTGGGCGCTGGATGCGTTGGCCAGCGCTGGCGCGCTAGTCGTGACAGGCTATGCGGGGTATGCGCTAATCTGCTACACAGCACGCAGCGCTGAACTTGGCTCCGTTAGCACATACCTGTCCCAAACGCCCTTGGCTTGGCCACAAGGTCTACTAGCTACTTCCTTTGTTCTTCTGAGCCTTGCGCTTTTTGCACGGCTTGTGCGCCTTTTGTCTGGTGAGGCACCTGACAAATCCGAGATTGGGGCCAAAGAATGAGTGGTCCTCTCACGGTCATCGGGTCGCTTCTTGCGTTGTTCCTTGCAGGTGGTCTTTGGGTGGGTTTCGCGCTGATGGCACTGGGGATACTCTCGCTTGAAATGTTCCGCTCCATGCGGATCGACAGTTTTCTGGCCGGCGACATATGGGGCACGGCGACAGCACAGGAACTGGTCACGCTGCCACTTTTCATCCTCATGGGGGAAATCCTGTTTCACACGCGCCTTTCGCAGAATCTGTTCACGGGCCTTGCGCCCTTCGTGCGCAGATTGCCCGGTGGGCTTGTGCATATTAATGTTCTGGGATGTACGTTGTTTGCGGCCGTCTCTGGATCTTCTGCGGCGACTACCGCAACGGTAGGCCGCATCACCCTGAAAGAGCTGGAGACGCGGGGCTATGACCGTTCTCTCGCGCTTGGCTCTTTGGCAGGATCAGGAACAATTGGGTTTCTCATTCCCCCCTCCATTCCACTGATCGTGTATGGGGTGTTGGCAGAAACATCGATCCTAGAGCTTTTCATTGCGGGAGTTGTGCCAGGCCTTATGCTTGCGGCAGCCTACATGATGTGGATCGGATTGGTCAGCAAACTGGGGACAGGCCGCCAGCCAAGCCCTGAACGCTCGACCACCTGGGCGCAAAAGGGCCGCGCACTGGGGCAGCTCCTGCCAATCACGCTCCTGATCGGTTTTGTTGTTGGCAGCATGTATGCTGGTTTTGCCAGCGTGACCGAGGCAGCCGCAATGGGGGTTTTGGGTGCACTGATCCTGACCGTTTGGGAGCGTGAACTGTCCTTTCAGATGATCCGCGCTGCCCTTTTCGGCACGGTGCGGACCTGTTCTATGATCGGGCTGATCCTTGTCGGTGCCTTATTCTTATCCAAAGCCATGGCCCGCCTTGCGATCCCCACAGAAGTTGCTGCTGCTATTGATGAGTTGGGCATGTCGCCTTACGCGCTGATATTACTGCTAACTCTATTTTATTTGGGAATGGGGTGCTTTCTGGACGGCCTCTCAACAATTGTGATGACTTTACCTGTGACATTGCCGTTGGTGCTCGCCGCCGGGTTCGACCCGGTCTGGTTCGGCATTTTCCTGATCATCACAATCGAGATGGCACAGGTCACGCCGCCAGTTGGTTTCAACCTCTTTGTGATCCGCAGCCTAACAGGTGAAAGTATTGGCCGCATCGTCCGAGCCGCAATTCCGTTTTGTATGCTGATGGTTGGCGTTGTGATCGTTTTGACTATTTGGCCCGGACTAGTAACCTGGCTGCCGGATCAGATGCGGAATTAGGGTCAGGATCTCTTAGCTCCAGGGTCGCTTTGCCCCCTCTCGGCGCAACTGCATTGTGTAGGAAAACCGATCTGCGGGGTGATAGTTGACGGAAGCCAGAATAACTCTTTTATCCTTGTCTAAATAGCGGCGCCGAACCTGAACCGCGACGTCAGTTTGGGTCAGACTCATTGCGAGCGCAGCGCGCGCAGGCATTGATGTCACTGTGATGTCCTGCACAACCTCCGCGACCTCAACGCCAAACCTTTTCTCAATCCGGCGATATATCGCGCCGGCCCCAGTCGCCAAATCCTCCGCAATATCCGTATAGGTCTTGTTGACCAGCACGGTAGACGCACAAATTGGGATGTCCTCATCGCGTTTGAGCCGCAGCCCCCGTACGATCAGCCATTCAGCTCCATCCGTCCCGATATCTGGGAAATTACCAGGTTCGGGAACCGCAACTTCGGTCTTTTCGATGAAAAAGCGCGTGTCGCTCGCATATTGGAACAGCTGATCCAAGGACCGCATGGCGTGGACGTAGTTCTGATGAGGGACTGCGGCCATGACCCGGCAGCCCGATCCTTGCCTGCACGAAATCAAGCCTGCAGTCGTAAGCAGGCGCAAGGCTTCTCGCACCGTGTGGCGACTAGACCTGAATTCTCTGCACAGCTCCCCTTCGGTGGGCAACAACGCGCCGACACCGTATGAGCCACTGGCGATCCTGTCCCGCAACAGGTCACTGATCCGTACATATTGAGGGCGCTCGTTCACCGCGCCAGACCCTTTGGCTGGACTAGTCACGATGGATTGCGCGCCAGCGCATCTCTGAATGCGGGATCGGCAATCGCGATCAAACGTTCGCGTCGTATGTTCATGTCTGCTTCGCGCAGGTCCGCAATACCATGTTCCGTCACCACCAGATCAATATCAGAGCGGACCACCGACACTGGCGTGCCCTGTAGCAGTTGCGGGACGATACGGCTGACTGCGCCCCGCTTTGCCATTGATGGTAAAGCCATAATCGCCAATCCCCCCTTTGATGCCCGCGCGCCTCTGATAAAATCGATCATACCGCCCTGCCCACCAAGTTGCACACCACTCTGGTACTCTACATTCGCCTGCCCCATCAAATCAACTTCCAGCCCAGAATTCACGCAAGTCAGACCTACAATAGCGGCAAGCGCGGCGATACCATGGGTCCGATCAACAGGGGCATAGCGGATTGATTCGACATCACCAAGATTTGCGTAGAATAACCGCGAACCCAAGGCCACGCCCGTGGTGACACCTTGCCGAAATCCGCCCGAAGACACTACATCCAGCACACCGTCCGAGATCATACCCCCATGAAATCCTATATCATCGCGCCCGCGCACTGCGTCAAGTATTGCCGCCTGCAATGTGCCTAAGCCAAGTTGCAACGACCCGCCTAGCGGTATCAGTTCAGCGACCTGCTTCGCGATTTTTCGGTTGACCTCATCAGGAATACCAGGATCAAGTTCAGGCAATGGGGCTGCCGTTTCAGCCAAGGCTTCAAACCGATAGACGGGCACACGTGGCGCGCCAGAGGGATCAGGCATCGCAGGATTGACAAGACCAATAACCCGCGCACCTGCAGCGATCGCGGCTGGCGCAAAATCAGCACAAAGCCCCAGACCGACGCTGCCGTTTTGCGGTGGTGGTACTGTGATCACAACCAGATCGATCACTCCGGGCCGACCAATCCGATCATGAAATGCAGTGTAGTGCATCGGCAGATGATCAACCTTCCCGGTCGCGCGGTCAGCACGCAAACCGGCGGTCACAAATATTGTCTCAACACGTCCACCCTGCCCCAAGGCCGAATAGTCGCGATCATTTACACCAGGTATGAACGCGCCTGTCAGAGTTATTCCCTGCCAAAGGGCAGGATCCTCCGCGACAACATTTAACATCTCAAGCGGATCAGCGGTGCACCCCCCCAACAGAATGCGTTCTGCACCCCGTGCGGCTTCTGCTGCCTGCCTTGGCGTAAGATAGGCGATATCGCGTCCTCCTATTTATCCCCTCAAGCGTCTTGCCGGACGAGCGTAAAGGTCTGCATAAGCACACCCATCTCGATCAGGTGATAATCGCTACCCTTTGGGCCAATAATTTGCGCCGCGCAAGGCAAATCTGCGTCCGGTGCGTTAAGTGGAATTGTCAATGCTGGTGCCCCCGCAACGTTTGCCAATGCCGTGAAATCTGCTTGATTGACAGGCACTGCATCACCATGCGCAAAAGCCCGCTGCGGTGCCGTCGGCAATAAGATCCCATCAAATCCGGCTATGGCTTGGTCAAAGGAAACCGCAAGTTGCTGCACCTGTCGATAGGCCTGCGCCAGTTTGCCGACCCCCGCACGCCGTCCAAATTCAAGCATCGCGCGAAAGCCGTCCGAAAAACCCGACCCGTCCAACGCGTCGCCAAGCACAATAGCCCCTTCCACTTCGGAGATCAGCAACCCTGCCCGCCGCAGCCTGCCGGGGTTCCACCCCAAAACCTGCAGAGGCTCCAAGATCACACCACTCTCTACCAAACACGATTTGAAGGCCTCAAAGGCATCCAAAACGACGTTTTCACAATCGGCCAATGCGGCGACGTCCGGCACCCCGAACCTTAGCCCTTGAAGGCTTTGGAGTTCCGCCTTTTCAGGAAAAAGACGGACGCTCATCGGGTCTGCAGCGTCGGGCCCCTCAATCGCCGCAAGCATAGCACCGAGCATCCGCAGGTCGGACGCCAGCGGCCCAATCGTATCAAGTGTCCAGGAGAGATGGGTGAGACCTGTCACAGGCACCCGACCCTGTGTCGGCTTAAGGCCCCATAACCCACAATATGCCGCCGGGATCCGCACGGACCCCATCGTGTCAGTGCCCAGTGTCAATGGCACCATGCCGCTAGCAATTGCCGCTGCCGACCCGCCGCTTGATCCCCCCGGCGTAAACCCCGACTTAAGTGGGTTTATGCACCTGCCCCAGAACGGATTATCTGTCGTCGCGCCAAGCGCGCCTTCGTGCATGTTCAACGTACCGATCAGCACCGCTCCGGCGGCGCGCAGCCGAGCAACAACGGTAGCATCCGCAGGAGCTGGTATGTCAAACGCGTTTGTCCCGCTCTGCGTAGGCAGACCTGAGACGGCGATGTTGCCCTTTACGGCAAACGGCACCCCATCAAGTGGCCCGAGAGATTGCTCCGCCGCGTGCCGCATATCGCTGGCCTGTGCTTCACGCTCTGCGCTATCAGGAAGGGTCGCAACAAAAGCACGGATGTCTCTGTCATCCTGCACAATGCATGAAAGTGCTGCTTCGGTGCGCAGGGCTGAAGACATAGGCTTCCTGCTCACTCTACCACTCGGTTGATAAGCCGAATGGGTTTTTGCCTTATCTCGATCTGAGTCAGCTCAAGCAGCGCACCAGGTGCTGCTAGCTCAACGCCGATCTCGACACCCAAGCGTTGTTTCAACAAGGCCCTATGGGCCGATACATCACGGCTTGCATCACCTAGCGTTTCAACATGCACAACCATCTCGTCACGCCCATCACGCCGTGTGACGATGCAGACGTATTCATTCAAGAGTTCGGGATCATTTTCAGTCAGGATCACACCCAGACCAGTGGGATAGATGTTGATCCCGCGGAGCTTGACCATGTTGTCACTGCGGCCCTGGAAACCTACTATGCGGCGAAGTGTCAGCCCACTTGGCGAGGCATCGGTACGAAACGCCGAAACATCATGCGTGTTGAAACGGATGATCGGAAAAACGTCATCTTTATATAGGCAGGTCACCACCATATCACCGCTTTCACCATCTGGCACTGGCGCGCCTGAATCAACGCCGAGAATTTCCAAAAACTGCGCATCTTCCTGCACATACATGCCCGCGTGATCAGGCCCTTCGCCGGCAATCGCCCCTGTATCCCCGACGCCGTACCAATCGTAGACTTCCGCCCCGCCCCAAACCTTCGAGATCGTCTCACGACCTTCGGCACCCATGTGGCCAGAGATCACACGGATGTTGATATCGCGCCCCGGCTCAAGCCCCTCTTTGCGCGCAATTCCGGCCAGATAGGTGATGTAGTCACCAAACCCAATGATTGCCGTGGCCCCGAAGTCCTTCATCAATTGCGCCTGATTGGCCGAACGCGTCTCAATCCCGGTGCCTGCCGTCAACAGTTGTGCGCCAGTCCAGTGCAGCACAGCCTCCCGCACATAATGGCCCCCGTTCACCATTCCATGACCATAGACAGAATGAATAACGTCTTCGCGACCAATACCTTGCATGGCATAGAACCGAGCAAGCAGCAGATTCTGGATCTCCCGGCTTTTTGGCCCAAACAACAGCGGCTGCGGACGCCCCGTGGTCCCGCTTGTAGTTTGAAAAACCAAAGGCGGTCGATCCTGCTCAGCATAGGTATCAAGCCCGTGAAAATCGCCAATTGGGGGATAGGCCTCGACCGAGGCCATCAGGTCTTCTTTGGAATAGGGTGGCAGTTTACCTATATCGTCGATCGACTGGATATCGCCCGGTATCACTCCCGCGCCACCCCAGTGCCGCTGATAGAACGGTATCTTCCATGCAAAGGAAACGACATTCAGGAAACGCGCGTTTTGTAATGAGCGCAGCTTGTCGCGCTGCATGCGCGCAATATCGTCCATAAAAGTCTCAGGCCGACCATATTCAGCGATCATCGCATCATATTCCATTGCATCAAAATAAGAGCGTTGTGACATCAAACCTCCCTGTTCAAAGGCGCAGGCAACATGTCGAGCAGACCGCGCAACAGGTAAGCACCGTTTTGTGTATCCAGCGCCGCCGCGCGCAACGGATCCGACTTGATACCAGCCCAGGCGGCAAGCATCTCAAATTTCTCAATTACTGCTGCAGGCGACATGGGGTTTTCAGTATCACCCCATGCATCTCTCACATCAACTACAGTCTCAGTGTCAGAAGTAGTGACGCGCACCTTTGCGCCGAAATGAGCAGGATAGGCGGCGGTCATCTCTTTGTTCTCAATTACATGACATATCTCTCTGATCGCCGCAAGGTCGGCGCGACGGATCGCAGCTGTTTCAAAGGCGTCAAGTTTTGGCGGCCCGTCAGCCATCGCAACAGCGACGACATGTTGCAGGCTGAACTTTGCCGCACCCGTATCGACGGGATCGGGATTGTCACAAAACAGAACCGCATCGGCATAGGTTTCGATCACGATATGCTCTGGCCGTCCAAGTTTCATGTCGCGCAGCGCAAGGGTTGCATCAATGGTGGGATGCGTATGGCGACAGGCCGGCCAGGGTTTGAAGGAGGTCTGATGCAGCATCCAAGGTTCCTCCTTGAGCAGATTTGCAGGGGTACCATCAGGAGCGAGCCCCGCAAAAAACCCAAGCGCGCCTTCCAAGATGCGCTTTGGCCCAGCAATCCCTGCGCGCGCAGCCAGTGCCGCCTGAACGCCGCGCCTCGCCGCCTCTGCCACGTGCAGGTGTTTTGTCGCGCCCGGCTCGTTTCGGCACTCCCAAAGACCTCCTGATGTCGACAGCGCATGGGCCATCGCCCATTGAGTCTCTTCTTCACTAAGTTCCAGCATCCAACAGGCAGCAACCGTTGATCCAAGGCCACCGCAGGTCGACGAGTTATGAAACTTGGCGTAATGCCCCGCACCGACGGATGTGCCCAACCGAATCATCGCCTCATAGCCACGCAACGCCGCCTCAGGCGCTCGCGCTGTGTTTTCAGACGATGTGCAAGCAATAACTGCAGGCCAAACGACCGGACCGGGGTGCAAGATGGCCGCACGGTGCACGTCATCCATCTCCAGCAAACTGCCAAAGCTACCCAAGGCAAACGCGTGTTCTGGGATACTGCTTCGCGAGCCTGAAAATGGACACTCGGTTGCCCCTGCGGCCACCGCCATCGCCCGACCTGTCGACGTCGCAGCACCGGCCAGCGCACATCCTAACCAGTCGAGCAAATGAAGAGCCGCCCCTTCCTGATCAGCTAATGATGGAACCACCTTCATGAGATCGAGCATCAGGCCTGTCAATGATATTTCTTCAACGCAGAGCGTATCCATTCTGATCAAGGTTCCAACTATTTTGTCCGATCATATTTGATTGATTTAATTGATTTGACAAGCGGAAAGGCAATGAGGATAGCACTTAGTTAAGACGACAATTGATAAAATTTCAAGGGCCAGCGTCTGTCGCGCTCTCAGGATAAGATTGAGTCGTCGGACATTGGCTTTGCAATGCCCGAGCCAGAGCCCAAGCATCAATGCGAATGTCTAAAGACCGTTTTATCAACCCTCTATCTAATCTTCACGACGGGTTATATGTCTGCCTATAGCGGCTCTCGCAACCTCTGCTTTGAGGATTTATTCCTTATGCGCTTGCTCGATCAACTTCAACCGGAGGACCCTGAAAACCGAAGGGCCAATGGCGCCGATGTTATTGACCCAGCCGCGCAACGCATCTCGCGTGTCCAACGATGCGGCAACGATGCCCGTGTTAGAGCAAGATCAAGCTTTAAGGGACACGGATTTGCTGCGCGAAGGGCAAAAGCTTTTGGTACGCGCCGTTGAACGACGCACATCCGGCAAGTTCCAAATCAAAGCCGCGATTGTGGATTGCCCCATGGAATGACCATAGCCAGACTTGGCGCAAAGGTGCTGTCAGAATAAGTATCCCAAGCATCAGTAATCGATTAAAGGCCCTTTCTATGAGATCACTAAGGAACGCCACTCGGTGAGAGCAGCGTCACGGTTAAGCTTGAAAGTACTGCGTTTGGAGAGTGACCTTTGTGAGTTGAACAGATTATGAAGCGAGGCGTGGATTGAGGCGAACTTCTGTAGACTATGCATGCGCATAAACCGGAGCATTGCCCTTTCTCGTCGTCAAAAGGGTAAGTGTCAATTCTCAACTCTGTT
>Ga0206131_10005819_pt1 | contig 12811 bp, 1 predicted proteins | sample Helgoland_Spring_FD_148636 | JGI IMG/M metagenome (GOLD analysis project Ga0206131, IMG submission 148636) | Pelagic subsurface seawater microbial communities from Kabeltonne, Helgoland, North Sea - Helgoland_Spring_Bloom_20160517_1 | ecosystem: Environmental > Aquatic > Marine > Epipelagic ...
AGATGATGTAAAGTTTAAAGAATTGTTTTCACCTTTATTTAATGAAATGGGTCTAACTATAGATAACGTAGATTTTTTCTCTAACACAGTTCAAATAAAAGATTCTAAAGGAGATGAACTTGCTAGACTTTCCACAAATGATAAGAACTCTGGTGATATGATTATTAACTTCCTTAAAGGGTATCTTCAAAATGTAGATGGTGGAATTCTTAAAGAGTTATTATCTCAAGGTGTAATACCAAAAATAGCAAAAGGTAAAACAAAACCAAAAGCAGATGAAACAGATGAAAATAAACCAGACCAAACACTAGGTAAAACAAAAGAAGATTGTCCAGGTACTTGGGATGATATAATGCAAACTTGTGGGTAAATAATAAAATATGACTGATAGAAAATTTAAAGCACCTGATGGTAAAGTGTATGACGAATCGTTTCTTATAGAAAGATATGGTCAAGAAAAGTTTGATGCTTTTGTATCTGATAATAGTTTAGAAGAAATATCTACAGTAGAAGAATCTGTTTTAGATGAAGACGAGTTTACTGCACCTGATGGTAAAAAATATACTGAGTCATTTTTAGTAGAAAGATATGGTCAAGAAAAGTTTGATTCATTCGTTGAAGAGGGTTCTTTAAAAAAAAAAGATGTTATCGATTCAGACTCTTCGGTTGGCATTTCAGAATTTCAAGGCTTTGATTCCATACCTAAACCTAAACCAAAAACTATTGATGAGTTAGGAATGTATCCTACTCAGGAAGAAGCAGATGCTGCTTTTCAGTTAAAGACAGATGAATATAAAAAAATAAAAGAAGCAAATGACCAAAGAGAGGCAGAACGAAAGGCTCGATTTGACATAACCGATGAGGAAGCTTTATCTCAATTAAAGCAAAAAGAACTTAAAGATCAAGAACAAGTTATTGAAAGTCAGAAAAAAGAATCTGACATTGTAAGAAACTCACAAGAGTTTCAAGACAATCTTTCTGAAATAAATGCAGAACTCACCTTTAAAGAACAAAATGAAGTAGCTGCATTATTAAATAAAAAGTTTGGTAAGTATGGTTTTATTGCTACACCTGCAGGTCAATACGGAAGAGACGTAGTAGTTGTTAGAACCTTAGATGGAAAAGACAGGACAGTTGTAGAAGTAGATAATTTTACCTTTGATGGCACTGGCGAACCAACCTCTAAAAAATTAAAAGATTTTATAAATAGTAATGCAAGAAGTGTTGATGACCGAACTGAGGTTCAGACTGAAGAAGATTTAGTTATAGAAGATGAATTAAATAAAGCCATTAGAGCAAAGCAAATAAGACCTGTGGCTATGGTTAATTCTAATGGCACAGAATCTACTGTAAAATTTATGTCATATGAAGAGGATGGTAAGTATTATGTAGCTCCAACTTTATTTCCAAAAGACCCAGACAACCCTACCTCAAAACCAAGGGATTGGTATGAGTTAAATATGGAAGAGTCTATATTTTTAGCAAAGCAAAGGGGAGAAGTTTTTGAGTTTGACACTGAGGAACAATCACAAGATTTTGCAGAGGGGAGTTGGAAAAATGTTAGTACTGCTGATATTGAAGCAGATAAGTTTTATGCCGACAGAGGGTTAGATTATATGACTAGCCGAAAAGCATATGACGATTACCAGGATTTAAGTGAAGAGATTGATTTCATAGAAGGAACTATTACAGGTGAGCTTTATGATAAGAGGTATGAAGAAGGTTTAACCAAAGAAGAAAAAGAACAGTTCGGAGATTTATATGTAAATGGAAGGGTAAGGCTTGATGCTGAGGAATACCTAAAAGACCTAGAATCTAAAAGAGATAAGCTTTCAAAGTTTGTTATGCAAGATGAAAGCCAAATAAAAGCTAGAGAAGACTTTGATGAATATTTAATAGATAGAGTTCAGAAGACTGCTACTGTAGCTGCAGAATCAAACCGAGATGCAAGGGTTGCAGAGTTTGTATTAAACAAAGAAATAGAAGAAAATCTTGGTGTAAGTATAGAGGAGCTACTAAACTTTGTTCCACAAAATGAAGCACAATCAAGATTAAAAGATAAGTATACGGAAGACTTAGTTACCGTAAATGTTGCAAAAGAACAAGCTGCAGCAAAGTATGAAGTGGCAAATACTTTTTATAGTAAGAAAGTAAATAAGTCTCTTCAAGGAGACTATGTGGATAATCTAGAAGGATTTAATACTGCAGTAAGTAATGGATATAAAAGAGGTCAGGCAATGGAGGTTATTCTTGCTATGGCTTTAGGTATTGAAGACTTAGGTGTTTTAAATGCCACAAATAGTAAAGAAGAAAACGCAAAGCTTATATCAAAATATTTAGGATCACAATCTCCAAATTTAAGTCGTGTAAGTGCTAGGTTTGCAGCAGCAAATACAGGCGAAGAAGTTACTAACGTAATTTTAGACAACCCTTTAGAGTGGATGTTTACATTAGCAGGAGAATCACTGAGTCAGCTTTTACCTTATGGTGTAAAGTTAATACCTACGTTTGCAGGAATTGGTGCAGGGACTGGTGCAGTAGTAGGTAGTGTAGCTCCAGGAGCAGGAACTTTAGCAGGAGGATTATCAGGTTTAGGGTATGGTGCTAGAACAGGTTTTGGTTTAACAAGCTTTGCAATGGAGTATACCAACTCTGTATTAGAGGGATTAGAAAAAAATAATTATAACTACCTAGACCCTCAGCAGGTAGAGAAAGGATTAGAAGACCAAAGGGTGTGGGATTATGCTAATGATGTTGGGGTTAAAAGAGGTGCTATTATAGGTTCAGTAGATTTTTTATCTGCAGGTTTAGCAGGTAGAGTATTTAAACCTTCATCAAAACTTATCTCAAAAGGTTCAAAAATAGGATTGTTTGCTGCAGAACGTGCTATATATGACCCTGCTGCTGAAGGTTTTGGAGAGTATTTAGCTCAAATTGGTTCAGGTCAAGAAGTAGATTTTAAAGAGATAATCGCAGAGATGGGTGGTGCAGGTGGAAATAATGTTTCTATGGCAAGCTTCAATATAATGATGGATGCTAGGAGAAACACTAATTTAAAACTAGCAGACTTTTTAGCAAATGATTTAGAGGGAATGGTTAATGACGTTGCTAGTGATAGTCGTGTTTCTAATTGGGCAAACAACATGTTAAAGCTTGGTAAGATTAATGATGACCAGGCACAAAGAATACAAGAAAATGTAGGCATCAGAAGACAGATAAACGAACTGCTAAATGTAAGTAAGGCTGCAGTTTTATCATCACCAAGAACTAAAAAAGCAAGAGCAAGGTTAGCTGAGTTGATAGATGCAAGGAATCAACTTACTCAGTCAACCAATACAAAAGAAATATTTAGAAAAAAAATTAGTGATATTAATGCTGAGATTGCTGAGATTGCTGAAACAAACAAAATACCTGAACAACAATCAATAGATGCTGAAGGTAATGTTGTAGGTACAGGTGTAAATTTAGAGAACATATTGGGAAAGACTAGTAGAAAAAAAGCTGCTAAATATGTTTGGGGTGGAAAAATGTTAACAAAAGAGAAGTTTTTAAAAAAAATAGATAACCTAACTAGCAAACAATTTAAAAGAATGGGTAGCACGACAGTAGTCGGTGACCCTGAAATTGCTGCTAAACTAAAAGCAAAAATAGATGCCATTCAAGAGTCAAGCACAAAGAAGGTGGATGTACCTCAACAAGCCGAAGATGGCAAAGCGTTGGGAGAAGGAGACACCAAAATCGACATTACTGCCGAAGAGGGTACGCAGGTCAAAGATGAGACGCAAACGCAACAAGCGATAACAATAGGACCAACACCTGTTGAAGTAAACGAAACTATAGCAGAAACATTTACTCCTGAAGCAGTAGTAGAAAATGTTATTGTTGAAGAAACTCAAGAGCCTACAGGTGTACAGATTGTTACTAAGCCAGACAATACATTTGCAGTTATTGAAAATGATGTTGTTGTTGAAGATAATATTGAGACTAAAGAAGCAGCATTGGATGTAGCAAATAAAACTACTCCTATAGCTGAGGTTGAAGCTGAGGTTGAAGAAGTGGTTTACGAAATGAACAAGACCAATAAGAAAATATGGTCTAAAGATTTTGAAATACTAGATAATCGTCAAGGACAAGAGGAAGCTTTATTTGATGAAGAAGGAAATAAGACAAGTGATAAATGGTGGATTGTTAATAAGGTTACAGGACAAATAATTACTGTAGACACGAAAGCAATGGCTAAAGATGTTATTGCGAATGCTCCTGCATATGCAGAAGCGTTTGGTGATGGAACAAAGGTGGAGGCTGATATGATAGTTACTCCTGCTCCTGAAGCTGAGGTTGAAGCTGAGGTTGAATTAGCTCCTTCTCTTTTAAAACCATTAAAAAAACATAAGACTGCATATGAAAATAATACTCTAGAAGAAGGAGATAGACGAGGTATTATTGCGTATGCATTAGATAAAAAATCAAAAGGTAAAAGATTAACTGCGTTTGAGAATACTATTTTAGATACATCTAACCAGGAGACTGTAAATGATATACAGATATTGATTGAAGATATTGATAATCGTCAAAGACAACGTCAGGAATTTGATCAAGAGGTTGCAGACCTTGAAGCGTTTGTAAATCAAATAACTCCAGAAAAAAAGAAAAAAACTGAACCTAAACCTAGAAAGCAAGTCACTAAAGTAGAGAAGCAAGTAGACAATGCTAGGAAAGCTTTAGAGAAGCTCGACAAGGATATTAAAATAGTTTTACATAACGATGACTCATCTTATCGTAAAGCTACAGGAGAAGAAACAAGAGAGCAGTCTACAAGAGGGGAGTATAATCCTAGAACAAAGACCATTCATATAAATGTAACAAAGGTTCAAAATAACACTGTTGCACATGAGGTATTCCATGCGTTATTACTAAGAAATGGAATCACTAATAAGCAGGCTAAAGCTATTACCGATAGAATGTTGAAGGCAGTCAAGAAGACTGCGTCTCCAGAGTTACTACAGAAACTAAAAGAACACTCTGATAACTACAAATCTGCACTTCAAAGCGAGGAAAGTATTGCTGAGTTGTTTGGAATACTAGCATCTGAATACAAGTCTTTGGATAAGCCAACGCAGAACTTAGTACAGAGATGGATTAACAAACTAGCTAAAATTCTAGGAGTTAAGAAGTTTACTGACGCTGAGGTTATTGACTTGCTAAACGTAGTCTCTGCAAAGGTAGAAGCAGGACAAGAGATTACAAAGCAAGATGTTGCTATATTAGATAAAAAAAGTAATACAATATCAAAAGCTAATAAAAGATTTCAAGCTGATTTTTATGATTCTTTTTCTGGAATGACTTATATGTATGATAAAAATACAAATGAGTTTAAACAACTCAAGAAAGATGGATACATAACAACAGATAAATCAATAATTAATTTTAATGGAAAGTATGTGTTCTTTCATCAACCAGATGCTGCGTTCTCAGGAATTATTGCTAAAAATGGAGAGATATTAGTTGAGGGGAAGGGTGGTATGTATTATCCTATTAAGTTTCATAAAGATGGTTTTTTCTGGGCAAGCACAGATAATGCAGCTCAAAAAATGGCTGAAGATTTAAATAAAGTTTTAAAACAGAACAAAGGGAAGGCTATTTACATGGCTTTAACGTCTGCACCTTATGATAAATTATTATCTAGCACTACGATGTCTAACGCAGTATTAGACTTTTTTACTTCTAAAATGTTAGATAAAACATTTTCTATAACAAAGACTGAAACTTTATCAAGTATAAAGAAAAGTTTAGGAAAAGTAACCAAAACCAAAAAAGTAATTAAAGAAACAGTAGACAAAAAAACAGGTGAAAAAATACCTAAAAAAGTAACTACGAAGTTAGAAGGACTTGCATTAGAATCCCCAATAATAATAGAAGGAGATTACTCAAGAGTATCAGACAAGCTACCTAGTAGTGTTAATAAAAAAATAAAAGAAGGATCAAATAAGATATATGTTCAAGGAGATTTAGATGCTACACTAAAAAATATAAAAGAAAAACTTGGTGCTGAAAACTCGTCTTTTAATGGACGAAAATCATTTTCAGAAAATTTAATCAATGAAATGGCTGAGGTAATAAAGAACAAGCCAAAAGCAAATAATCAGTTTGTTAAATTATTTACAAAGGGTATACAAAACAAATACTTTAAGGGAACTAGGATAAGTGCCAAAAAGGGTGGTGGTATAAAAATATCTGGAACTAACATGAGGCAAGCCTTAACAGAAATGTTTACTGAGCCTATATTAAAAGATAATATTAATAGAGAAAAAGGTGGTCAGATTTATGCTATATTAGAATTAAACGGAAAAGTAAATCCAGTAAAATCAGAAAAACACGAGTCTTACCCTATGGCATTAAAAGCGGAAAAGGGTAAGGTTAAAATAAACATATTAACTGACAGGGTTAATTGGAGTGATGTAACAGAAGACTTTAAGACTAATAAAATAGTATCTAAAGACAGAACAAATAAAATATACCCTACAAGTGGTGTTTCTGTTAAAGGTTTAAAGATCAACACATCAAACATATCAGATGCTCAGTCACGTAAGCAGAAAAAATCTATAACTGCTTCCGATATTGCTCCTGCTCCACAAACTCGTAAGCAGAAAACAACTCCAGATGGTCAAGTATTTACTTTTGGAATGGACAACTACAATATTGATAAAGCTGATTTAATCATAAAAACAGAAGACGTAAGGTTAATAAATATACCAATTGACATACTACCAAAACTGTCTTTTGCTTTCGTACAAAAAACAGAAAAAGGTATAAATAATGCAGACACAAACGTGCCTGTTACATTAGCTACAACTGAAAATGGATTATTGTTAATTGATGGGCATCACAGAGTCGAAAAAGCCATAAGAGGCAGCGTGCCTATTGAGGCTTACGTTTTAAATACAGAGCAAACTTCTAGTGTCCTTAATGACGCACCTCAGTCTCGTAAGCAGATTATAGGAGAGAATGCTGACCTAACTGCACTTAACATTTCGTATGGATTAAACATAGCAAAAGACATAGAAAGTTTCTTGAAGCTAACTCCTGAACAAATAGAAAAAGGTGCTTTAAAAAATGTTCCTATAGATATAATGTTTTTGAAAAACAAGACACCTGAAGAGTTAAAGTATATGACAGGTTGGGAACGTGGCAAAGATAACAAATGGAGGTATGAAATACCAGATGGAAAGTTAACTTTAAGAGAGTCTGGTACGTTTAAGTTGTCAGATGTTTATGATAGCAAGGATTTATATAAGGCATACCCTCAACTAAAAGATATGAAAGTTGTAGTGGATATTAGACCACAGGGTGCAGTAAATGCTTGGTTTATACCAAGTGATAAATCTATAGAGATAAACGCAAAACCTAACTCTAATGTTACAAGTCTTTTAGTACACGAGATACAACACGCTATCCAATTTATTGAAGGGTTTGCTATAGGAGGAAATATGGTGACTGCATTTGAAGCATACGAAAGCACTGTGACCCCTGAAGAGAAAATAGCAGAACTAGAATTAAAGCAAGAAATTGAAGTTTTGAGAAACTTATCTGGAGTGTTAGAAGTAGCTAGTATTGATTTTGAAGGTATGTCTTTGGATGAAGTATTAGACTTAGATTTTATGAAAGAAAATTTTGTTGAATTAGGTCTTGAAGAAGTGGGTGATGCAGTAAATGTATACGAGTATGTTAATATTGATAACCCTCAAATAATCAACAAACTAAAAAAAGATGATTTTGGTTATAGCCTTAACTTAGAGGAATCATTTGAAGAGGCTTCATTTATAGCAGGTGAGAAACAAGCTGAATACTCTGATAAGTATTCTACATATGGACTATACCAAAGATTAGCAGGAGAAGTTGAGTCTCGTAATGTTGAGAAAAGATATGGAATGAGAGAAGAAAAAAGAAGACAAACTCTTTTAGAAGCAACAGAAGACGTTGCTAGAGAGGATCAAATTCTTTTATTCCCTGACGCACCTCAGTCTCGTAAGCAGAAGCCTGCAAGGGAGCAGAAAGAGGTAACGATAACACCTACTGATAGTAGTAATCCTTCTTTTGAAAAAGGAAGTATGCAAACTTTTACTGTTGATGGGGGAGTTTTAGAAATAGGAAAAGTAAAAGGCTCTGATGTGTTCCAAATATTACACCTAAAAGTAGATGAAAATAAAAGAAGGCAAGGGAAAGCAGAGGCTTTAGTAAAAGAGGCTATAAAATACACAGATGGAGAACTTGTAGGAATGGCATCTAACGATGCTGCCGTATCTTTAAACTACAAGTTAGGTATGAGAGCCATAAGTAGTTCAAAAATAAAAATAGATGAAAGTAAAGACTTGTCATTAGAGGAGACATTATCTAAGAGAAAGGAAAAATCTGAGGATGATTCTATTTTGATGAAAGCAAAACAGAGGAAGGCAAGGGAGCAGAAAGACGCACCTCAGTCTCGTAAGCAGAAGCCTAATTACAAACTAGCAAAAATTAATACACCCAACACAACTATAAATGTTGTTGAAGGAGCAGGACCTGATAGTTTTGAGATAGCAACTAAAGATTATAAAGCCACCGAAGGAGTAGAAGGCTCTACAATAATTGGTTTTGTTAAAAATAAAGATTTTCCAGGAGAAAAAAAGAAAGAAACAAGGGGAGAGATTTTTATTCTTCAAGTAGGTGATAAAGGAAAAGGAACTGGTACATCTTTGATGTTAGATGCATTAAGATTAATGAAAGAAAATGGAACAAAAACTGTTAAGTTTACAAGTCCAAGTAAAGAAGGAAAACCATTTAATGAATCTTTAGTTCGTAAGGGATATATAAATTTACTTAAAGTAAGCGATAGAACTGGTACTTCTGAATATGAAATAACAGATAAGGTTTTAGAAGACGCACCTTCTATTCGTAAGCAGATTCCTCAGATGACAGGAATAAGTCTTGATGAAACATCTATGACTACTATTATCTCTGTAGGTAGAGAGCAAGGATTCTCTGATGCAGTTATAAAGGAGGTATTGAAAGGTAGGGGATTCAAAGCCACTGATATAAATAAAGCCATGATTGTAAACTTGGACAACACATTGTTTGAAGATGTAGTTGTGCCAGTTGAGTTTGGTAATATGGAAGGTGGTATGGAGCAGGGTCAAGAGTTATTTGATAAGATTAGAAAAAAACTAAAAGCTTACGCACAACCAAGAACTACCAGAAGAACACGTAGAGAAACGGCAAAGGAAAAAGCTGAGAGAGCAACAATGCTTAGGTCTGCAAACCCTACGTTATTTGCAATGACAGACGAGGAAATACTTAGCAGGTATCCAAGGATAGGTGTAACTGAAACTATAACTACACCTCCTAAAACCAAATCTGAAATTAGAGCAAAGGCTTTAGAATTATTAAAAGCTGAAGCTTCGTTCCAGGCACAACCTGAAACAACTCAAAGACAACTTATAATAGCCTTAGACAAGACTATAGGCACTCGTGCAAACAAAGTAGTGTCTCAGGAGATAAATACTCTTAAACAAAGAATAAAGGACTATCAGAAAGGGATTAAAGACATACAAGAAGCTAAACGTATTCTTAGAAACTATATACGAAAAGCTTTACCTAAATCTAATCTTTACACCAGGGGTAGTATCACTAAGATTGTTTCACGTATTGCAAAAGCTACTCCTGCAACTATTCTTAGTGATGTAGAGTATGTAAACAAACAGGTAGATGCTCAACGAGAAATAATGAAAAGGTCTATTATTAAGAAAATGGCAAAGCTTGTTTCTGAAAAAAGTAAAAAAAGAATAACAGAGGCAAACAAAGCCAAGAGTAAGGGTATAGCAGCAGAGGCTCAAGCATTTTTTCAAGAAGCAAATAATATATTTAAACTTGTTTTGAAAAATGACTTTGAAGGTATGTTGAAAGTTTTAGAAGAACTTAGTATAAATGAAGATGTAATTACTCAAGCTATAATAAAAGAAATTAATGGTAAAAAGTTGACTGCTGATGAGCAAAGACTTATCAATCTATCTTATGCTTTTGATAATTTCTCTGACCTTGGGAACATGACCTTAGAGGAAACTACTGAATTATATAATGCATTCAAAGATTTAAATGCAGAAGGGATAAGAAGGTTTAAAAGTAGAAGAGCAGCTCGTGCAGAGCAGATTGCTAATATGAACAAACAGGCTGAGGTTGAAATAAAAAAAGGTTTTCCAGAAGTAATAGATCAAGATGGTAACCCAAAAAACACAAACCAACTTGCACAAGACCGAGTTAGAATAGAAAAACTATATGCTGAAAAGAAATACTTGAAGTGGGCAAAAGAATACGTAAACCATTATAGGTTTGGTTCATTTGCTGAACTGATAAGAGGATTTAAAAATAACCTCAAACATTTAGGAACACTAACTAATAACCTTGACAAAAAAGGTAGTTTTTTTACAGATAATGTATACCGAAGATTAAACCTAGCTGATGAAGCCAACATGCAAGGTTATTTCAGAACAATGAGTAAACTAGATGATATAGCTAACAGTGTAGGTGGCATAACAAAAGGGTTTAGAGAGATTCGTAATAAAATCTATGAGTCTGGAACAATGGATATAAAAACAAGAAGCACACTAAGTGATGGAACAATGGGTTCATTCAGTACTACCACGCTTAGTCGAGATAAACTTTTAAGAATTTATTCCTTGTATAAAAATGATGTTCAAAGAGATAAACTTAAAAGACAAGGCTTTGATAGGAAGACTATGGATGACATTGAAACTTTTTTAGGTAAGGATGTAACTGAGTTTGCAGATAAAATGGTTTACTTCCTAAGTAATGAGTATTATAATGAAACCAATGACGTGTATCGTGCTGCTAATGATGTAAATCTTAATTACGTACAAAATTATTTTCCAACTCAAACACTTTCTTCTAGTAAAAAAATGACATCGCTACTTGCTGATGGAGATTTTAATGCAATATTTAATGCAGAAAGTGCACCTGCACTTAAACGTAGAGCAGATGCTAAAGGAGATGTTAGTTTAGAAGTAGATTTTTCTGCTACATTAATTGACCATGTTAAAGCAATGGAAAGATACAAGGCATATGCTATTCCAACAAAAATGCTTCAAGGTGTTTTTAGTGACCCATATGTTAAGTCACTTTTAGAATCTTTAAAAGTGCAGAAAGTCATGAGACAAGCAGTTAACTACGCTATAAACCCTGACTCATATGTACATAACTCTGCACCAATGAGGTTTATTACATCTCTTCAAAGTAAATATACTTCTTTTGCTTTAGCTTTAAAGTTTATGCAGATACCTAAACAAATGTCTTCGTTTGTGAATGCATTTGAAAACTATAGTTTTAGGAAAGAAGGACAAACACCTGGTCTTGATTTAGTAATGTTTATGGTTGATGCCTCTATGATGTATGCAAATTTATTAGCAGAAATCGCAGTGATTGGAGCAGAGAAAGTATCAGGTAAACATATTGGTTTAAAAAGCAGACCATTAACAGAGGCTATGGGGATGTCTGGTTCATTAACAAAAAGGATCGAACTTGGTGTGCAAGGAGACTTGGTTGGACTAGAAGCAGGTCAACCAACTTTCAAAAACATCGAAAGTAACCAGGCATTATGGGCAAAGCTTGGTAGAGGTGGTCGTAGACTTGCTGCGTCTCCAACTGTTATTGGAGATATTGCAGGTGTAATGGGTTACATGATTAACTATAGACGTAATATTAAAAACGGAATGAGCAAAGCCAAGGCTTTGGAAGAGTTTAATGATTATAATGCCACTCAGCAATCAAGAAGAGCTACTGAAAAAATTCCTTTACAAATGAATGCAAATGCAATCACTAGGAGTTTACTAATGTTTGGTAGTACATTGTTTTTGCAGATGAATAAGGTAATGTCGTCTAGTACAAACATAATGAGGGGAATTAAAGATGTTGGTGATGCAATGATAAAAGGAGACATTAAAAAGGCAAAGGAAGGAGCAAAGAATATTAAGATAAAAGATATTCGTGGACTCTATTTAAATCTTGCCGTTGCTAATGTTATGTTTACTTTAATGGCTAACATGTTTAAGATAACAAGTGATGACCCAGAAGATAGAGAGGAAGCATTGCAAAGAATGAGAGACGCTATGTTTGGATTAAACTTATTATATGCAATTCCTTTCTTTGAATTTGCAGAGCAAGCAGTTATAGATTCTAGAGGTGGAAGAAGAAAAGTAAATGCAGGTGTAAACCCATTAGGATCAATATATTCTAGAATAAAGAATGAAATAAAGTATGAAGATTCAAGTGCTGCATATGCAATTTCAAAGAACTTATTAGAGCTAGGAGTGGGTGTTCAGTTTGACCCAATGATAGGATTAGCTGAAACTTTTACAGGAGGATTTGATGAGGAAACAATGTATGATATGCTAGGAGTTAGTTACTCATACAGACCAGGAACTAAAAAGAAAAAATCAAACACAAGTTCTTCTAATAAAAGTAACTCAGGTGGGATTGATATGACTATGGATGGTGAATCATCAAGTGGTAAACGTGGTAAACGTGGTAAGAGTAGTAGTGGAGGAATCAATATGACTATGGATTAAAAAGAAAAGAGTCTCTTTAAAGAGACTCCTTTCAGCTATTAATCAAAGCCTAGACTATGAGAGTAATCTATACTTAAAACAAAACAGAATTGATTAAGGCAAATATACTAAAATTTTTCTAAATCTCGTCTTTAAAAGTAGATTTTATATTGTTTAAGGTTGAAATTAGTTTATTTATATTGCATTCTGCTTCATTA
>Ga0206131_10005821_pt1 | contig 12804 bp, 7 predicted proteins | sample Helgoland_Spring_FD_148636 | JGI IMG/M metagenome (GOLD analysis project Ga0206131, IMG submission 148636) | Pelagic subsurface seawater microbial communities from Kabeltonne, Helgoland, North Sea - Helgoland_Spring_Bloom_20160517_1 | ecosystem: Environmental > Aquatic > Marine > Epipelagic ...
ACTGCGTCAGTTTAAAGGCCAGTACTTTTTCCTGGGGCTCGGTAAGCTTGACCGGTGCGCTGAAGCCCTCGGCGTCAACCTGGGCCTTGCGGAAGATACTGCGAATTCTGGTGTAGGCATATTGCAGATAGGGGGATGTGTTGCCTTCAAAGGACAGCATGGCGTCCCAGTCAAAAATATAATCATTGGTTCTGGTTTTGCTCAGATCTGCATATTTAATCGCGCCTATGCCCACCTTGCGAGCAATCACTGCGATCTCGTCACGGCTCAAGTCTGGATTCTTTTCGCTAACTAGTTTCTCAGCGCGCTCTACCGCTTCCACCAGCAGGTCGGCGAGCTTGACTGTGCCTCCGGCACGGGTTTTAAACGGCTTGCCGTCCGGGCCCATCATGGTGCCAAAGGCATGGTGCTCAAGGCTCAGGTCCGGGGCCACAAAGTTGGCTTTGCGACCGGTTATAAAGACTTGCTTCATATGCAGGGACTGGCGAGCATCAATAAAATACAGAATTCGGTCTGCCTGCAATGTGCCGACTCTGTATCTGAGGCAAGCCAGATCGCTGGTGGCGTAGAGAAAACCGCCGCCGGACTTTTGCACAATCATGGGCGAGGGATCGCCATTTTTGTCGGCCAGTTCGTCGAGGAACACCACTTTGGCGCCTTCGGAGTCGATGGCCAGGCCTTGCTCCACCAGGGCGGCCAGTACATTGCCCAGATCATCATTGTAGAAGCTCTCGGGGGCAATATGCTCTGCCCCTAGCCCGACATTGAGCTGCTGATAAATTTCCAGATTGTGGGCTACTGAAACTTCAATAAACTTTTGCCAAAGGCTGCGGCAATGCTTGTCGCCGGACTGTAGCTTGACCACATAGGCCCGGGCTTTATCGGCAAACTCCGGGTCTGCATCAAAATGTTTTTTCGACTGCTGGTAGAATTTCTCCAGATCATTGAGCGCCAGGTTGGCCTGTTCGCCTTCACCCAGATGCAGTTCCAGCTCGGCGATCAGCATGCCAAACTGGGTGCCCCAGTCGCCCATATGATTCTGGCGGATAACATTGTGCCCCTGATATTCCAGCAGACGCGCCAGGCTGTCACCAATAATGGTGGAGCGCAGATGGCCGACGTGCATTTCTTTGGCTAGATTGGGTGAGGAATAATCAACCACTATCGTCTGTGGGTCCGTGCTGCGGTGGTCGATATCAGTACCCAGTTGCTGGGCTAAAAAGTCATTGTTCAAGCTGATATTGATAAACCCGGGGCCGGCAATTTCAAGCTTGTCGGCAATGCCCTTAAGGTCGAGATTGTCGAGTATCTTTTGCGCCAGTTCTCTGGGATTGGTTTTCAGCTGCTTGGCGGCACCCATGGCGCCATTGGCTTGGTAGTCGCCAAACTGAGGTTTGCCGCTGAGGGCGAGCATAGGTGAGCATGGGCTGGGAACACCAGCGGCTTGCATGGCGTCGGCAATTCGTTGGTTAAGTAGCGCTTTAATGCTCATCTATGGGTTGCTCTTGTGTTTTGGCTTGATTTCGACTGCGGATTGTAGGTTTACCGCCGCTGAAAGCAAAGTCAAACTTGCAAAAAGCCTCCTTATTGCTATAGTTTTGCCCTTCGGCCCTAGGTAACTGGCCTTTTCACTGTTAACGACCGACTATTTTGGAACTTTGATGGACGCATTACTTATCTCCCAAGGGCTTGATTTACTCCTCTATGGTATGGGTACAGTGTTTACGTTTTTGACTCTGCTTGTGGGTATAACCAGCGCAATGTCGGCGCTGGTTAATCGAATTGCCCCGGATCAGGCAGAAGTGACAGCCAGTGCTGCGGCGCAGGCTGCCACGGTAGAACCGCGACTGAGCAAAATTATTCAGGCGGCGATCGACCAGCATCGCGGCAGAAAGTAGCGGTTGCTAGATACATTAAATTGCTTTACGCCTTTCATTAACTACAGACTTTACTTTAACGGACATCACTATGCCCTCTAAATCCTCTGCGCTTGGTATAACCGAAGTTGTTCTTCGCGATGCCCATCAATCTCTATTTGCGACCCGTATGCGTATCGACGATATGCTGCCCATTGCTGAGAAACTTGATCAGATAGGCTACTGGTCTATGGAATCCTGGGGCGGGGCTACCTTTGACTCCTGCATTCGCTTTTTGGGCGAAGACCCCTGGGATCGGATCCGTGAAATTAAAAAGGCGATGCCTAATACTCCCCAGCAGATGCTGTTCCGCGGGCAGAATATTCTTGGTTACCGCCATTATGCGGACGATGTGGTAGAGAAGTTTGTTGAGCGCGCTGCGGTCAATGGCATTGATGTATTCCGGGTGTTTGATGCGATGAATGATATGCGCAATCTGGAGACAGCATTGCGCGCAGTAAAGCAGGTGGGTAAACATGCCCAGGGTACCATCTCCTACACGGTAAGCCCGGTGCATACTATTGACGCATGGGTTGATCAGGCGCGGCAGATTGAAGATGCCGGTGCCGACAGTATCTGTATTAAGGATATGGCTGGCCTGCTGACCCCCTATGTGGGTTTTGAGCTTGTCAGCAAGCTTAAGAAGGCAGTGGCGATTCCAATTCAGCTCCATGCTCATGCCACTACCGGACTGTCGACTACCACTATTACCAAATGTGTTGAAGCTGGTATCGATAATGTTGATACCGCAATTTCGTCCATGTCCATGACCTATGGCCATTCTGCCACTGAGTCTGTGGTATCCATTTTTCAGGGCCAGGAGCGGGACACTTGCCTGAATATTGAAAAAATTGAAGAGGTGGCTGCTTACTTTAGGCAGGTGCGCAAGAAGTACGCCGAGTTTGAAGGTTCACTGCGTGGTGTTGATTCACGCATTCTGGTGGCTCAGGTGCCCGGCGGCATGCTGACCAATATGGAATCCCAGCTGCGTCAGCAGGGTGCTGAAGATCGCTTAGATGAGGTGCTGGCAGAAATCCCCAAGGTTCGCGAGGATCTGGGCTTTATTCCACTGGTGACGCCAACTTCACAGATTGTTGGTACCCAGGCTGTGCTTAATGTACTGACCGGTGAGCGCTACAAGTCTATCTCTAAGGAAACTGCTGGCGTGTTGCGCGGTGAATACGGCGCGGCCCCTGCGCCAGTTAACGCTGATCTTCAGGCCCGGGTGCTGGATGAGGGCGAAGAGGCGATTACCTGTCGTCCGGCGGACAATATTGAGCCTGAGCTGGAAGCGCTGACCATGGAGCTTGAGGGACTGTCGGCGGAACATAGTTTCCAGCTGAGCTCCGCTGAGGGACAGATTGATGATGTGCTTACCTATGCACTGTTCCCACAGGTAGGTCTTAAGTTTTTGCAAAATAAAGATAACCCGGATGCCTTTGAGCCTGTGCCCACTGGCAAGGCTGCTGTTGTGACCAATGATGCCGGCGAAGAGCTTTACACCGTGGAGGTGGAGGGCAAGTCCTATACTGTCACTGTGGCCAATGGCGGCGATGTTAGCGCGATTATCCCGGCCGGGCAGGTGGCTCCGGCTGCCAGTGTGGCGGCTCCAGCCGTTGCAGCAACTGGTGGTGAGCCGGTCAATGCACCTCTGGCGGGCAATGTGGTCAAGGTGTTGGTTAAGCCTGGTCAGGCGGTAGCAGAAGGGGAGAGCATTGTGGTTCTTGAGGCCATGAAAATGGAGACCTCAGTCAGCGCACCGGCGGCGGGTACTATTGTCGAGGTTCGAGTCCAGGCCGGCGACAGCTGTGCGGTGGGCGATGTGCTGGTTACTCTGGCCTAAGGAGCACTGAAAAATGGAAAATTTAATCAGTTTGTGGGCCAGCTCTGGTCTGGCGCAGATTCAGCTGGGCCAGCTGGTGATGATGGCTGTGGGCCTGACGCTGTTGTTTTTGGCGATCAGTAAGGGGTTTGAGCCGCTTCTGTTAGTGCCGATTGGTTTTGGTACCATCTTGGCAAATATTCCCGGTGCTGGTTTTGATGCTGCGCCGGTCTACGATGCCTTTGGGCATATGGAAAGCCCCGGTGGTCTGCTGTATTACATCTATAGTGCTGGTATTGAGACGGGCCTGTTCCCTTTGGTGATCTTTATGGGGGTGGGGGCGATGACCGATTTTGGCGCGCTACTGGCTAACCCCAAAACACTATTACTGGGCGCTGCGGCTCAGGTGGGTATCTTTACTACTGTGCTGGGAGCTGTGACCCTGAGCCATTTCGGTATTCTTGATTTTAGTATTCGCGATGCGGCTTCTATAGGTATTATCGGTGGTGCCGATGGTCCTACGGCTATTTTTGTTACCAGCAAGCTGTCCCCGGACCTGCTGGGTGCCATTGCGGTGGCGGCCTATTCCTATATGGCGCTGGTACCGATTATTCAGCCACCCATTATGCGCGCGCTCACCACGCCTGCTGAGCGTCAAATCAAAATGGAGCAGCTGCGGCCTGTATCCAAAGCTGAACGTATTGTCTTTCCTCTGACGTTGCTGGTGCTGGTGGCTATGCTGCTGCCCGATGCTGCGCCGCTGTTAGGCATGTTCTGCTTTGGTAACTTAATGAAGGAATGTGGCGTGGTTAACCGCTTGAGTGATACCACGCAAAATGCCCTGATCAATATTGTCACCATCTTCCTCGGTCTGGGTGTGGGCTCAAAAATGAGTGCGGAAAAATTCCTCAACCCTGAAACTATGGGTATCTTGGCGCTGGGTGCGGTGGCATTCTGTATCGGTACTGCCTCCGGCGTGCTGATGGCCAAGCTGATGAACTCAATGTCGACCAACAAAGTTAACCCACTGATCGGTGCCGCTGGTGTATCCGCTGTGCCTATGGCGGCGCGAGTGGCTAACAAAGTGGGTCTTGAAGCCAATCCGCAAAACTTCTTGCTGATGCATGCCATGGGCCCCAATGTTGCTGGTGTGATTGGCTCTGCGGTTGCCGCTGGTGTGATGATCAACCTTGTCAGTGGTATGTAATGGGTCCTGTACAGGAGTTGATTAGCGACAAGCTTCAGGCTGAATACCAGCCGGATGTGTTGCAGCTGACCAATGAAAGCTTTATGCACTCTGTGCCTGAGGGTTCGGAGAGTCATTTTAAACTGGTTATTGTCAGTGACCGGTTTCAAGGTCTGCGTCTGGTGCAGCGTCACCAGAGCATTTATGGCCTGCTTGCAGAGCAGCTGGCGGGCCCGGTTCACGCGCTGGCGCTGCATACTTACACCGTGGCAGAATGGGCTGAGCAGTCAGCCGGGGCGCCGGATTCCCCCAACTGCTTGGGTGGCAGTCAGACAAATTAAAAAGTCTTTTTGATTGGACCAACGACCATCCTGAAAATCTACAAACTGTCTCTAAACGACACTTCTTCGTCACACTTGAGTATTTGTCCTCTTTACCGCATCAAACTCCCAGTTCACCGATTAGCGGTGGAGCTTGTTAACTGCTGGTACGACAATGCACAGTGAAAAATATTTCGTGCGGACTGGCTTTCGGTTTGACGCGTAAAAAAACAACTAGGTATTTCCATATAGCTTCAAAGGGGGAGTTATGTACTCATCAGTAACAGCCAATGCTGGCAGATCCGTCAGTATGGGCATCAAAAAGCACCTCGGTGTGATTTCTGCGTTGATATTTTCCTTAGTTTTGTCTGCCTGTGGCGGCGGTGGCGGTGGTGGCGATAACCCTGGCCCTGCAGTGTCAGGAGCGCCAACGCTTTCAGAGGTTAGCATTTCTTCAGGTGAGCTCACCACAGTGACCGTGGGAGACAAGGTGACAGTCACAATCTCTGCTAGCGAGGCGATTCTTGCACCGTCAGTGATGATTGGTGGTGTTGCTGTTGATCGAGTCGTGGGTTCGGAAAAAAACTGGACCGCTGATCGCGTAATGCTCGAAACTGATACTGCCGGTGTGCTTTCTCTAAGCGTCTCATTTAGAGATGTTGGCGGTGAGACGGGTATGACTGTTACTGATACTACTGACGGTTCGGCAATTACCCTTGAAATCAACAATGAGGGGGGTGCGGTTGTTGATGGCCCGTTTCAGGCTGCTACAGTTTTCGCCGACTACAATGGCAACGGAGTTCACGATGAAGGTGAGCCCTCTGACCTGACCGATGCCAATGGCGAATATGATCTGGTTAAGACTACTGATGCTCCTGCAGCCTACAACATTGTTGTTGAGATGACTGCTGATACTATCGATTCAATCTCTGGTGAGAGCTATGCTGATTCAACGCTGAAGTTGAAGGCGCCCAGTGGTGGTGACGTTGTAACCCCCTTGACTACTGTTCTGGTCGCAGCACAAGCCGCCGATCCTACCTTTACTGCTGAAGACCTTGCCGTTGCAATGGGCTTGCCTGCAGGAATAGATATTGAGACTTACAACCCGTTTGCGAGCGGCGTGACCGCCAGCGAAGCCCATGCTGTAGAAAAGGTCTTCCAGCAGGTTATGACGGCGACGCTTATTGTATCTCAGGCTATGGAAGGTGTTGCTGGTATCACTGGCGCCACCCTTTCTGGGGAAGATGCCAGTGCTGCGGCTCTGCTGGCTGTAACCAACATGATAACGGAATCTACTGTCACGGTAGACTTTTCTGAGTCTGATCAGATCGCCGAACTCCAGGAAGCAGCTAAAGATGAATTGCTGTCTCAGGGAATTGTTGATGAGGCATCTGCAGATATCGCTGACTATATACTTGCCAGTGCTGCGGACACCGTAACTCAGCTTTCGGTCGCTATTCAGGCTGTGGCTCTATCTGATTTTGGTGAAGCGGCTTCGTCTTCTGTTTCGCTGCTCAAGCATGACGCTGCAAGTCAGATGGCAGCGCTGGCAACTGCGGCGGCAGATTTCCTGGAAGCTGGATCCTCTGATCTTACTCAGTTGGATATCTCTGAAATTCTGACCCTCGCTAGCGCTGATGGTGTTGCTGCGATGGTTGAGGAAAACGAAACAGCGGTAAACGCCTATTTGTCCACTCTTGGCGGCACCGTGCTAGGTTGGGGAACCTTCGGTGGTGTTACAATTGGCGACGGCGGAGTGTTCACGCATCCGTCGTCAGCCCAAGCCTGGGGTGGGTTCTTTAGCGAAACAGATATCTATCCTCTTGGGTTTTCTGTTGGGGGAACTGTGACCTTTAATGCGGCACTGCAGGAGGGAAGCGAGCCTGTTGATTTATTCTTCCAATTTGAAGAGGCGGGCGGCAATAACCCAGTTTTGACCTTCGATGAACCAGTCTTTACGACAGAAACAATTAACATATCAAGCACTACAGAGGCAACTTATCGCGTGCAGATTCCGGCTCGTGAGGAAAATCCCTATACGAGCTTTCTAGTGTTTTTGGGTACATTAGATGCATCTGTTCAGATCTGTAATGTGCAGGTCTCGACTGGTGATACTGTAGTTGAAGGAATTGCATGTGGAACTCCGGCCCCTGATACAGATACAGGAACCGACACAGGAACCGACACAGGAACCGACACAGGAACCGACACAGGAACCGACACAGGAACCGACACAGGAACCGACACAGGAACCGACACAGGAACTGATAGCGCTGCTTGTTATGACGTGTCCGTCTCTGAAGCAAGTGGTCTCTCTTTGAATGCGATAGCGCCTGCAGATGCTCAGTCGGTAAGACTCACTGGTCCTTGGTGGAACTGGGACCCGGCTGGTGGTCCAGTTGCCGTCAAGCAATGTAATGGCTCCTGGACAGTTACTCTCGGTGACGTTCCAAGCGAAAATATGGAGTACCTCTGGGTTGTTGATGGCGTCCAAGAGAATCTTATTGATAATGCCGCCGATGGGCAGTGTGTCGCAAATATAGATGGTGGAACCTTGATTACCGATTACGCCAACTACGGCAACCGGGTTTGGGTTGCTGGTGGCGGTGATGTGACTGGTGATTATGCAGATCAATGTACTGCGCTTAATCTTACCGTCGTGGCACCTGCAGGTGCAGAGGCTGTCAGGCTCACTGGTCCCTGGTGGAGCTGGGATCCGGCTGGTGGACCAGTCGCGGCAGCTAATGGAGATAGGTCTTGGACAGTCACTTTGGGCTCAGTTCCAAGCGAAAATATGGAGTACCTCTGGGTTGTTGATGGCGTCCAAGAGAACCTTATTGACAATGCCGCCGATGGGCAGTGTGTCGCAAATATTGATGGCGGAACCTTGATTACGGACTACGCCAACTACGGCAACCGTGTTTGGGTTGCTGGTGGCGATGATGTGACTGGTGATTATGCAGATCAATGTACTGCGCTTAATCTTACCGTTGTGGCACCTGCAGGTGCAGAGGCTGTCAGGCTCACTGGTCCCTGGTGGAGCTGGGATCCGGCTGGTGGACCAGTCGCGGCAGATAATGGAGATGGGTCTTGGACAGTCACTTTGGGCTCAGTTCCAAGCGAAAATATGGAGTACCTCTGGGTTGTTGATGGCGTCCAAGAGAACCTTATTGACAATGCCGCAGATGGGCAGTGTGTCGCAAATATTGATGGCGGAACCTTGATTACGGACTACGCCAACTACGGCAATCGTGTTTGGGTTGCTGGTGGCGATGATGTGACTGGTGATTATGCAGATCAATGTACCGCGCTTAATCTTACCGTTGTGGCACCTGTAGGTGCAGAGGCTGTCAGGCTCACTGGTCCCTGGTGGAGCTGGGATCCGGCTGGTGGACCAGTCGCTCAAAAGACAGGATTCAAGACTCCTGCTGGAAAAAGACTTTGGACAGTTACCTTGGGCTCAGTTCCAAGCGAAAATATGGAGTACCTCTGGGTTGTTAATGGCGTCCAAGAGAACCTTATTGACAATGCCGCAGATGGGCAGTGTGTCGCAAATATTGATGGCGGAACCTTGATTACGGACTACGCCAACTACGGCAACCGTGTTTGGGTTGCTGGTGGCGATGATGTGATGGCTGATTTTTCTGATGCCTGCACCGGACCGTAGCTTGAGTTCGAAAAGGGAGCAGCGGTAATCAAAAATACTTGCTTAATCGAAATTGGGGAATGAAACAAATGTATATCCATAAACGTAGATATGTTCTAACTGCTTTACTCGCGGGATCAACACTGACAGGGTTTGCTCAGTCAGAGGTGGTTGCACCAAACGCAAACTCAATCGACGAGATTGTTGTTACTGCTACCAAACGCGAAACCTCATTGATGGAAACAGCTGTCGCTGTTTCCGCCTTCGGTCAGGAGTCGCTGGATAACCAGGGCGTTAAAAACCTGCTAGACCTTGACGATATGGTGCCTAACCTGCAGATTGGCCTTTCGCCAACTGACTCAGGTGTGCAGGTAGTTGTTCGTGGCTTGACCTCGAACAACTTTACCGAAATTGGTGATCCTACGGTCGCCATGCACTTTGACGGGCTGTATTCGCCGCGTCCTCAGGCCGGTATGGCTCTGATGTATGACGTAGAGCGAGTTGAGATCAGTCGTGGTCCTCAGGGTACTTTGTTTGGCCGTAACTCTACCGCTGGTAGTGTTAACGTAATCAGTGGGCGGCCTAACTTTGATGTCGCCGAGGGTAAGCTTGAGGTTGAACTAGGTAAGTACAGCCAGCGAGCAGTCAAGGGCTGGTACAACATGCCGGTCAATGATGAGCTAGCGCTGCGTGCCAGCTTCTTGGTTGATCGTGCTGATACCTGGTACAACCAGACTCAGGACTTTTATGATCTTGAGTTTGATGTTAACGGCGATGGCGTTATCTCTGCTGACGATGGTGACATTGAGAAAGATGGCATTCCTAATGTTGACCAACGTCGCAACCGTCCTGTAGACGCAAGCGATGCCTACGGCTCTGTTGATCGTTGGGGCGCGCGAGTGGGTATGCGTTTTGAACCCAACAGCGAAGTAAGCTGGGACCTGATAGCGGATTACTTCCAAGACCGTTCGCCGGGAGGTTTGAGCCTTAAGGATTGTGAGAAAGCTGAAGGCACATTTTTTGCCTGCGAACAGGATCAGTGGGACGTGAGCGTGAATGTTCCCGGTAGTATGGATATGACCATGATGGGTCTGCGTTCTATACTCACTTGGGATCTGACTGATGAGATCGTTATGGAGCACCGTATCGGTTATTCGCAGCAAGAGCGTTCGCAAACTCACGACGCCTCTACCACATATGCTCACCCTGACCATCCCGGTTACGGCTTTCAGAGAACCTGGTATTCCGCACAAGCGGCCCCAGCAGGATGTACTGGTGGTGGCGGGTCCATGGTTGTGTGTGATGATCTTGTAAACGATCTCGGGCTGGTGCAGTCTGTGGATGGTGGTCAATTTGAATCAATGGTGGTAGCACCATTTGAAGATCTTTCCTTGATGACCAACTTTTCTGACTACCGGTCGCTGGTGACTGAACTTCAGTTCAGCTCTAACTCAGATTCCCCAATTCAGTGGATCGCTGGTTTGTTCTATATGAAAGAGGACAATGAAATCCGCTTTGACGTTGAGAATCCGTTCCTCGGTGGCGTCGTACTCCCTCTAGCGCAGACCTTTTTGCAGCCAGAGCGTGTGGTTAGATCACGAGCCGCTTTTGTACAGTTCGACCTAGCGGTTAATGACAGGCTCAACTTTACTGCCGGCTACCGGTATACAAAAGATGACAAGTACGATGATGGCGGTCGCAACTATACAACTAACGGTTGGCGTCAGCCGAACGGTGGGAAATATACGACCGATGCGGCTTTTGATGCCTTCTATGACAGCTGGCCTAAGTTGGGAATCGTTGACACTGATGTCTACCAGTCGGACGATTTAACGTCTGAAATGGGAACCTTGGGCCCCGACTTTTTGAGCCCAGATAGAGTAGCAGCAGACGGTACCTCTCAGGCTCTGCAGTATTCTGATAACTCGCATGCTGGTGCCTGGAGCAAGGGTACTTGGAAGCTTGGCTTTGATTACCTGATTAATGAAGATCTATTTATTTATGGGTCAATAGCGACTGGCTACAAGTCTGGTGGCTTTGGTGATTCCGTCGATATCTGTGATTGTAATATTACTGACACATTTGACTACGACCCAGAGAACAACAAGACCTATGAGCTTGGCTTCAAGGCGACTCTGCTTGACGGCAATCTAAACCTTTTGGGTAACGTGTTTCTAATGGACAATACCGATTTGCAGGACACCTTTTACGCCACAATCACGAGCGCAGGTTCAGAAATTAAAGTGCCTGACGGTTACATAGATACCGAAGGGCGCGTTTCAGACTGTACTGGTGGTGATGGGGATTGTGTAACAGTCGGGAGGGATATCGGGACTTTACTCACACAGAATATTGGCGAGACCCAAAGTGTAGGTGCTGAGCTTGAGTTTGACTGGCGCCCCTATGAGGGTGGTCGAGTCAATGGATGGGTAGCCTGGTTGGACTCTGAGATCAAGCAACTGGAAGGAGCTTCGGACGGATGGTACTGTTTTGAGCGCGCCCTGCTTGGTATGACTAGATGTGCTGCTGAGTCAACTAATGAAGATGGTGCTGTGGTTCGTGCAACCAGCTTTGTTGGTAATGCTATGCCGTGGTCGCCAGAGTACTCTGTTACTGTTAACTACGAGCACAACTGGTACCTAGACAATGGCCTGCGTCTGAGCCCTTATGTATCGGTTCACTGGCAGGATGAGATGTACTTCGACAAAGGTAACTTCGGCGAAGGTGCATTCCACTCTGGTCAGGAAGCCTATACTACTGGTGATATCGCGCTGCGCTTGATCAATGAAGAAGGTCGTTGGGCGGTTGAGGCCTATGTGCGCAATGTGACTGATGAGTTGGTTCGCGGCTGGGCCGATCGTGGTCCTGGCTACATGCGGGCTTCGTTCAACAAGCCTCGCCACTATGGCGTTAAGTTTAATATGGCATTTTAATATTGCTCTGACAGCTATATTGTCGATCGAAAAAACCGCGCTTTCAACAGCGCGGTTTTTTTATGTCTGATCTATAACCAGAAGGTATTTCTCGGTTTTCCAGGGCTCATAGATTCTGCGGGTAACCACGGCAGCATCCAATGCCTGCACACACAAATCCACCAGAGACCAGTACGGTGGCCGCCCCGGATCCGCAATAATAATCCGTTCAACGCCCGCGTTAAGAGAGCGCTCAAGCAGATCGAACAGAGGCTGGGTAAGCTCATCCCAAAAACATATGTCGGTGCCAATCAACAGCTGATACTGGCCTAATTCCTCTGCACTCAGGCTTTCAAAGCCCCTTGCCTGGAAGTTTATTTCGCATTGATTAGCTTGGGCTTGCAGGGCCAAAAAAGGCGCCACGCTGTTATCTATATCGATACCGGTAACGCGAGCCTGATACTGTTTGGCGAGAAACAGTCCGGTGAGGCCCCAGCCGCAGCCAATATCCAATACATTGGTCTGCGTCTTTGGAGGATTGGTGCTCAGGTAGTCCATAAGAACGAAGCTGGAACGCCACACTTTATTACCATGGGCGCTGTGACCATTTTGCTCGCGTTTGAGTTTGCGCACGCCGGGGTGTGTTGAACGCAGGGCTTTTATGCCAAGGTAGTCAATAAAGTGACGTTGATTCATGTCTGCTTGAGTCATTACTGTGTGCGTCTCTTAGAAAAGCGAAGCTTAACAGGTTAGATGGGCGGTCGAGGTAAATAGATGGACCTTTTAATGGCGAACTATGGTATTTTTAGTATATTAAAATAACTTAGTTGTCGTTCCGCTATGGTCGAGTCGAGTCTCCCTTCGTTTCTTCAGATTCTATATCGCAATACCAGTTATCAATTTTGGGCCCTGCAGCTGATAGGCTGGTTTGGTCTGGCTCTGATCAGTTTTTTAAGTCTCACTCTTTGGTACAACCAGCAGGGTTTTGCCTATATTGCTCAT
>Ga0206131_10005825_pt1 | contig 12803 bp, 16 predicted proteins | sample Helgoland_Spring_FD_148636 | JGI IMG/M metagenome (GOLD analysis project Ga0206131, IMG submission 148636) | Pelagic subsurface seawater microbial communities from Kabeltonne, Helgoland, North Sea - Helgoland_Spring_Bloom_20160517_1 | ecosystem: Environmental > Aquatic > Marine > Epipelagic ...
TATTTTAATTTGATCTGCATTCATGTTTTCGAGATAAGCTTGGCCCGATTTGCTGTTGAACAATAACCAAGGACTAATGCGGCCTGTTGATATTGCAAATGCCACAGCATTTTCATTTCCGTAGCGTAAAAAATCGTTTGCTGGATTACCAGTTTTTTCACTCCACTTCATGCTATATTCAATACCGCGCTCAAGTGCATCCTGTAATGCCTCTTGCTTAATATATTGCTGCAAATACTCATCGTATACCGTTTCCTTGCACCAATGATCTAGCTTTTTGTTATTCTTTAGTAACCAAATCAAAAACTTAGGCACGTTAATGGCATTAATTCCTTGACAATGCCGTCCCCATTTTACAAATGCTTTGTAATACGGAGATTTAGCAAAATCAGCAAACGTTTTTGATTTGGAACTGCCTTGTGTCATTTCATAGAAACGCAAATAGGCTTGTAAACCTATCTGTACTCCTTGTTCTTTTTCTTCCTGAAATCTCTTTTTAGCTTCGCAAAGATGAACAGCTAGACTATTTTCTCGCTTAAATTCACGGTTGCAGTACTTGCATATGTAGACTTCATTTTTTATCTGCGTTGCCACTGTCACGCATATATTCCTTTAGTTCTGCATTGGTTACTAACTTACTTAGTAAGTCAACTTCATCTGCTTTCATTGCAGGATACAACTCCATTAGCGTCTTCTTTGCTATGTTATTGCCTTTTTCTTTTTTCTTGGGCGCTATCCATTGATGCTTAAAAGTACCCATACCTGGACTAACGGCTGTAGCACACAACCACTGTAGCTTTGGATGCTTGTTAATATCAAAGAAATGCTTGTTAAAGCGCTCGTTGCAGGATATCAAGTAATATTCTTGTAGCTCGCTACTTCCTTGCACACTGCTTCCCCAGCGTATCATCAAATAGTTTGAAAACTTTTTGCGTTCTTCATCTGTCAGACTGTCGTAGAAGGTTCGATCTTTGCTGTCAAAGCAACGCATTTCATTTGCTATGTTGAGCTTATCGCTCATTACGTTTTCTCCAATTAGAATGCCTGCGTGATGTCAACAATTTCACAATTCCTAGAGATGTCTTTAACAAAATAGATACATCGTGGATTATGGCCATCGTCAATTGGAACTGCTAACATCTGCCCGTTTTTCAACTTTGGAACATACCAAGTTACATCTTGATATACATCAACAATTTCAATATCTAAATATGTAGGAGCAAAACTACTTAACGGGTTAAGTTCAAAGACTTTAAATCCTCTATCATTGATACTAGTAAGTGCTAGCATTTCTAAGTCACCTACCTCTGGCTCTCCAATTAATACTTGCCAGTCAATTGGCATTTTCATAATAATATTATTAATTTTAAGCACTAACGCTGGACTGTTGAAAGTTTCTAAGAAAATCAACGGAATGTAAAAGTGATCTGCGTTTGTCGGATCACTGTTGTCAAAGATTGCAAATCGCATATCGTCGATTTCTTCGGGTAATGTATCCAACTCAAATACAGTGTTGTCTAGTGTTAATATTCTCATGATCTTATTTACATTCCCTATTTGTTAATATTAAGTAGTTGAGCTATTTTTGTTGTTAGTAGTGTAGCCGCTTCTTGATGTGCTACTTCTGTATAGTGTCCTACTGCGGTTTTATGCTTACCTGCTTTTTTAATAAAGCGAGAAAACTTGTGTTTATTGCACCATTCTAACCAGCTTAAACCATCAAAGTCCAACACTGGATAGTTGTTGATCATTGTGTGCAATAGTCTGATGTATGGATCACCTTGTGCTGTATCAGCTTGATGTACTACAATATCTGTTTGCGGCAATTGTAAATATTGTAGCCCAAAACTTTCCAATGCTGATTTATAAATAGAAGACCAAAAAGTCTTTGGCTCGGTTACGTTTTCTACATAATAGTATTCTGGCCACTCGATATCTGGCATAGCGTCAGCAAATAAGTTTACATATGGTATGTTTACATTTTTTAAGTATTCATTGACACTAACAATAGCTTCTAAGTTCGTTTTTACTACTTCTTCGTCACTCAATGTTACAATTAGATTTTTATACTTGCTGTCGGCTGTGTTGTTGTAAGAGTAAAATTCAAATTCTTTGTTGCTTTGGTAAGGAAAGTCTTTGCCGCACCAAAGAAAATCATTGTCAAGTATTTCCCACCTAAGCAAATTTGGCCATTGTATAATAACAGCATCTGGTGTATATTGTGATAGGTATATCATCAATCTTCGTTGTGTGGTTTTGCAACTTGCCCCGGCATGTGCAATGTTATCTATGTCACCTGGTGAGAATATATGATTTGGCCATACACTTTGGCTAGGACTACAATCATCACAATCAAGCAAGTCAGTTCCAAAAATATGGCTACATCCTGCTACACAAATTTTGTTATTTTTATACATTACATACTAACTTCTCTTTTACGTTACTAGCATACACGATGTTATTAACATTGTCAATCATTCCGAATAAATCCTAGTAGTTTTTTAAAAGAGTCCATGTCTTTGTACTCGAGTATTGTTTGCTTCCATTGCTTGTGCAACGTCTCTACTGCACGTAGCTCATCTACACTTAGTGCATGTCCAAGTATAGTGCATGTTTTTGTAAACTCTGTTTTAAAATCTCCCCAATCTCCCAAGAAGTTGCTCAACTGAATTTTATACATATTTGGATCTTGAAGCATTACTTGACCATTTAGAAACCAATCTGGCCGCAGAAAACTATCTTTGTATAGTGCGTTTATATAAGCCCATTCAAAATGATTGCCTGTGTCTATGTAAAAGTTGTAAACTTCATCATCATCACCAGCTAGGTCATAAAGGTTCGCGTGTGTGTGGGTAGTAGTCATTGGATGACCGGGTACAATGTATAGGGCGTCTGACGGCAAGCTGAGTCTATGCTTTATATGCTCTAGAGAAAATTCAAAATCTAGCCAATTGCGTTCACCAAAGTCCTTGTCAATGACTTTGGTATATCCCAGGATTTCGAGCTTGTCATCTATTGTTAACCCTGCACCCGGCGGCACAAAACAATGTGCATTATCTAGTAGATTTAAGCACCTAGAAAAAAAGTTACCGGCAGCGCCAGGCAGGAATGCTATTGATACATATTTCATTTATTACTCGTTCCACTTCAATTTTTCTACAGTAAATGGGTAGTTTGCTTCTTTGTAAAATACTTTTCGTTTGGTTAAGTGGCGTTTAGCAAATTTACAAGTGCTGGTTACATCCCAAATTTGAACATGGTCCTTGTCTTCTGCTTTTCGAATACCGCGACCAATACTCTGGATAACCCGTACAAAACTTTTCCCTGGCTCTAATAATACAAGATTAAAAATACGTGGTAGATTAATGCCTACGGCTGCAACACCGTACGTTGCAATAATAATCTTACCAGTTGATGTAGCAATTTCATCATATTCATCTTGTCGGGCTTTTGCTTTAGTTGAGCCACTTACGAACACAGCGTTGTCACCTAATCGGTTCAATAGCTCAGTACCTGCACTAATACGATCAACCAATACTAGCGTGTTGCCAGTTTTGTTTACTTCAGAAACCATATTAGCAATAGTATCTAGCCTGCCTTTGTCTTCAAAAAGATACTTTAGTTCACTTTGGTAATTTGAAAACTCTGCGTTGTCTACTAACTGCACAACATTTACATAGCAGTTAGCAAGGACGCCTTTTTCTTGTAGACTGCTAGCACTAAGTTGGTTGATTACCGGTCCTAGGCTACAGTGTATAGCTTGGAATTCAAATTGCTCCTTGGGGATTGTACCTGTTAGCCCCCAACGCAATGGTATCTTACTCATTACACCAGTTAGCAATGCTTTTAATGCGTCTGCTTTTGCCATGTGTACCTCGTCAACAATAACAGCCACAACGTCCTCTAAGAATTCGTGAATTGTAATATCTACAGTGTGATTCTTGGTATTCTTTAGTAGCACATTTAAGCTTTGCCATGTGCAAATTGTATGTTTATGTCCAAACTCTTTCCTGTCGCCGTAGAACACACCTACATCTAATTGCATGTTTGCGTAGTCTGCTTCGGTTTGTGTTACTAGACTTTTGTTTGGTACAATAACAATACTACGTCCGTAATTTTCAACACGTTCACTTAGTGCAGCAGTCATAATAGTTTTGCCTGCACCAGTTGCAATTTCTTGTATAGACTGTGGGCTTTTTAAAAAGCTATTTACAATTTCAACTTGGTAATCACGCAGTTTAACTGGCAGTCCCGCTGCTGGGTGGTTCTTTGGCCAAAGTATATCGGCATACGATTCTTCAGTAACTGGAGCAAACTCAAACGTAGTCCGATATTCTCTATTATCTTGCACTTTGATATCGTAGTTAAAGTCTTCGAGAATAGGAATAATGTCAGGTAGTAAGTTTAAGTATGTACTACCTCCCATTTGAAAATATGCAACTTTACCGTCCCAGCGTCCAAGACGAACTGCTGGCAAGTACCTTGCATGAGGAACATCATACTTAAAAGTTTTAACTAGCTTTTTACGAACATCTAGTTCTAGTCCAGTTATCTTCAAGTTGACCTCGTCGTTAATTATCAGTGTCGCTGTTCTCATATATCAGTTCTCTAAGCTCATTACTGGTTGCTGGAAAAATATTAAGTCCGTCGCAACGAATTTCATACCCGCAGTCACGTAAACAGTACTGTACATATGCTTCATCAAGTATTGTATTACACGGTGTAGGTGTGTCAACAAAGTGTAATATATCATGTATCCAAGCATTGCATTTATTTTGTGAATTGTGATAGCGTTGTTTCGCTATCCACTGTTGTTGATTGTATTTCATTATAGCATCACTGGCAGTGACAGTCAACCCTAAACGGCTAATTAACTTAGGAAATACATTAATATCTGTATTAAACAAGTCGCCTGTTGTTATATGTGCATGTGCTTTATATTGGTATGCAGACTGCATATTATCCATTATCCAAAAACTTATCCACTCCCTTAGCGCCCATCTAGCATTTACAGGCCAATTAGTAAACTTACTGTTCCATTCGCCAGGAAAGCTCTGCTGAATACTTAGGTAAATGTTGCTGTGGTCTTGTTTGACTAATTGATTGTTCATATAATCTAGCTTATGATCATCTAAACTTTGAATGCAAATGTCTGCATTAATGCTCGAATCGTGACTGTAAATAAAATACTTTTTTTGCTCAACACTACTGCGAAAATTATGGCTACTTCCGTTGTGATGAATATCTAGATGTGATGCATTGCCAAGGTTACTGTATGCATAAATTGATTGCATAACATAACTACCGTAGCAGCCCATTGGCCATGTAACGTGTATCATACTTTTAGTTACCATGCAAAAAGGACGGGCAGTACAATTAAATACCGCCCGCCAAGTTTAACAGATCGTACAGGAGCTATACTGTTTAATAATCCGATCTGTTTTACCTCCGACGCATAACCGTATTCTCAGCAAGTGCTTTCCAGTTAGGAGAAACTTTTGTGAGGTCTGCTATCTTTAGCGCCATACGCAAACTCATTTCGCGCAGTGATTCTTTCTTTTCATTCATAAACTCAAGTATTTCAACTTCTTGGGTGTTGCTAAGATTATAGCCACGGAATAGTTCACCAGTGTTACAAATTTGTTTAATACGCAAGAACCGGTCGCGCATTGTATCTAGTGTAAGATCCAGGTAGTGGCAGCGACTTTGTAATGCCTCAAGGTGATCTTGCATCTTCTTGCTGCGAATGTTCTCAAACTTAACATTAGTAATAAAGATAACGCCGCCTTTAAACTCAAACTTGTTTGGAATACCTTCGGCACGAAGTTTTGCACTATCGGCATTCCAGTGCAGCACACGCTTCTTACCGCTATCCAATGCGGCTTTTAAGATGTTGAGGCTAAGCTCGTCCATGAGTACACTATCGCAGTCATCAAATACTAATACATGGTTTCGGTCTGCATGCTCGTACAATTTAGCATATAACCCTAGTGCAGTCATTGCACCTTTAACTACTTCGTACTTGATGCTACGACCAGCAATTGCATCCATCATTGAACTCTTATCAAGTTCTTTTTCAACGCCAAAGCTCTTACCAACGCCTGGAGGTCCAGTTACGATCATTGCACGGACATCACCGGCAATAACTGCTTTGGTCATGTCATGCAAGATAGCAAAGCGTGTTTCAATACGCTGCATTACTGCTTCATCAGATTCAAATTTAATTGTGTTGTCAACTTTTGCTTTTGTGTTACGCATGTCTAGCTCCTATAGTGTTTGCTTTTTTAGCTTATATGTATAGTATAAGACATCTTTACTATAGTGTCAACCTTTATTATCATGCTTTCTCAAATAACAGATAAATTGATGATTCTTTGGATTTAGCAAATGGCGACTGGTTGCTATGAAATCTAAAAGAATCAGCTAAGTTGAATTCTCGTTGTTTTATGTATCCAAGATTGTTTACTGCTAGTTCCATTACGGTTTTGCTTAAACTTAAACTGATACCACAAGTTTTCGAGTCAGCATATCGTTCTCCGGGTAAATTAGGAATTTCCATATTTACTTTTACATTGTGTGGATATTCTGGATCATGATGATGACTTTCTAATAGTATATACTTTGGAGAAATTTGGTTAGCAATATCTTCTAGTACCATAAGTGGGGCACAGGAATGATATAACACTCCGTATACAACTACTGCATCAAACTGTTTAGCAGTCTTAACATATGCATGAAAGTCTTCGTTAACTACTGTAACAGAATCTCTAAATGTATCACTAATAGTATCGCAAGCACCATCATTGAATTCTACACAAGTAACACGATCAGTGTAATTTAATATCTGTTTAGTAAACCAACCGTTAAACGGTCCTAGTTCTAGTACCGATTGTGATGCTAGAACATCAAACATCTGATCAGCAATAATCCCAGTGATTACTTCAGTGTCCATTCATTTTTTACCTTTAGGTCCTGGCTTTGCCTTTGGACGTCCGGCTTTGCGGCGCCATTGACCGACTGGTAAATCTGGAGTACGTAAACCAGGTTCGCACACAGTAACTTTTCCGCCTTTCCTAATATACTCGTCAAGGATGGCTTGATCAGCAGGATCGCTTAGAATAATTTTATCTTTCATATCATTTCCTAATTGTTATATACATTTGTAGCACATAGTAACTAAAAGTCAACTATAAAAACGTGCGTCTGGGCGAAGATTAAAGGAAGAATCGCAGGTAACTTGAATGTGTTCTGGCAATAAATCAAAATCTTCCAAGGCTGTTACAGAAGGCCAACTATCGTCTTTACAGAGGTTATATCTTAAAATCCATATAGCTGTTTGAATCTTTTTTTCATGCTCTGTCCAGTGATCTACATCATGTGTTATGTCAACGTACTTAGTAAATTCACTTTTGTTGTGTGTAAACAAACTATCGCCGCTGAACGTTAAGCAAGCATAGTCTTGCTGGATTAACAAATCCCTCAATGCTGCATAAGGAACACTCATATTTGAGTCTTCATCATTGTAATATTCTTGATTTTCTATCCAAATAACGCTTGGCATGTTTTGAGGTAAAATATTTTTTAAAATATTATATTCTTCAAATTCTGCATCAATATGCAACACATCCGGTGGCGGATTTGATTCACAGAAAGTATTAATTGAAATAACATCTACTTCTATTTGTTCAGCCCAGTCTTTGTGTTTTTCCAACTCAGTAATATTTGATAGACTTCCGTTATATTCCATGGACCCGTTAACAAAAGTTCTTTTTTTATCATTGAACGAAACTGCTTTATGCAAATAGTGCAGATTATAATTTTTTGATTTATTGTAATTTGATTCTTTCCAATTGTCAGCACAATCAAAAGAAAAGACTTTACCGTGAGGGACACATACCTGGAACCTCAACGAATCGTCTGTTAAGTCAGCACATCCAACATTATAGATTACAGCATTTTTTTCTGCAAAATTTTGTTCTAGCCATTCTAAATTAAAATCAGTCATTTGTTACTTACATTTCATGATCATACTAAATGCATCGGTGTATATGTTCATATTATCAACTAGTGTATCGATGACATCGAGTATACTTATCTCAACTAGTACAACAACTTCATCTTGCAAGTGTGGTGGCAACGTATCCATCCATGCCGATAGTTCACTTTCTTTTTCAATGCTCCAGATTTTATCTAGTAATTGTACTTGCTGCTTTGTTAGGTTTTCAATTTGCATTACGTTGCTCCTTGAACATTCTTTTAAGCATCCATTTGTGTTTATTAAAGTAATATTGATCGTCATATTCAATTAACTGGTTAGTCCACATAAAGATCTCTTCTTTGTGTTCTTGCCACATGTGACGGCAAAATATTCTAAATGTTGAATCTTCTGACATAATTCAGTTCTCCGACTCGGTGCCTGTATATAATATTAGCATAGAAGATTACTGTTGTCAAGAAAAAAGCACCCACAAGGAATGCTTTTAACGTTATTATATTTCGTGTTGCGAATTATGTCTGAGAAACCCATTTCGCTGGAGCTCTTGCAGTGCAAGTCATAGTATCACCTGCGCCCATAAAGAAGAACCAACCGAGCCATGTCGGTGCATCGGCTGTGCCAGAAGTAGTCTGATCTGCTTCTAGCACCGGGGCAACGCCATTAATTAAAATATTTGAACGATCAAATGATGCTGTTGCTAGATTGTCATCATCGCCGAATGGTCCAGTTGCGCCTGGGACCCAATAGCCTGCGCCAGCATAACTACTATCTTCACTAATTGCTGGTGCGCCTAGTGTCAAGTCGTCGCTGTGTATACCTTCTGCACTAAACCATAATGGTCCAGTACACGTAGAGCCCGAATCAATAGTTATACTTAATGTATGCTCAGTGATTTCTGTTGCGCCGCCATCTTCGTATGTCCATGATGCAATAATTGTAGCACCATCTGCATCAGCAGCAGTTGGCGTAACTGTACCGGTTACTACTTCTGCACCGTCCCAGAGGATAGTCATACTCGCATCACTTGTTTGTGTGCCAGCTAGTTTTATTGTTCTTAAAGTCATGGTTATTTCCTATATTTGTATATTATCACCGCAGTGTTAGGTGGCCGCCGCAGCGTAGCACAACCCGGAAAATTTTAGCACTGTGCAACTGCGCCCGCTTTCAGTGTCACTATTTTTATTTAGCACCAATGTTGATCTATTATATTATCTTTAACTTCGTGTGGGTTTGGGCTTCCGTGAAATACTAATATACTTGCTTCTGGAGGTATTACACTAGCAGCGCCGGGGTCTTTGTGTTTCCTAAAACGGAAATCATATCCGCCCTGAGATACTTGCCAACGATAACTGAGTATTTGAGCTGTGCTGTAAAAGCTAACAGATTCCTTTACTTTTTCGTATATGTAGTCTTGGTCGCCAGGCCAGGGGCATCGTGGGTTGTTCGTTACATCTTTTACATCAAACTCTGTATACACTGTTTTGTACACTTCTGGGTCAAACCACATTACACTACTATTAATTGTAAACTTGCTCTGTTTCATTAGATATTTAAAATCTCGTGCTGCCCAAAATCTATTTGATGGTACTTGCCATAACCAATCAATATTGCCCACAACGACTGTGTCTAAATCAAAGTACAACATTGATCCTGTGTGATGTGCTGGATTAAACAATTGTACTTTATACCACCAACTTTTTTTAGGACCGCGGACACCGTCCCATTCTTCTAGTGCATGCTTAATATAAGGCAACGGCACATCACGTGTGCTTTCTGTGTACACATGCATTCTAACTTTAGGAGTAAGATTTCGACATAAACTTCGATAAAGTTTATCCACATATGACCAGTCATACAGCGTATCGTGTATTAAACACGCACAATCTATAACACCATCTACTCCAGTAAGTCTTTTAATCTTTTTAGCCATTCGCCTCGTTCTATTTCTTGTACAGTATATTCGGTGTGGCATATTTCTACAAACCACTGTTCTCTGTTCATTGCAGTAGGGTTGTCAATTTGCTCAACATGTGTACTTACTGGGTGCGCAAGGCTGCTCGAATCGGTTATTACAGTTGCGCCGCTTATTGCTGCGTTAATGCCCGGGCTGCTGCAATAATTCACTACTGCATGATACCCATAATCAATGTCATACTTGTCGTATGTGTCATCAATACGCATTGGTTTTTCTAGTGTACAATTAACAAAGTTTTCCAGGCCAAATCGATGCGGAGGAATAAATGCAGGACTACGCGGATGCGGTCTAACAACTATTGGTCTGTCTGTATGTAGTCGTATGTTAGCAATAGTGTCTCGTGTCCATGTTGCTAGATCAGGCATGTATTGCCATTGCAAACTTTTACGATGCTGTAGTGTTAGTAATATACTTTCGCGCTTGTGTGCTAACTCGCCTAATTCCAGTCCAAGATCTCCTGGTCTGTCCCAGTCTAGATCTTGCTGGTGTCCGTAGTAACCAGTGGCATTAATATTGTTAACTGCTATCTTCCAGGTTACTTCTCGATCAAGTGCACCAACATCAATTATGATGACTGGCTTGTTTTGGCTGCGGTAATGCTCGTACACTTCTTTGTTCTTCGCCATCCGTCCGTGCCATAGCACACTCCATATAACTACAGCATCACAATCTAGGCTGTTTTCAACTAGTGTTATACCTGCTGTTCTACAACTGTCAAGAAATGCTTTTATTACCGGAGTACTGTTGAGTGCACACTGTTCTGGATAATATGCTAGGTTACTGATCATGTCTATAAATACTCATATGAAACGTTATACAGTAGTTACCACATTTCATCAGGCGGGCTTGAAATTATACGGCCAACGGATGATTGAATCATTTGAACAACATTGGCCTAACAACGTCGACTTAATTGTTTATACAGAAAACTGTACACCTACAATAACCAAAAAAAATGTACGTTGCATTGACTTGTTTAATGTTAGTAGCGAATGCAACAGTTTTGTAGATAGACACAAAGATAACGCTGAAGCACATGGCGGTCTTGGACCGCACAATCAAGACGAATGGAGTGAACGCAAGCAATTTAAATGGCAAGGTGTGAGATTTTGTTACAAAGTATTTGCAGTGCACCACGCAGTAAACAATGTTGACAGCGATTGGATTATTTGGTTAGACGCAGACAGCCACACCCATAGCCCGCTGTCGGTTGAATTTTTAGACAGCATTAGCCCGGACAATTACATTGCAACACACTTAGGGCGCACTGATCGATATCACAGCGAATGCGGATGGGTAGGATACAATCGCCGACATCCATTGGGTATCGAGTTTGTTAACGACTTTGCCGGAATGTACATCAACGACACCATGTTTAATGAACGTGAATGGCACGACAGTTACTTGTTTGATGTGCAGAGAAAACATTACCGAGATAACAAAGGTGCAAGCTTTTATGATCTCAATCCCGAACCTGACACCAAAGGACTGGCAGGACACCCGTTTATTAACAGCAAGCTAGGAATGTATCTAGATCACATGAAAGGTGATCGCAAGCAACGTGGGCACAGTAAAGCGAAAGAAGTTAGACTGCACAGCGACCATCCATACTGGAAGAAGATTTTAAATGTATGAGAAACATAGCTGGTGGTTTCCAGATCAAGACACACATTTTGTAGAAATGCTGGATAAAAATATACGCAAAGGTTTTGAGCCAGTGTATCAAGAACCTGTGCGCCATAAAAGCTTACGATATGTAAAGCAAAAAAATGTTGCACTCGATATTGGAGCAAACATCGGCTTGTGGAGCAGAGATCTTACACTGCATTTTGCACAAGTTATTGCATTTGAGCCAGTGAGCGACTTTCGTGATTGTTTAATTAAAAATGTTGCTAACAATAATATAGACATTCGTCCTTATGCATTGGGACCAGAAGATACAACTATCGATATGGTTGTTACTAATGGTAATACCGGCCACAGTCATGTTGACAACAATACAATTGGCAGCGGATCAATTGACATGCACAAGTTGGATAGTTTAGAATTTGATGCTGTTGATTATATTAAAATTGATTGCGAAGGCTATGAACTATCCATACTACAAGGCGCAGAACAAACTATTAAAAAACATCGTCCAGTAATTGTAGTTGAACAAAAACTACACAAGGACACAGGCATAACCAAAGAAACACAATATAGCAGTGTCGAATTACTGAAAAGCTGGGGAATGGTTCAACTAGCTAATGTAAAAAACGACTGTATACTAGGCTGGTAAGTGCGGTTCAAAGTGTCGATATATTTCGCCATTTCGGCTTTGTGCAACAGTCCAATGTGCTTGACATAAATTATTCAACCACTGTTCTCTATTGGGCATTTGAGGACTAACAATATCTCTAGTATTATGATTTGCAACGTCCCAAGTTACTGCACTTTCTTCACTGACAAATGTTGGCACACCCTCTAATACACTTAACACACTGCTCGAGCTGTTGTAAAATACTGCGGCCTTTGCACCCTTAACATCTTGTTGAAGTGTGCGTTTGGTACTGTCAACAATTTCAACACGTTGATGTTGGCCGATTAATTGTGCCCATGGTTTGTCCATAGTACCAGGATGCGGACGTATTTTAATAGTAGTGCTATCTTGACTGCGTATAATTTTTAATGTTTTTTGTAGCCAAGCTATTTGGTCAAATCCTTTGGCATTCCAGCCGTTGTCACGCTGCAAGCATATTAAAATATGATCACCATAATTTTTCCACGGCTTTAATTCGAGTCCCAACGTATCACGCACCATATACCAATGATTGTGATTACTGTTACTGTTAG
>Ga0206131_10005826_pt1 | contig 12799 bp, 9 predicted proteins | sample Helgoland_Spring_FD_148636 | JGI IMG/M metagenome (GOLD analysis project Ga0206131, IMG submission 148636) | Pelagic subsurface seawater microbial communities from Kabeltonne, Helgoland, North Sea - Helgoland_Spring_Bloom_20160517_1 | ecosystem: Environmental > Aquatic > Marine > Epipelagic ...
GGACCAATATCAAATGCCACATCGGCTACCGAGACGGGCTGCTCAAAAGTGCGTTGGGATCCATCGGGAAGGTTAATCACGGGCATGCTGCTACTCCTTGTTGTCAGTGGCGACCCCTACCAAGGGCAGCATGACATTGGTATAAATAGCGTATTCATTATGTTTCCGAGCAGTTCCGCACTGGACGCGGGACTCAATCGGGGACTCATTGACGCTATAGGTACTTATATATGTCTAAATTGAAGGCGAAGCACTTACTCTGGCGACCCACCGCAGGCGGCAGCGCCCCATTCATCAAGATTCGCTATCCGGTCGAATTATCCCAGACTCTCGAGGATATGGGTAGGAGCCAGTTCTATAGAAAGAGGCTCGATGTGCCCATGGACGCCAGTGACGGCGTGGTGGTATGAGTACTACAAGCGCGACCAGGCAGAGATGGATCAGCGGGCATACTCAGCGGCAGAGCACCGGGCTAGGAATAGCCGCCTTGGGCTGTGGTCGGAGCCGGCACCAAACAACCCTTACGACTGGCGGCAGGGTAAACGGGGATTGGTTCCTGCCACTGAAAGCGAGTCTTTTTTGTGCGGCGCCAGCGTCAGTGACACTAGTAACCTCATTACCCTCAGGGTTGCCAGTAAGGCAGACTCGGTGCTGACGGCGACGTTCGGTCCCGAGAACTTTGTACCGGGTCAAGATATTGCGCTGACCTTTGACATTGCGAAGAGCCAATGTCGTCGCCTGAGTAGACTCATTCGCGCACCGCGATGCTCATAGCTGCCTAATAATTCTGAAGATTCGCCGCAACCTGTCGTAATTTGAAATGAAAAAGAGGCAACAAAGTGCGGTGCTTCCCCCTCGTCAGTGATGGGGCTCTCAAGGACAGATTACAGCGAGGATTCCAGCTTTTGCGGAGGCTACTTTTTGCGCCTCCCTCGACGACGATGCAGAAAAACAGCGCCGGCAATCCCCAGTGCCGTCAGCGGCCAGAGCATCCCCACCGGTACGGGAGGGATTTCGATGGAGGGCACCAGTAGGAGCACCCAGGCGTTGTCTTGTGCGACAGCAGTGCCTGACGCTCGCGATGAGCCGCCAATCACCGAGTTGGCGGTAGCGATGAGCTGATTGAAATGCACCAGCGGCCGAATATTGGACGCAATGGCGGCACTGAAGTCACAGCGATAGTCGGCGCCAGTGGCAATCGTGGTTGGGGTAACGCACGACCCCTTGCCATTTAGGTCGCCATACTCACTATCCTGTAATTCGGCCAGCGAAACGGGTAAAGGCCCGTTGTTGGTCACGGCCACAGCAAAGGCGACGCGAGCGCCCGGAGAGGTCAGTCGCGTGCTGGGGGTTTTAGTCAGGGTAATGTCGATCGGTGTGGCAACAAAGCGAACTTCGGCTTGGTCAAAAGCACTGACGGCTTCAGTGGTAGTCTCACCACTGCCACTCGCGGTCACGGTATCGACCTCGGAGGTCCCCCCGGCTCCTTGTATTGTCTCGGTGAAGGTGCAAGTTGCAATGCTACCTGCTGCTATGGAGAGTGGGCTGGGCTCGGTCACTGCCGGGCAGGTGCCTCGCTCGCTCAGGTCGCCATGAATGTCGTCCACCAGAGAGGTAATGAGTACGGCCTCGCTTGCAGATGCATTGATGACTTCAACGGTGAAAGTGACCTCGCCGCCAGCGTCAGTGAGACGGTCCGGTGACGCGAATTTTTCCACTTCGATCTCGGGGGGCAGCACTTCGGAGGCGGGCAGTAGCAAGACCACCTCGGTGGCTGACTCTTCGACATCCGCGCCGTTATCAGCTTTACCAGAGACAGTCACCGTGTCAGTAATAAACGCTGGGTATTCTGTTGGCGCTGGCTGCGAGGCATCGGGCACGGCCCGGACAAAATCACACTCGATGGCAGCCCCCGGGGTGAGTACAACCGGTGAAGACATAGACATGCCACAGTCGGTGCTGACATCCCCGTGGTAGTTATCCACGAGGCTGGTGAGGCTCACGGATTTTATCGGCGAGTGATTTTCGATCACCGCGCGGTAGGTTACATCGCCTCCGGCTTGGGACAGAATTCGTGGCCGGGCGAGCTTGCGAATATCCAGATTCACCGGGGTATCGGTCAGTGTCACCGTAGCGGAATCACTCCCCGAGACGGTATCCCCTGTCGAGGGTGCCGAGGCTTCAGCGGTGACAGTATTCACTACAGGCAGAGGATAGCGCCCGTCGATGACCTGATGATATTCGCAGCGGTAAGCGGTTCCGACCGGGATGGATTGGGGTAGAAAACAGGTTCCGAGTCCGTTGAGATCGTTGCCAGCCACTTGGTCATCCGACAGTGCCGTAACCACCAGATCGGTCTCCCCGTCGTTCCAGACTTCCACCGAGTACGTAACGTCGCCCCCCGGTTCGGGGAGGGATTGAACCGAGGATTCCTTGACTACCCGCAGCGAGCTTTCTCGAGCAGCGTCCGCGGGCAGGATCACCACCACTGCGGCGTCGCTATCCGTCACGGGTTGCCCCGAACTGTCAACAACTCGCGCAGTCGCCACGTTGCGATGGATGTCGCCGGCAGCTCCCGTCACCGTCGCGCTGAACTCGCAGCGGTAAGCACCACCCGGGGGAATGCTGGCGCCGACAGCGCAGTTACCCTGGCCGTTGAGGTCGCCATAGATGTTGTCGGTCAAGTCGGTAACGACCACGTCATCGCTTCGGTTGGATTCGTTAAAGACTTCGACCTCAAAGTACACCGTATCGCCCGGTTCGCGCACAATGCGAGGCACCGCGACCTTCACCATGTCTATCTGGGGTGCGGGTTCCACGATGATGACGTCGAGATCATACTGTTTCTCTTCTCGGCAATGTGAGGACTGCTTTGGGTAGTAGGTGGAGGTGTCGAGAGGATCCGAGCAGATATCTTGATTGGCGTTGTTCTGCCAGGCGAGGGCAAAAGGAATGTCGAGTTTGCCATTACCATTGGTGTCTTGGCATACGATGTCTCGGGCGACAAACTCGTGATAGGTTATTTCGCTGTCGCTAATGTCTCCGCAGCTATCCCCATTGGTAAGCCTATAGGGGCCACTACCCGACAGGAGGTTGAGTGCGGACTCATTACTCGTGGCTGGCTGCAATGCGCTTACCGTGCAGGTGCCGGTATCTGAAATGGCCAAATTGCCGTTTTCGCCAACCCAAAAACTCAGGTTGTACCGGTCCTTGGCCGCACGAAGTACTCCCGTGCCGACGGTCACGCCTATGCGGAGGTCGAGGGTCTCACCGATTTCACAGCGGGACACTGAGGGGTCGACTGAGATCGCTCTGAAGGCAAGGGAGTTGCTGGTACAGCGATTGCCTGCGTTGAATTCTGGTATGCAGAATTGACCGCTCAGGGGTAGGCTTTGGGTTTGAGCCAGTGAGGGCAAAAGGCACGCTGTAACGAGCGCACCAGTAAGAAGAAATCGCATCAGATTAGGCATTTCGTCAAGCTTATGTAATGTGTGCAGGTAACGCCTCACAAAAACTGGACCGCTGTTTTTTGCTCCCGGGCAATACGCGACCGAACCACGATGCGACACTGGGGTCTTGTCGAACTCCTGTCTAAGCATGATAAGGCATAAGTATAAGCGGGATAAAGGCTACTCTTGCTACAGCATTGTATGGGTCGAGCCATTCCGCAAAGGCCCTGCCGTTTTCGGAGTACAAACGGAACGAGTTTTCTTTGGTCGAGATAGAGCCAACGACAGTGCCGTCCGTGCCGATGACTAATGTCAGTGATTGGAAGACGCTTACTTCTCCTGACAAAACTAAGTTGTCGGATTCAGATATAAACGACCGCCTGACAGTCACAAGAATATCGTCGTAGTTTCCGATTCGTAGTCGCAGTCGATCACCGACCACAACCTGCAGACTGCTCAGGTCTAAGACCTCTTCTTCAGTGGATTTACCTATTCCCGTCTTGAAAAATGTGATCGGGTCTGCTGCCAGCAAGGGCCCAGATACAAGGTAGATGAAAAAGAAACAGGTAAGTCGTAACAGCAGCATATGATGCCTTTCCTCGTAATACAGCGGGGTGCGTCAAGGCTAAGGCATCGGCCCAGAAACGAGGGATTCAATTAACGACTATTTGTTCTGCCCTGGTGGTTGTTCGTGGCCGCCGTAGTTTTGGGGGTCGTAGCTGCCGCCGGGGTTGCGCTAACACCGATAGCTATAACTTGCGGCACGACGCCAAAGAAACCCATCAGGGTAGCGCCAGTCAGCGCGAACATGCCTATACATAATAGTAGCTCGGTCATTTCTCTCTCCTTGAGTATTTCTGATTACTTCATGTAACCAGTCTGCCTAGCATTGCGCTAACAGGCTGTGCGTTTCACGCCAACCCGTGTGCAGAAGCCGCCGATTACCTATGGGCGTCTATGATGATTGAACTAACGCTAAGTGGTAGGAAGCTACACAGGTGCTATGGCTCCCCTTGCAGCCAAGAAAAAATAATAAATGCATTTAGCGCCCCTCAGTTTTTGTGGCTGAGCTGGTACCAGGTACCAGGTGCATATTTAATTGACTAAAACTGGGTTTTCAACCAATTGATCACAAACATTTGTAATGTAGTGTGCCCCTCCTGAATTAACGCTTTTGTTTGTAATTACCGGTGGCAACTGGCCCCGCCCAAACTCACACGACTCGCCTGTAAGTGTGAGTAACAAAGCATTAAGGCCCAAGTAAACGCTATCGACCAATAGAGCCTCGTTGTCGCCGGCAACAAGGGGATCGTAATGAGCTTCACATAGTGCGCCGGTGAAACAGGCAAGCCGTTGAATTTTTCCAGAGGCTAGAGCACTTAAGTGACCATTCCTGTATACAGAAAATGTTGCGTCAACCTCGGGGGCTACCTTGCCTTGGAGACGAAAAATACCGCCCTCAATTGCAACATTATCGTTCCAAGGGCTAGCTATATTGTCGCGGTACCTAAGGGTTACGACGCCACCAAAAACAGCCGCTATCTGAGTGTTACGCGGTGAACCATTTGGGCCAGCCAACTTCACATTCTCTACATCCAGAAAAGACCCTTGTCGCGCATAAGCACTGATAGATTCGCCGAAGAGTGTGATGTCGGTTATCTGTAGAGCGGCAGCAAGCTCCGCGTATAGCTCCATATTGCCTTGATAGGTCAACACTGAACTCTCGTCAGCCCCTGATATATATAAGGTTCGATATTTGAGGCGAAGTCTTGCTGTTTCCTCATTCAAAATACAGTTACCGATGACGCGGATTTCGAGATTTCGCGCCTCCAGATTGTTAGCAAATACAGTATTGAAGCTATTAGGGTTACTCCCGCAATCCGCCGTCAAAACCCGTAAATTACTGCTGGGGTAAAAGTTCTCGAGTTTTGAGTTTAGGCTGGTGATGTCTGAATCCAGCTTCTGAAAGTTTTCATTAATGTTCTCAGCGTCAGCCACCTCACCGTTATTAAATGTGTTGGGAACCTGAGCAGCGGCAAAGGCCGTCCACCCCAGAGAAGCAACAGCCACTAGACAGGCAATACAGAACGGCTTGACCATTAAGGCGCTTATGCGTTGCATATTTCGTAGGTTGAAACTGGACATCTTTGCTCCCTCGTATTTGGGCTTCAGCATACGCTAGTGAGGGCTTGAGTACTTTGTCATTGCGCGCCAACCTCTGTGCAGAAGCCGCCGAAGATAAAAGAAGAAGTTTAAAATGGAAGCCAAATCAGCCCCATGCCCTTCTGTAGAACGCCTTTTGAATTTAATAAAAGGCTACATCTATCAGTAACTTACGCGAATTCTGGCTAAAAAGAAGGTTCCTAATTTCAATAAAAATCAATGACTTACGAAGTCCCAAGGGATTCAAGGCAGCACCCTCAGAAGCACCTATCTACCCTCACACCCTAATGCTTAGCCCCTAACCCACGGTGCGCTAACGGGGCTACTTCGTCGCTTCGTACAGCAGCCAGATTGGCAGGCCCGTCGGTAGCGCCTCTGGCGTGATGCTGTCGGTGGATGCTGAGGCACCGCTGCTGCCCACAGCGTTGGTCGCTGATGCCGAGCATGTGTAGGCCGTACCGTTGGTCAGACCTGTGACCTCGATGGTTGGTGTTGAGCTAGTACCAGTGAAAGTGCTGGTGCCATCGGTGCAGCTTGCGGAGTACTCAGTGATGTCTGCACCGCCGTTGTCAGCAACTGAGACTGTGAGGCGTATGGTGCCATCTTCGTAGTCGGTGGAGGTAACTGTGGGTGTTGCAGGAAGCTCCAATGGAACATTCACCGTTACTGCGTCAGATACCGGCCCAGTGCCTAAGCCAGTCAAAGGAGCCACGGTGCAACTGTAGTCTCTACCTCTGGCTACGCCATTGACCGTGATGGGTGAGTCAGAACCAGTGGCTGTTACGGTTTCAGAGATACGCAAACCCCAAGCGTTGAGTACGCCCTCGCGAACAAGAGGCCCAACATCGACGTCTTCAACTCTAAGCACCCAGTTACCATCCATTGCCTGACGACCCACACTACTAATCGTATCTATCGGCGTAAGCGTTGTCGGAAACGTCCCAGCGATATCTTCACCTCCGGAGCCACCTTGATCCCAAAGGACTAACTCGGTGCTTTGGGGTGTCGTGAGAGTGATGTAAAGATCAGCTGGGTCGCTATGGGTGATGTCTATATCCACCTCAATGCCTGACAGGACTGAGACAGGATCGTAACCAGAGACAGTAAGTGTTCGCGTGACTGGCGTATTATCGAGCAGTGCAGCAGCCGGAGATTCATTGAGATCAGCAGATGACCCGATACACGCGGCCTCGTAACCTATAATGGGAAATGGCGCATCGGGCGTTGTCGGTGGAGCGACCTCAAGGTTAATGCCGCCACTGGTAGCTAAAGCACTCGTGATCGTTGGCTTGATCGGCCCTGATACTGATGCAAGAATCTCGGCTATCGAGTCGCAGCCACTGCCGTTGTTTTCTATAGTTATGGCGTTAGTCACAGTGTCGTCGGGCGGCCCATCTGGCCAACCTAATAAGTGCGCCACACCCTCACAGCTTGCCTTGTAGTTGCTTTTGATGTTCAGACCACCCCCGACGCTGGTGATGTTGGCTAAGCCATCAAGGTTGGTGAGGGAGCTGTTTCTTTCGATGGTCAGAGAACTCACAACGCTGGTGATATTAGCTAAGCCATCGAGGTTGGTTAGGGCATCGTTGTATTGAATGGTCAGAGAACCCCCAACGCTGGTGAGGTTGGCTAGGCCATCAAGGTTGGTGAGGGCATCGTTGCTTTGGATGCTCAGATAACCCCCAACGCTGGTGAGGCTAGCTAGGCCATCGACGTTGGTGAGGGCGTCGTTACCCCAGTCACCGTAGTAGGCATAGGTCCCGATTTGCAGATAACCCCCAACGCTGGTGAGATTGGCTAGACCATCAAGGTTGGTAAGAGCGGCGTTGTCTCTGATGAGCAGATAACCCCCAACGCTGGTCAGGCTAGCTAGGCCATCAAGGTTCGTGAGGGCATAGTTGTAACCGATGTAAAGACCAGCCCCAACGCTGGTAAGGTTGGCTAGGCCATCAAGGTTGGTGAGGGCGTCGTCGTTGTCGATTCTCAGATAATCCCCGACGCTGGTGATGTTGGCTAAGCCATCAAGGTTGGTGAGGGAGCTGTTTCTTTCGATGGTCAGAGAACTCACAACGCTGGTGATATTAGCTAAGCCATCGAGGTTGGTTAGGGCATCGTTGTATTGAATGGTCAGAGAACCCCCAACGCTGGTGAGGTTGGCTAGGCCATCAAGGTTGGTGAGGGCTTCGATATAACCGATGTTCAGAGAACCCCCAACGCTGGTGAGGTTGGCTAGGCCATCGAGGTTGGTGAGGGCATCGTTGTATTGAATGGTCAGAGAACCCCCAACGCTGGTGAGGTTGGCGAGGCCATCAAGGTTGGTGAGGGCGGCGTTGTCGGAGATTTGCAGATAATCCCCAACGCTGGTGAGGTTGGCTAGGCCGTCAAGGTTGATGAGGGAGCCGTTGCCGGAGATGCTCAGAGAACCCCCAACGCTGGTGAAGCTAGCTAGGCCATCGACCTTGGTGAGGGCGTCGTTGTCTGAGATGGTCATACTGGTAAAGCTGGTGAGGTTGGCTAGACCATCAAGGTTGGTGAGAGCGTCGTTAGCCCAGACATACAGATAATCGCCGACGTTGGTGATGCTGACTAGGCCATCGAGGTTGGTAAGAGCTGCGTTGCTGGAGATTAACAGCTCCCCTCCAACGCTGGTGAGGTTGGCAAGACCATCGAGGTTGGTGAGGATGGCATTGCCGTTGATCAACAGAAACCCCCCAACGCTGGTGAGGTTGGCGAGGCCATCAATGCTGGTGAGTGCAGCATTGTTGGAGATGCCGAGATCTCGTCCAACGCTAGTAAGGTTAGTTAGGCCATCGAAGTTGGTGAGGGCGGCGTTACCTCTGTTGTTGCCGATGTCCAGATCACCCCCAACGCTGGTTAGGTTGGCTAGGCCATCGAGGTTGGTGATGTCTGCAGAGTTTCTGATGTACAGGTTACCCGAAACGCTGTCGCAACCAGTAGCGCCCAACGCATCCACCTCAGCCTGCGTATTAAGATCATAGTTGGTCGATGAGCAAGCCGCAGCAGCAGCCCACCCAGTCCAGCCCAAGGAAGCAACAGCCACTAGGCAGGCAGCAGCGAACGGTCTGAGTATTGAGGTACTCATACGATACAAAGCTTGTGCGCTTAAACTTGCGATCATTGTTTGCTCCGACTAGTTGCGACGTAGCGTATGCAAGTTAGGGAGTTAGCGCCTTCTCATAAGGTGTCAATCCATCAAGGATCACTCGTGGATAGGAAGCTACACAGGCGCTATGGCTACCCTTGCAGCTATTCCTGCCGTCTGCGCTAAGGTGAGCTCCCCGGGCTATCCGATTTGTCGAGGCTGCTGAGGCGGCCACGCAGGCTGAGCTTATTGCAAAAGGCCGCATTGAAACGCACTGAACAAATGGCTAAAGCTGCACTGCTAGGAATTTATGGGCAATAAATTAAACACGGCCACATAGCCGCGCATCCGTTTCGAGTGGTAACTTTACCTTCAGTCAAAACTTGCTACGTTCCAGTAAACTCGACTTGAGGAAAGCTCTGTGGTTAACGTTGTAGAACGCACAAAGCTAAAAGACCTAGCAACGCTAGCCTTGAAGCTGTGCTCACTTGCCTGTTTGAGCATGACCCTTGTTTTGAGTCCAGAGATGAGGGCTCTCTTGTTTGATCCTGAGACGGCTGTTCCTTTTGCTTGCTTGCTGGCAATACCCGTTGTACTTGCATTGATCCAAAAACGAGACATCGTGAGGGCTATTGCCGTTACTAGCGTACCCATCGGCATTGCTGTCTGCGTCTATTGCATGTTCTTAACACTTAATAACTTGGGCGATCCCAATGATCTTGGCACGCTACTTCGACAGCTCTACGCGCCGCTAGCCTTTAGCTTGTTCTTTTCTTACGCACTGAAATTGGTGGAGGCGCGTGATCATGAAGTGCCACCTCCGACTCCATGGTGGCAGGTGGTAATCGCTGCCGCAGTGGCTGTGTCCATCATTTCAATGTGTGGGTATTTAATAGCTGATTCCGACCTCTACTTTTACGATTTTCGGGCTGCCGCATTCACGCTATCTATTACTCTGGCCTGCCTTGCCTACAACCTTGACAGGGAAAAGCAGCCGTTCAGTCAGGTCGTTGCGAGAGCCGGAACATTAACTTGCATTGCAGCTGCGATACTAGGTGTCGCTGTCTACGCCTACGCTACTGATCCGGTTGCTGATCTTGGCATGAAAGTTATTGGTCCCGCTGTAGGAACGACCTTCTCAACGATGCTGTACGGTAGTTTGTTACTCGTTGCCGCCAGCTCTTGCGCCGGGGTCCCCGGCACTGAAAAGGAAATTAGAGATCGTGATTGGCATATATCAGAGGCTTATGTTTTCGTAACGTTAGTGCTCTTTCCACCGGTGACGGTAGTAGCGACACTAGGGCTTTAAGGTTCACCCGCGGGCAAGAAGCACGGACGGCTTTTGACGCATATGCACAAGCCAAAACAGAAGCCCCAGATTAAGCGGAGTCAACGCAGTCTGCCCATGTCCTGATGTTGTGCAAGACCCAGCAGCGTCCACATGCCAGCGTCCACATGCCAGCGTCCTGGCGCAGTCTCGACACCACTTGCATCAGAGGCTATGGCTACCCTTGCAGCCAATCCTGCCGTCTGCCCCACAGTGCGCTAACGAGGCTTTTGACGCGCTCTGCACATCTCTTGGCGTCGCCTGCAAAGCAATTTGTCATCGTGACAGCGATCCTTATCCCAATGTAAATAATTTGATAAGGCATCCATTTATGAAATTCTGTAGATTGATTAGACTGAAATGCTCAGAGCACGGATCCGCTCTGCCAACCAACGATAAGGACATCGCAGTGAAGCTTACGCTATCAGCCCTATTCTTTTTGTTTGTCACCAGCGCACAGCCTAGCCTTGCTGGGCCATTTGGACAATTACAGATGCTATTACAAAGCATTGAGTGTCTAAAAAAAACTGATAGTGATTATTTGTTGTGTGATCCTAAAACTTATGAGCCTGCGTCCACTCCTGTTGCCAACCGCAAGCCTGTATGGGACCTGTATGACCGTAAGCGGTCAGATTTTATATTTGATGGCATAGAAATGGACGACTGCCCTGTGACTGACGTCACTTATATCAACGAATTTATTGATGTAGACCGTGATGGTGACAGTGACCTGCTGGTTGGTTTTAAGTGTTTCAAAAATTATTACCAGGGTGAAAGGCCTGACGGCACGTTTGTAAAGGATCAACTCACCTACGATCCCTATTTAGGCTATGTGGCAGACAGTTATCTGGCTGTGTTGATAAACAACGACGGTGAGTTTGAGTTAGATCAGAGCATCTTTGGTGGGGAGTATCCTGTGTATGACTCATCACTTACAATTCAGGATGCCACAGTGACTGACCTTAACTCTGATGGTTACCCTGACGTCTTGTTCAAAGGTCACTGGGACAACAGCACAAGAGTGATCATCAACGAATATTGGTTTCCTAACGAGCCACAGCGTGTTGTCGAAAGCCAAAACAATGGCGATCAGAGTTTCACAATGGCTACAGCCTCAGTGATGCTCAGCGAAGGTCAGGGTCAGTACAAAGTCCATGAGCTTGGTATGTTAGACAGTGATGGGGCTATTTTCCATATGACAGATGAACTGGGCGATACCTATGTGTGGCACATTGGTCAGCGCATGATGCTCAAGACTACAGCTCAGGAACTCTACAGCCAATCTGCTTTTGAATTCAGGCCCACAGTAGCCAAGGTTACCAAGTCTGGTGATCTCATTGACGTTACTGACAAATACCTGCTCCAACAAAATCCTGAACCTGAAGATTACGGATGTGGTGAATGGTGCGACAAAGACGAGTTTTATAAACATCGTAGGTCTATTGCTTGGATGTGTTACGTCCAGGACAAACCTGATCTTGTCACAATGACCAACCACAACGAGATGAGACCTGCGTGTCATATTCCCACTAACAATCCCAATATCGATGCAAAGGGATACGCTTATCAGGGCAAGTTTTACGCCAACGGTCTGACGGCTGTAAACACTTTTAATAGTATTGAGCGACAATATAATCCTGACGCCTATCACTGCTTCCAGTTCCATGGAGATCAAGTTCAGGAAAGAGAAGCCTGCTGGGCTGACTATTTTGCTGAACCCAAACAGATCCCCAGTGTTGAGATCATTGAAATGAACAGTGACCGTGGTTTGGAGGTTTCACATACCTCATACGCAGAAGTAAAGTTCATGCTGATCGATCTGCCTGATGGAACGCAAAGACTAGAAAAATTCACTAATATTGGTGACAACTGGCTCATGGATTTTATATCCATGGGAGTCAGATCGCATGAGAGTCTGGGCGAAACTGTAGTTGTACATAGCATTACTGGAGTGATGTTTGACCCTGGCGTTGAGCCTGAAAACATTCTGGAGCCTTACCTGGCTACCAGTGAGTGGGCGCAAAAAAATTACAACACAAATTGGGAACAAAGATTTTGGTACTACAACGAACAGGAACAAGGCATTGAAGATACCCTCATAAACTCTGGAGTGTGTCTGGACTTCTTGGTTCTGGTAGAGCCTGAGGACTGTGTGAGTCCTGAAAATTATATGAGCAACTGGTGGCATCGTGAAGACTATTCAGGTGCCGCAAGCCTGAGCTTGGGTTATGTGGTAACTCAGGATGACTTGGAAACGTCAGAGGCATTCACCAACCTAGATATGCCCACAGAAGCACAATGGGATATGTTGGATGTGGATAACGACGGTGATGCGGACATCTATACACATAATGGTAGCTATCGCTTGCCAGACAACGCCCTGTACATCAACACTGACAATCAGAGTATGACGCTGTCAGACAGTGAGTTTTGGCAGGATGTGGCCTGGGAGGATCGTGAATCTGAGTATCATGAGTTTGTACTGAAGGTCACTCATGATGATGTGGCTAACGGAGGGTATTTTTCAGATGCTGAATGGTTTTTAGAGCAGAAACCCAAGAAGCCAATGTTTTATGACATCAATGGTGATGGCATTCTAGACTTTGCGGCCATCAAAAGACGTAATACGTCTGGCAATGAGGATGTTAGCCTGGGCGATTATCTGGAAATCATTTACGGAGAGTGATTGGCACAGGCCGCAGGGATCTGCGGCTCTCACCTCCACCGCTTCCAGCCGTCTGCCCACGGTGCGCTAAC
>Ga0206131_10005828_pt1 | contig 12797 bp, 16 predicted proteins | sample Helgoland_Spring_FD_148636 | JGI IMG/M metagenome (GOLD analysis project Ga0206131, IMG submission 148636) | Pelagic subsurface seawater microbial communities from Kabeltonne, Helgoland, North Sea - Helgoland_Spring_Bloom_20160517_1 | ecosystem: Environmental > Aquatic > Marine > Epipelagic ...
ATAAAGAAAGTGTATTATCCAACTTTATTTGACAGGGCTCAAAAACAAGTTTTATCTATAAAAAAACGCCTTTCTAAAATGTTTTTATATTTTCACAACTAATTATAAAAAAACTTAAAAATGGGACTATTTGATTGGTTATTTGGTAAAAAGGAAATAGATAAGAATAAAAAAACAACACAAGATGTTACAACAAAAAAAACTTCAAAACCTATAAGTAACAAGACAGAGAAAGTAAAGAAAAAAAAGACTTCTAACTCGTTAAATCAATTTACTAAAGAAGAACAAAGTGATTTGCGTGTATATGCATTCAACAGATGTTTAGCAGAAATGATGAAAGCAGATGGGGCTATTGATACTTCTGAAATGGAGTTTCTTGCTCAATTTTCAGCAGAAGAAATGAAAAAGATGTCAAAACCATATGACGTAAGTTCAAAATTAGGAAAATTTGTTTGGGGCAATAACTATAAATCTGTATCCACTAACAGAAAAAATCTTATTTCTGTAATTAAGACATATCCTAAGAAAGGCCTTGACAACTTCTTTGAAAAGATAATTGTTATGGCAGTTGCAGATAGAAATTTAGATGAAAGAGAGTCACAATATTTAATAGCATTGTGTGCTGATATTTACGATGTTTCAAAAAAAGAAGCTAAAGATATGGCAGGAGCACATTTGAAAAAATTAGGATTAATAAAATAAAAATTATGGGATTATTCGATTGGTTATTTGGTAAAAAGGAAACAACTTCTAATAAGAAAGAAGGTGTGAAAGTGAGTAAAGAAAAGAAAACATCATCTTCAGAAATTATAAAGAAATTATATCCAAAATTAAAAGGCATTGAATTTGAACTTATTTCAACTACACCAAAAGGAGAATCTCCAGAAAAGTTTTTCACTTCAGATATTGACGGAAAATGGTTTTTTAGTGTACATAATTTCGCAATGATATTTAAATCATTTTCTAACGAGAATTATGAAAAAGGTCTTTCAGATTTACTAAATTCAAATGGTCTTAATTTAAATTCCATGAAAGAAGAACCATCACATTATTATATTCAAGGAGATGGATTTAAAATAGAAAAACCAAAATCACCAGGATTAAATCTTATAATTATCACAAATGAGACAGTAGCCCATACAAAAGTAGTTGAACTAAGATCATTTGATAAATTAAATGAGGTTGAGGTTGAATGGATTGATGGAATAAGTAAAATATATGACGGCAAAGATGCATTAAGTAGATTCAATCTTTCAAAAGATTTAAAAAACATACCTATGTATTTCAAAGAAGAGGATATTGATTACATAGCAATTCATATTCCTACTTTAAATGTAGCAAAAATGTTAATTAATCAACTTATTGAAAAAAATAAATGTGATAATAATTTCAAAAAATTTAATGACGAAGATGGATGGGAATATCTTCACGAGAATGATAAAATGGTTATTGGCTATTTATCAGGACATCAAGCGGTAAGAATAAATAACAAATTATTCTAACAATTGGAGAAATCACTTAATAGGTACTTTGTAGTTTTAGAGACAATTAAAATTATAAAATGATAAAAGAATATCTAACCAGAGAAAATTTTTTATTTTACAGTACTTTTATATGGTTTTTCTATAGTTGTATAATATTTTCATTTGATTCTTGCGGGCTGTTTATGGAAAAGTCAAAAGATGGTAAGTGGGATGTTTATTATACTATCTATGAATCTGATGAAAAAGGAGATAGTTATGAAAATAAATCGCTTTTCAAAGCATCAATAGAATTAAATGAAGCACAAAAAATAATTAATGACTGTATTACAAAAAGTGAGAAAAAAATGAGAAAATATGGAACAGTATACAATTTAAAAACTGGCAATTTTACTATAGACGTATTACTCATGATGTTCATTTTTTTCTTACCATTTTACTTAATCTATAAATTGTACATAAAAAATAATTAAAAATGGGAATATTTGATTTGTTTGACAAACCTAAAGTTGAAAAAGAGTTCTATGAAAATGGAAAGTTAAAAAATGAGGCTACTTATAAATCAGGAAAGAAAAATGGTCCTGAAAAAGGATATCATGAAAACGGAAATCTTCATTATGAATGTGAATGGATTAATGGTGAGCAAGATGGAGAGATTACATCTTATGATGAAGATGGCAATAAAAAAAAGCAATCCTTCTTAAAAAAGGGCTTTTATGATGGTCCTCAAAAAGAGTGGTGGCCTAACGGTAAGTTGCGAGCAGAAAGAATTATGAAAAATAATGAAATTATATCTGAAGAAACCTACAGTCAAAATGGCACAGTTGTTGTTTTCGAAGACAAAATTGAGGATATAGGAATTGTTAGTCACTATAATGGTAAACCTTTTACAGGAGTTATGTTTGTAGACCCTTATGCACCCGCTAAAAATTTCGCGGTTAAGTACTGGTGGGTTAATGAACAATATGAAATGGTTGATGGCTTGAAAGATGGTCTTAAGAGTGAATTTTACGAAAATGGTAAAATTAAAATGCAAACTAAGTTCTCTAAAGATGAATTTATTAATATTATAGGCTATTTTGACCCTCAAGGAAATAATCTTATAGAAACTGAAAGATGTTTAACATATGATATGTTAGAAGAAAAAAATGATATCTATTTCCATGGTGATAAACCTTATAATGGTTCTATTATATATTCTGGCGGCTCGATAAGTGTTTTTGCAGATGGTATTAAAGTAAGTTCAAAACACTATTTTTTAGATGGTACTATAAAGACAATAAGTGAGATTGTAGATAATGATTTGGTTGAATTAAAGGGTTGGATTAAAGTTGATGAAGAAGGGAATTATGATGAGAATGGGAAAAAGATATTAGTAAGAGAATATAAGGATGGCAGGAAATTAGAGTATTATGAAACTGGTAATATTAAAAGTGAATCTGATGTGGTTAGAAGAAAGACTGACTCTGTCTCTGACTCTGATTCAAAAAATACTTTTGTTGAAATAAAATATTTTGAAAACGGTAATATACAACGCAAAGAGGTTAAAACTAAATATGATGCTGATGGAAATAATGGTGGGGTAACTGTTGAGTATAAACTATACTATGAATCTGGCGGATTAAGGAGAGAAAAAGTAGAAGATGGAAAATTTATAACCAAATATATCGGTTATCATGAGGATAAAACTATTCAATCTATTAGTGTTTCTAATACACAATATGAACATGAAGGTCATACATTTGCTTTTGATGAAAAAGGCAATGAAATAACAATTAGATATGAGGAACAACTTAGTGAAGAAGAAAGTATTAGAAAATATCTAAACTTAGGAAAGTTCAAAGGAGTATTAAAATCTAAACCAAAGGAACGAGAAATCTTAACCCACGAAATAATGACCAAAGGAGGGTTTATGATTGAATCAGATGAGGGGAAAACAATAGATATTTTTGGTCAACGTCATACGTTAGTTACTGAAATACAAATATGGAATGAAGAAAGCGAAGAATGGGAAGAAGGAGATAGAGAAGAAAGTGATGATTTTTATCTTACAGAATACGAAAAGGGATATAGATTTAGTGAAGACGATATAATGAATCATTTTAATTTGGATGAATGGCCAGAATGGGATTATAATGGATTTTCAAATGATTGGTGTGGAATTGAAGATGATGATGACAATGAAACTCGTCAGAAGAAATGGGATGATTATAAATCTAAATTCCCTAAATTAACATCAAAAGAACAATTTGATGTTACATCTTAGACTTTAATGAAGATATTACGGTCTAATAATTCAAATAAATAAACGAACGATTATTTGATAGCCTAAATACAAGGGGGCAGTATAAAAGCACCATTTTTTCTACTTATGCTTTAAATGAATTTATGTTACTGTAAATTAGTATAAATCAATACAGGTTAGTGTAGACTCACTTTACATAAATTGTGAATAAATCTAAATTATTATATTAATGATTGTTAGTGTCTTCTATGTAGTAGATATGTATTAATAATCGTCTTATTATACTCTTATTCTATTTAGGTTTGTTTTAACTTTAAAATAATACCTATGTTTTTATCAGATCCATTAACTAAAGAATCATTCGTTCCAAAGCGTTCAAATCAAAAGTTTTCTTGTCGTTTAAATCAAATTAAGTACAATAATCGTAAAGCAAAATCAAAACGTTTAGCAAAGGCTCCATATGATAAGATATTAGATGCTAATCGGAATATTCTAATAAGAATTATTGGAGAAGAGGATGATAGGATTGTGAGTAAAGATTATTTATTAGGAGCAGGTTTTAATTTTCAGATTTTTAATAGATCTTTTGAGAAAGATGGCGTTCAATACCAATGTGTTTATAGATATGCTTTATGCCTACTAAAAAGTGGTCAATACAAAATCATTAAACTCAAGTAATGGAGAGTTTTATGGAGATAGGACATCCAAGTATTCCTGCACCAAATGAGGCTCCAAATAATAATATAAGTGCTATTATTCTAATTTGTGTTGGAATAATGGCTGGTATCACAATAAGTCAAATTATAATAGCAAGAAATGAAGAAGATAGATCAAAAAGAACTGATTGACGATATTTTTAAAAATAAGTTTGTTAAGTATGCTCTTTACGGAATAGTGCTTGTAGCAGGGCTTTATGTTAGTGGTATCGTTATGAGGGTAATTGGTAATACTGCAGAATCCTACAAGTTTATGAATAACTCTATAAAAGGATGAGAGTAGCACTTTACAAAAGGGTTTCTACTATTAAGCAGACAAATATTAACCAATCAGTACGATTAGTAGAGTATGCAAAGTCAAAAGGTTGGGATTATGATGAATTTGATGAGGTAGAGAGTAGTCGAAAATCAAGACCTATTAAACAGAAGTTATTATCACTTCTGCGTCAAGGAGAGTATGATGCTGTTGTAATTTTTAAACTTGATAGATGGGCGAGGAGTTCAACTGAACTTATTTTAGAAGCAAAAGAATTAATTGATAAGGGTATTGCCTTTATTTCTATTTCAGACAATTTAGATTTCTCAACTGCAAGTGGGAAACTTCATTTTCAAATCCTTTCTGCTTTTGCAGAGTTTGAACGCTCTCTAATTAGCGAAAGAACTAAAGAAGGTATCATTAGAGCAAAATCACAAGGAAAGACATTAGGAAGACCGAAAGGGAGTAAGGATAAGGTTAAAAGAAGTAATAAAGCCTATTTAATGCGTGAACTCAAAAAACGTAAACAATCAGATGAAGAAAAGGGTATTTTTCTACCTACATCTGATTACATCAAATAATTGTCTACCAAACAATATTATTGTTAAAATTTGTGATTTTTATACTGAAACCCCCCTTGTATTTAGGCTATCAAACAATCGTTCGTTTATTTGATTGAGATATTTGGAGTTAAAATTTAAGAGTTTCTATTACTCTTAAAATCATTGATTACTTCATCCCGATGTTTATTAGCCTCCTCAATTGTTTTAAAACTATCATAATTTGCCCAATCATTACTGACTTCATATTTTTCATAGTCATAGATATCATCATCTAATTCACCATCATATTTTTTGCCTGTTCTATCATAGTAAAGAATGCCGTCATCATCTGCTAAACGATCTTCACAGCCTGAAAAATTATCATCAAGAAAGTCCTGCATATCTTGTTCAGTTTCAAACTCTAATTCATCAATATTAAATGAAACTAAATTCACTGTTTTTAGACTATCATCGTTTGGTATAAAACTCATATCTTGAACAACTACTTGAAATAATTCACACATAATTTATGTTTTTAATTTAGGTTCAAACTTAAGAATTACTTTCAATTAAATAATCTATCAAATATTCCCATAGTAAAGTATTTTTTATAAAATAGTTTGAATAAGTATATATAAAATTGGAAGAAATAAAAATAATGACATACACCCTGATTTTTTTGGTATATTCATAGGATATTTTTTTAGAAATTCATCACTAAAATCTTTCATATACTATTGTTATTTTTTTTGTTCCCAACCTATTACGCCTAATAACATCCCTTGAAACATCAACTCATTTCCATCACAATTACCATCAACAAGTGATAATTCAAGAAGTGTATCTGCTACAATTTGTTTCTTATTATCTGGCATGGCACCTAATATTGCGAATAAATCCTTTCCTGAAGGGTCTGTAAATGAGTTTAATTTTTTCTGAAAACTTCTGAATTCAGATTCACCCTTCCATGTTTTTAATTCATTCATTTTTTGTCTAATGTATTCTTCCTCTTTACTGTCGTAATCACCATCTGACATTGCAAGACTCTCTAAAGATTTAACTAAAGCCGCTAATTCATTTATTGTCCAGTCAGTATCCTTACTGAATAAATTACTAAAAAATCCCATAATAATATTGTTTTAAGTTAGTGTCAAATTTATTGATTATTTTTTAGTTCTCGCTAATATCAACAAGATTATGCAGCATATTTATTCTAACACAATGATATTTTGATAAGAATCCTATTGTAAAGAACTTATTTGCATATATATATTGCCAATCATCTTTCTCATCTAATTCTTTAAAATACTGTTTCCCATAATTTTTTTCTATTATTTCATCAATAATTCTTTTAGCAAGAGTTAAAGTAGTCACACCTATCAAAATATAATGAGGACTATCATCATTATCTTTGAACAACAATGGAATATTTAATGAAAGTTGTCCTTGATTTGCCTTCAGAAACTTTGAACCATCATAAACATGGTCAATGCCAATATTTTCATAGCCAGTCGGAAGTTTAACTTCAGATGCTAAATCAGTTTTTTGTAAGGTTAAAGAATCCTCAGGCACCATATCTTCATTTGTAATAATAATTATATCAATCCCTTCCATTACAGGGTGCTCTATTTTAAACCCATCTCCCTTCCAATGTTCAGCAAGTAATTCTGTTTTTTCTATTTTTTCATCAAAATTTATTTCATTTTGATTAAGTAATAATTTTAACTCTGATTCAATTTTATCTTTAGAGAACGCTTTGAATAGCATTATCATTTGAGATTGTGCATAATGCCAATCTCCATCAATATCAGAGGCAAAGAATTCTTTTGCACTATTGCCAGAAGCACCAAACTTAACTGTACTAAAGTCTATTCCTTTTAATTTTGGATAGACAACATGAAGCATCTTTTGATCTCCACTTAAATCAACTGATTCAGATGATTTTAATGTTTCGTTATTATTATTTGTTAATTTACTATTTGTTTTAGTTAGACTAAAATATCCAAAATCATTTTTCTCTTCATCTGATAAAAGTTTATAATCTAAAGTTTTCATATTCTCTAAGAAAGTTACTGTTTCATTTAACTCCATCTCTCCTGTATTGCTCCATCCGTTACCTAATTCAGGATTAGCATTTGGGGTATTAAAGAATATGTATGTTTCATAATCATTGTCTTTATCATCACCACATATCAATTCAGGATAATATGTTGTATCACCCTCATGCCATTCGCCATCTTCTTTATACCAAATTTTTATTTGCATTTCTTTTGCCCTAAATATAACATCTTCATTTTCATCACAAAAGTTAGAATCGCAAAAGAATATATCGAATTTAGTGTCAGTTAGTTCTTCTTTTTCATCGCATTCAATTTCAGTTACATTAAGTAAAAATTTTCTCCAGTTTTTGCTTATTTCTTTAATAAAATCAGCATTTTCATTTGTTGTTATTTTATCATCTTCACAATCTTCATCTTCGTAATCATCATGATTATCTAATATTTGCTGATATTGTTGTTTATCAATAGCAATACCATCTTCATTATAAAACTTTTCTGAAAGCATCTCTCCATCTTTAAATTCTATTTGTTTCTCTAATTTACCGTTTTCCCAAAACCAACTCCAAAGACCATCTTGTTTTTCATTATTCCAATTTCCTTCTACTTCTAAATTTCCATTAGGATGATAAAATTTCACAGGACCATGTTTCTTTCCGTTTGGAAGTTCGTTGCCATTTTGGTCATAATAAATTTCTGAGATTATTTCATTGTCTTTGTACTCAATTAATTCTGTAAGCGTCCCATTTTCATTCCAAACTTTCTTTAATCCATTACGCTTCTCATTACTATAAGGAATCTCATAAGATAGTTGTCCATTTTCATTCCAAAGTCTTTCTACACCATCTTTAATTGGATGTTCCTCATCATTCTTATAGTTAATTTCTTCCATTATTTTTCCATTTTCATGATAGTTCCTATTAATTCCATGTTTTAATCCATCTACCATTTCATATTCCTCTTCTAAATTACCATTATCCCATAACTTATACATAATACCTGTAAATGGTTTGCCATTATAATGAGTTACAACACCAACATCTTCCAACTCATCCTCATGAACTCTTAACTGAGAAATATTATGTGCCTTATTTTTATCAACTAACTTCTCATCGTAATCATTCGTCTTTTTATCTTTTGACGCATGCATCATCTTTTTCAAAATATCTGCTGAAGGATGTATGTCTTTTTCTTTTTTCTTGCCAAATAACCAATCAAATATTCCCATTTTTAAGTTTTTTTATTTTAGTTGTGAAAATATAAAAACATTTTAGAAAGGCGTTTTTTTATAGATAAAACTTGTTTTTGAGCCCTGTCAAATAAAGTTGGATAATACACTTTCTTTATTTCTTCCCATAAATCAGGATATTTAATCTGTAGATACAGATTAATGGCACTGATTGTACCTTTTTGTAAACAACGAGTTAATTTAAACATTGTATACACCCCGATTTTACTTTCTAATGTATCTTGAGATGTTATTTTTTCTATAATCTCCTCTAAACTTTCAGTGCCTTTATCAAATACTATTCTTTGCATAATTTTAAGTTTTCCTAATATTATCCAATGGACTTCGTATTTAGTTTGTAAAACTAATTTTACGCCTCTTATAAGATGTAATTGATGAGAAAATATGTAACGATAATTGTTTTTACAGCGTAATATATAACAACAAAAAACTACGCTTATAGTAATACATATACTTTTTTATTAATCTTAAAATTATTTATTATGAAAAAGTTAATGTTATGCTCAATTCTATCAGTCTTATCTATTAATGCTTACTCTCAAGATACAAGTTGCACCTATTTTGTAGGTGAAAGAGTTATTGAATTTAACTACTATACTGATACAATTCTGTATGAAGTAGAGCAGGAAGAAAAGTTTTATGAGATAGAACTTACATATGGCAATGTTTTATGCTTAGATCTAAGCGATGGAAAGAAAAGATTTAGAAAAGTAGTTACTGAATACTTTGATGGGGACGTAATAGAGCAATTCTTAGATAGTAAGGATAATGTATACTTCTCTCCAAGAGGAAGCATAAAGATATCTGTTGGAAAGCCTTCATTGTTTAAGATTTAACTATCCCCTAATTAGTCTTTTCATCACAGATGTATTTGATAATAGTAGTTAAAAATTAAAACTTGGTAAGGCATTCATTGCTTTATGCTTTAATTCATCAGTAAACTTTAAATAAACCATTGTAGACTTAATATCCCTATGTCCAAGCATTTTTGATACAGTATTGACATCTGTTCCACAATTTAATAGCATAACTGCGTTAGTATGTCGTGCACAGTGAAAAGTAATTTTCTTTTTAATACCTGCCTTAAGTACCCATACTTCTAATTTATGATTGTTTTCTGCACTATATTTTAAGCCCTTGAATACCCTTTCGCTATCATTAGGAAAGTTATCCATCAGATCTACCGCTTCTTTTCTTATTGGAAGATTTTCTACCAATCTTGTTTTCTTTTGCTTAAAACTTAAATAGGTAGTTCCATTATCTGTAGATACATTACTCCAACATAACCTTTTAATATCACTAAACCTCATTCCGGTATAACAAGAAAATAAGAATGCTCTTTTAAATTGATCATCTGTACATTCTGTTTTATACAATGCTTGTATCTCATCATTGGTCAGATACTGTCTCTCTACTTCTTCGTAGGGTATGCCTTTAACTAATTTTTGAGAATGTATATACTTCTTTTCAACGGCTTCTTTAATTGCAGTTCTAACCTTATTATTATATGTATGTGCTGAGTTTTGTTTTACACTTTTAAGTAAATGATTTTTCCAACTCTCTTGCCAATCTTCATTTAAGTCCATTAAACGAGCATTGCAGTCAAATCTTCTTAATTGATATATCATACTAATCCATACAGATTGTGTGCTTGTTTGCCCATTCTTATTCTCTGCAATCTCCTCACAGAATTCTACAAAAGATTTTTCAGGATTGTAGATGGCATTTTCTGGGTAATAGTTTGCAATGATTTCGTGTTCTCTCTTATTTCTTATCTCTCTTGCTTTATTGCTAATTTCTTTATTGTAATCTCTTTCTTTCTTGTTTTTAGGTTTAGCGAATAGTTTTATTCCCTTTAGAGTTTCTTGCTTTCTTTTACCTTGTACTGAATAGTCAAGATATAATCCAATCATACCTTTTGCTAATACCTTTTCTCTTAAGTGTACTTTTTCTTTAGACATTGTAATGTTTTTTAGTTAACAACACAATAACCGTTGTTGGCTATCATTTCGTCAACAAATTAACAACGGTTTTAGGTCAAAGAAGAATAATCAACAACAATGATGTTAACATAAGTCATTGATTTTGAGGATGATTGTGTGTTTTTGGTTGTTAGTGTTTAACCTACTATTTTCCGATACAGAATTTCCCAAATATATTTCCTAGTAGGGTGTCGGTAGTAACCTCACCCGTTATACTTCCTAAATGGAAAAGGGATTGACGGATATTAATGGCTAAGAAGTCACCTGTTAATCCAGAGTTTAGTCCTTCAATAATGGTATTTATTTCGTGAAGCGTAAGTTGTAATTCCTCATAATGTCTAAGGTTGGTTACTATCGTTTCATTATTGGAAAGTTGTGCCGTATTTACAAAAGTTAACAACCTTTCTTTCAGTGTTTCAATCCCTTCATCCTTTTTTGCTGAAATGAAAAGAGCATCTTTAAAGTCCTCCTTAATGTCAGGATTTAAATCAATTTTATTAACGACAATCAACAATTTATCGCCAGCACTTTCTTTTATTTTTTCTAACTCTATTAGCTGATTATCCAAGTTAGCATCAGCAGCAATTAAAAACAACACAATATTGGCTATTTCAGCTTTTTCTAAGGATTTTTTAATCCCTAAATTTTCAATTGTATCAGTAGTTTCCCTAATTCCTGCTGTATCAATAAAACGGAATTTAAAACCATTAATATTTAATTCATCTTCAATAGCATCACGAGTAGTTCCTGCAATATCGGATACGATTGCTTTATCTTCATTTAGTAGTGTATTCAGTAGGGTAGATTTTCCCACATTTGGTGCTCCTAAAATTGCAACAGGAATCCCGTTTTTAATCACATTCCCAAGTTTAAAGGATTGAACTAACTTTTCCAATTCTATTTTTATGGCAGCTAATAAAGTTTCAAATTGTTTTCTGTCAGCAAATTCTACATCTTCCTCCGAAAAGTCTAATTCTAGTTCAATTAAGGAGGCAAAGTCAATGAGTTTTGTTCTAAGTTCTTGCAATTTGTTAGAAAAACCTCCTCTTAATTGCTTTAATGCGGTTTGGTGTGCAGCTTCACTTTCTGATGCAATAAGATCGGCCACTGATTCTGCTTGTGATAAATCTAGTTTTCCATTCCTAAAAGCACGCATAGTAAATTCACCAGCAGTAGCCATTCTACATCCTTCAGTTATGAATAGTTGCAGTAATTTATTCTGTATGAAAGTAGAGCCATGGCAAGAAATTTCTACTGTTTCTTCTCCTGTATAAGACTTCCCGTCTTTAAAAATACTAACCAATACTTCATCAATAATTTTAGTTCTATCGGATATAGTTCCAAAATGGATAGTATGGCTTTTAGCTTCACTAATATCTTTGCTAAAAACAGAGTTAGTGATATTTACAGCCTCTTTTCCTGATAAACGGAGAACAGCAATTGCACTTAATCCTCCGCCAGTTGCTAGGGCACAAATAGTATCTTCTTGCAATAAATTATTCATGCTGCAAAAGTATTCAAAATCCTTTGTTAATAGCCATAATGTTCTAATTTTGCAACCCAAATTAAAAAACAAATCAATGAGCGTATTAGTTAATAAGGATTCAAAAATTATTGTACAAGGTTTTACAGGTACTGAAGGAACTTTTCATGCAGGACAAATGATTGAGTACGGAACAAATGTAGTAGGGGGTGTTACTCCAGGAAAAGGAGGGCAAACTCATTTGGATAGACCTGTATTTAATACCGTCAGTGAAGCTGTTGAAAAAGCAGGAGCTAATACTTCAATGATATTTGTTCCGCCAGCATTTGCTGCTGATGCGGTAATGGAAGCTGCTGAGGCAGGAATCAAAGTAATCATCTGTATTACGGAGGGAATTCCTACAAAAGATATGATTACTGTAAAAGAATATATTTCGGATAAGGACTGTACTTTAGTTGGTCCTAACTGTCCTGGGGTTATTACTCCTGAAGAAGCAAAATGTGGTATTATGCCAGGTTTCGTTTTCAAGAAAGGTAGAATTGGTGTGGTTTCAAAATCAGGAACTTTAACTTATGAAGCTGCTGATCAGGTTGTAAAAGCAGGAATGGGAATATCAACTGCTATTGGTATTGGTGGTGATCCGATTATTGGAACAACTACTAAAGAAGCTGTTGAACTTTTCATGAATGACCCTGAAACTGATGGTATCATTATGATTGGTGAAATTGGTGGACAATTAGAAGCGGATGCTGCAAAATGGATTAAAGCAAACGGTACTAAGCCTGT
>Ga0206131_10005835_pt1 | contig 12787 bp, 9 predicted proteins | sample Helgoland_Spring_FD_148636 | JGI IMG/M metagenome (GOLD analysis project Ga0206131, IMG submission 148636) | Pelagic subsurface seawater microbial communities from Kabeltonne, Helgoland, North Sea - Helgoland_Spring_Bloom_20160517_1 | ecosystem: Environmental > Aquatic > Marine > Epipelagic ...
ATCAGGAGGAGCCACAGGTATATCAATAGGAGATGATGTAACTCTAGAATTGGATGATATAGAAGATTTTGATTTAGATTCAGGAGGAGGATATTAAGTATAAAATAATATTAAATTATAATTGTATTTTACAAAATTGAAAGTTTTTTTACATAAAAATTGTTATATATTCAAAAACTATATAACAATTTAACATGTGTAACATTAACAACAATATGATCCCTTACGTTGAATATATCACGAAGACTGGAAAAATAAATACTATAATGACAAAGGCGTACGATTGTGGATTGTCTGCTCCTACACCAAATCAATCGAATCAGCTTTTGCACCTGTTAAAGAAATCAACTTTTAATAAATATATGAGTAAAAAAATGGAATACAGTTCCGTAAGCATCGACTTTAAAGATTTTGTACCTCATCTTGAAGATACGCAGTTTATACATAAAGAATTTGACAAACTAGAAGCATATTTCTGCGATAATAAAAATTTGATTTATTTTATGTCTTTAGGGGATAGAATTTATAATTTGGCAGTGGAGAGAAAAATAATATTCATTAATATGGGCATTGATAAATATTTTGTAGATAAATCGGTGTCTTCAAATTATTCTGTTCATGGAGTTTGTTTAATGTTGATCCCAAGGATAAAGTGGGGGTATGATATGTACTATGTAAATTCGCATGGCAGTGCGATGAACCAAACGTCCTTTTACCAAACTATAAAAACAAGGACCCGTATGAATCGTTATGATTTTGGAGAACCAGTAGATTGTTTAGTGATGAATGCTTTAAAAAGATACCTTAATACAAAATACAAACTAGATATTCATTATGATACAACTAAAAAACATAATTATTTTGGAGTAAATTTACAGGAAGGTGATACATATGGCGCATGTTTCATTTTCCCTATTGCTATTTATTTTGGATTGGGTAATTATTTTACTGAAAAAAAAACACTAATAGTAGAAGATTCTACACGTTATGTTCCAACATTTAAAGAATTATTGAAAAATGGCAATGTAGATTTAATGGTGGAAACTTGTTTCGCTGATTTTGATAAAGAAATAACAAAAATATTATATAAATCTATCTGTAAAGGAGCTACTGAAAAAAATAAGAAAACATTACACCCTTTGACCAAGAGAGTTGAAAAGGCAGGAACGTTATTTGTAAAAAAGGTGGTAAATACGTTTGTATGTTATATTTCTCAAAAATATTTCAAAGATAGGCTTCCAACAATAAATTAAATTTAGTTATTAATATATAAATGCTCCAATTTTAAAATTTTTTAATATTTTCTTTAATTATATGTCAATGCGTAAAATAAATACCATGATAAGTACAATACGTAGTATTTATGATGAAAATGGAAATTATCTCCCTGCGGGTAATTATTATTTTGAAGCGAATAATTACAACAATGGTATTTTTATAGGAGATATAACAAATAATATAGGTTCTTTTGGAACATTTCGATTTACTTCGCCGGATTTAGTAAAAATGATGGCTGTTGGACAATCGAGATTAATTAACAATACTAATTTGAGTTACGAAATAGGAATGCCTAATTATCCGGTCCCAATTAACAATCCCTGTCCTAATTCTTATATACCTAGAATAACTTCTAGATCTAATCATAATAGTATATTAAGATTTAATAGACGACCTTTACATTTAAGAAATTCTATACGTTCTAGATATGTATATGAGCCTAGAATAGGAAATAATATATTGATAAATAGAAACAATGAAACGATAAATAGTAGAATAGATAGCGATGAATCATATAATTGCACTATTTGTATGGAAGAAATAACCAATTCTGACATAAAAAGGTTAAACTGTAATCATAAATTCCATCAAAATTGCATCAATGAATGGTTACTAGAAAATAATACATGTCCTATTTGTAGAGCACCGCAAACAGTGAGAACAAATACATTATACAATACAGACGAAGATATATTAAATTCTACTCTAAGTTTTTTGCGCAGAAACAGAGTGTATAGTACAATAGACGAGATTGATAGAAGTTATAGAGAAAATAGTGTCAGTTATAGACATAAATAAATATTAATTTAAAAATAAATAATATGTTATATTAAATGACTGAAAATAACGTTACTTTAATTATTAACGAAAAAATAGATAAAAATAAGGATAAAAATACAGATGAGTTTAAAAAAGAAAATTTTCCTATTATAAAAAAAGACGAGTCTTCTAAAGAAAAGAAAAAAGAAAAACGAGAGAAAAAGGAACCTGTCTATCGAAATAAAAAGGAAAGACAAGAAGAAGTAAAAAATATTATAATGCAATTGAGCGATTTTAATCTTAATCCAAAATATGAACCAATAAAAAAATTATACATGTTATTTAAAGAATATATTAATGAGGATAGAAGAATAAAGATTAATATTCCTTTTCCAGAAATTAATAGACGAATAAAGGGTTTATTAGCTATAAGTAAAAATGAAGAAGTTACAATAGCCTTAATTAATGAAAAATTTTAAATGAATGAGACATTTTAAAAATATAAATGATATATTAATAACTAAGTATAAATTAGTTATTAAGAATTTAGTTATTAAGAATTTCAATAAGAAATTACCTATGTTTTCTTGTTTTACTTTTTCTTTTCTTTTTCTTTTTTAATTTATAATTTCTTCTAGTTCTGCGATTATCTTTTAAAATCTTATCATTTATTTTATGTATCTTCTCTAATCCTTCTTTAACAAGACGACGAAAGTATATAATATCGGGATTTATCATATATATATTATATTTATACTTTTTTATTTATTCTTTCTCCTAAAAAGATATTTACAGATTGATTTATTATATTATAAGGAATGTTGTTTTTAATACACCAATTTACACATTTTTGTGCGTTATTTGTTTTTAAATATTGAATTCTATCGACCTTTCTATCATGATATGTAATTAATTTTATAGTAGATAATATAGTATCTATTTGTTGTTGCCCGAAAATAGCATTAATTTCTTGTATTTGACTATAATATAAATGTTGTATAGGGATATTTATTATTTTAGTAATATAATGCTTATTAAAGTCAATATTATTTAATTGTTTTAAAATATTTATAAATTTATCTGTTAATTCCACTGTATTTGAATATTTAAATTTTTTACATACAATATACTTTTCAGAGTTTGCGTATCTACTAGTATATGGTTTATTTATATATACATTTTCATAAAAACAACTAAGTAAATAAATAATACTAATGCTGGCACTGTCAAATGTATCAAACATTTTTAAAATAAAATGACCATTATATTTTTGCATAGTTAAAGCATACATCACTTGTGAAAAAATCAATTTAAAAGCGATTTCTTCTTGATTATTAAAATCCATAGAAAAATCTAGTCCGCCATCTGCTGTAATAATATCCATGCTATTTCTATATAAATTTTTACAATATTCTAAATTAACATGATTATATAAATTTCCCTCGCCATCTGCTCCATATTCTATGTTTATATTAGGATATTTTTTCATTAAATATTCTGCTTTTTTCCATCCTGGAATATTATGATTCTCTTTATCTATTAATGTCATACCATAATATGTATCTTGTGGATTATCTCTTATGTATGTTGTGGCTTCTATAAATCCACCAGGACCTTCAGCTAAATGGAAACTTTTAATAGGAGCGTCTGAGACAAATATATTATGGTCGTTGTATATTTCAATAAGTTTAAAAAAAGCTCTAGAAATAGGTTTAATTTTACTTATCGGTGTTTTAAAATTAGGAAGATTTGTATGTATGAATTCGTATGGATTTGTATATTTTTTATTAGTATCCCAATCATCTATATTTTCATCTATTAAGCCTTTTATATGAGTTAGATAGTATCTAAGACTCGGATTAGAACATTTTTTTTCTTTTTTTTTTTCTTCTATTTGTAATTCTATATTAGAAGTTCTTATGTTATATTCTATTTGAGGCAGGTGATGGTATGGCATAATATAAATAATAATTTGTATAGTATTTATATTATTTTCTAACTTTATTTACAATCATAATATTATTTTGGTAATTTTACTTTCTTTTTATATTTTTTTACTTTTCGTTTTTTAGGTCGGGATTTACTTTCTTGTAAGAGAGCAGTTTCTATGTCTTCTTGTAATTCTTGTTTTTCAGAACGATCCATGAACTGCATAGAAATTTCTTCGGCATTTGGATTACGCACCTTTTTAAATATAAAATAATTATTTAAAAATGAGATTTTTTTTTCATTACTCGTCATTTTATCTGCCGCTCCAATATTTACTTTCTTTAATCTTTTATTAAGCAACTCGTCCTCCATTAATTCATATAATTCAGAGAATGATCCTACTCCAGAAGGAAATCCTATTTGTTGAGCTGTTTCATCGCTTATAGGGACAAAACCATAATTCTCTAATGTCCTTGTTAAATATTTAAAATTAACAAGATATTCTGTAAATGTTTTATTAATAGATTCCTGATATACATCAATTGTATAGCCTAATGAGGATTCATCTGGTTCAAAAGTATCATATGTATATTGTTTTTTTATATCCCAGATTTTATTATCATTTTCATCTAATACAAATATACTTTCTCCCTGTTTCTTATTTGACAGTTGTCTAAAAATTCTTTCTCCGTTATAACATGTTCCTATAAAATATCCTCCTACTTTACAATTTTCACTAACATTTCTCATAAAATTATGAAAAGAATTGAGATTTTCAAAGAAATAGTGTATTGAAAACTGGTTGGAAACGATATTATAACCATCTTTTCCTCTTCCATATTGTCTATAGACACCTTTGCCTAATAACTCTTCATCTTTAGGTCCTTCGCCACTAAGAGCCGATACTATGCGTTTGCCTTTTTCGCTATAACAAGCTTCTCCAGTTTTAATATTAAGAGAAGAATTTGCTTGAACGAAAAGACAACTAGGCATACTTCTATATCGCTTTTTGTAGTTTAAGAATCTAGCACATGCCCCGTCTATTCTATTTTCAATATTATCTTTTGCTATATCCAATCCAAATACAAATGAAAGCTTAGAATCTACCCATTTAGGTAAATCACCAGCTTTTCCAACAGTCATATCAATTAACGTATCTCCTCTATTACTCACATCAACAATAAGCTTTCTTTTAATATATTTGTTATGGAAATCTCTTAATCCTCTGGTAGATGTTTTATTAGTTGTTCGATTATAATAAACATTTTCATCCATACTACTTACTATGTCTTCGCCTGTAGTAATCATTGTTTCTGTAACAGGATTATGTATTGACTTCCAAACACTATTAGCAACATGATAAGCATTTCCATAGTTTTTTCTACCGAATTTATAATCAGCCGTTTTATCATATCTAACGCGTATAGGGATCCATTGCCAAAATTTATTTCCTGATTTATTAAATTTAAATTCCACAATTGTATTGTCTTCAAAAATTTGCTCGCCTTTTTCATCTGTAAGATGTGTGGATGATCCTACTTTTTTTAACATAATATTGCACAAATAAATAGGATAATTTGGTGTAGGGTCGTGCGGATAAAATGGCATAGGTCTGTAATTAGATGTTTCATATCCAGTTTGATATTTTGGATAATTTGCTTTTACGACGTCTTCGCAGGGATCTAAGTAACCATGTGATCTTTCATCAAAACCTACATGTAGTATAAGAGTTTTATATTGATTTATTTGAGTAGAATTAGATAATGAATTTCCTTCCTGAAAAACATTTCCTATAAAATCTTCTCCGGTTTCTGTTTTCTTAGTTCTTACTAAGAAATCAATAGTGTTATAATGAGGCGGTTTCCATTTCATTGAATGCTGCCATGTAATTTTTTTTGGATCTGTAAATTCTCCAGTTTTATCAGAACCAACACTTTTATCACAGGGTGTAAATATTAAACCGTCTGTTTCATATGGAAACATTGTCCCGTCTTTTTCACCATCTAAAATAATTTTACACTGTGAAAATATATCATTATCAATATTTGTATAAAATGTTTTTGTTTTAATTGTTATTTCACCTGAAAAATCTCTTATCACACAATTATCATCTAAAGATTTAATATATTTATTTAACTCTGCTAATCTAAAAATAGTTTTATCTAAACTATCATCTACATATCTAAGATCTGGAATTTCAACAAATGGATATGCTTTTAGATTTTCTTTATTTTTAAAATATATATCAAAACATAAATATTGATTGATAAAATTACCATTTTTATCATGTAGAACGTGCTCTCCATCCAATATACTATTCATAGATGTTTTATGACGCGTGACACTTCCTGTAAATTGAACATTCATATTTACATCGATGAAATATATTTTTCCTAATTTTGAAATAAATAATAGTTTTCTCGTGCCATCGGCTTTATCTGTTACTGTATAAGGATTATTTATATTAGGTATATTAACATCTTGTTGATTTTCCATGATATTGGGCATTTCTAAACTAATAGATGATGGACCTATAAAATCAGAAGGCCTTTGTCTTCTATCAGGTATTTCGTGATTTTCATAAATTAATTTCATGTATTCTTTTAAAACCTGTTCTTGTTCGCGAAACGATATAGGGAAATTTGATTGTTGCCATCCGGATAATATAATTTTTATACCTCGTCTTAAACTATCTAAAAATTCAGGTATTTGTTGTTCTCTATGTAGTTGCGAGATATTTCTTCTAGCATTAAGCATTTCTATTTCTATTTCGTAATTTTCAGGATTCTTAAATACATTAGAATCTTCTATATTATATTCAGGTATGAAATATCTTTTTTTATTGGAAGTTTTTACTATACTACAATCAATTCTAAAAGGAAATCCATTCATATCAGTATGAGTAAATGAATACCTTTTTATAAATCTAAACACTTTTTTTGTATCTCTCCATGATTCTATTAAATTTTCTATTTCCTGATTTTTTTGAGTTAATTTGCGTTCTGTTTTATAATTTACTCTGAAATGAAAATCATGAAAATCTATAGGCCTTAGAGGTTCGCTTTCTCTATCTACTCGTTTTGGAAACTTTTGCATAAATGTAGTATTGTAATCTACGTATCCATTAGAATCCATATTTAATGTATTTGTTTTACAATACTTTTGTATATTATGTATGCCTGATATTGTAGTTCTTATATTCGACATTTTAGTTCTCCCTGAACGTGGATCTATAAATTCATTTTGTATATTTAAAGTGTATCTAGCATCGTCGGAAAAATTTGTGTCATTAAAACCCCCGGACTTTATTTTTTCAATAATATTGTCAAAATCTATTTTGGAAAGAGTATTGTAGTGTTTCGTGGCAAAACGTACTTCTAATTCGTCTTGATTATCTATATTAGATCTACCGCTTCCTAAATATATATTTATATAATCTTGGAGTAATTCATTAGGTGCTTTTTCTTTTTTATTCATTTGATATATATAAAAGTCGGAAATTAATTTTATATCAATTTTACAAAAGTCATTTTATACAATTTTTTGTAAAAGTAGTTGGTAAAGATCTTTTTTTGTCTTACATTTTGTAGGTGTTTTCATAATTTCAATACCAACTTTTTTACATATTTCTTTTAACTCGTTTGCTTTATAAGCCGAAATAGATTTGACAGGCTTTAAATAATTATCAACAATAAATCGTGGTTCTTTATATTGATATAATTTATCATGCTCTAAAAGCAAACCAAACGTTTGTGTTTTTTCATTGAACCAAATAATACAAGTGTTATTTTGGGGATGTTCTATGTTTTCATAATAAATTTTATCATTCATAAAAATAAAATTAAATTTTTCAATCATTAAAATAGCTTCTAGTGATTTTAAGTTAAGTGTTTGATCATTTGCCAAATTGAGTTCTATTTCTTTTTTCTTTATTTTAAATTTTTTACCAAATGTAGTTTTTCGCAGTGTTTCTACAAAATTAATTTTTCTTGTTTTTTCAATAATAAAATATTTATGAGGAAGTAGTTCGTATTCACTTAAACCATTTTTAAATACATACCAACACCAAAATAAATTATCTTTTTCTTTTGGAAAGAAAAATTCTTCATACTTAGGTTTTTTTATTTTTTGCTGTTGAATTGTTGATTTTTTCTTTTCTTTATTGTTTTGTAAAATAGGAATATTTTCCATTATATCAGAAATATTCTTATTACTAAATGAATAATTATTGAGATCCTTGAATAGCCTTGTTATGTTGTTGTTCATTCTTTATATACATAATTAGTTGTGTCTTTATTACTATTTTTAAAATAGTCTTTGTTTAATTCCTTTTTAACTTTTTCAATGTCATTAAGGTTTTTTTCTTGCTCTTTAATATATTTTAACGTATCTCTAATGTCTGATACTGTTTTTTTATTGAAAGAATTCATGTTAATAAAAATACCATTTCTATTTTCTGAATATTTTATACTATGTTTTTCTAGTATCTCTAATATTTTAATATGATGTATTTTATCTAACTTTTCTATCTCGTTTTTTAATTTTATTAAAAGCATTGAGTCTGTCATTATAAAAAAATAAAAAAAATATTATTTAAGTAAAAATAAATTTATTAGATAAATTTATCTTTAAATTAATTATCTGCGATGGTTACTTTTACTCTTGGTTTCTTTTTTTGAGGTTTTAATTCGCCTAGAACAGAAATACTTTCATCATTTAATTCATATCTAACACCTATTACACGAATAACAATGTCTTCTTCTTCTTTAATCTTAGTAAATTGTTCCTGATTATAATGATGATCTCTTGCTATGAAAATTGTAATAGGCGACGGATCTTCATTAGCATAAACGGCTCTAATTCCAGCTCTAGTAATGTTTCTAACATTACATTTAATAATTTGTCCTTCTACTGGACAACATACTAAACATTCAAACATAACTTCGAAAATAACTTTATCTGCTTGAACTATACCAGAAGAATAAGATAAGATTTTAATAGAATTTGTTTTAATATAGCCTTCTTTTGAGCATTTACCATAAAGGTCTGTTTCTAATGTTTTTTTAATATTTAATTTTATATTACTACCTATACTGTTAAATGGTATATGAATCGTTCTAGTTAAAACATTTTTCATAAAAATTCCCTTACCGCGTTTTCGTGTTTTAGCTTTTTGACTCATTTATTATATAGTATTAATACATCTTTATTTTTTTTCAATTTTATTTAAATTCTAAGATTTTTGATATCATTAATAGTATCTTCTAATGTAGATAAAAACCATCTTTTATCGTCATGACCTATTTCATCTAAATATCTTAATGCTAATTCTGTTTCTATACACATTTGAACATCTGTTATTGGTGCGATATTTTTAGAGCTTACATTTTTTTCGTCCATATTAAAAATTTGTTCAATATCAGTATTGCCATATATAGAATGAATTACTCGTTTTGTTTTTGTTTTTTTATTATTTAATTTATATTTAATTTCCGGTTTTATATTTTGTAAAATATTATTTAATCTACTCATTGTTACTGTTCTATTTTCTCCAGCTGAAGGACATTGAATGCCTTTGCTTTTTCTTGATGATCTAGGTATTTTAGTTTTAAAAACTATATTACTGCCATGTTTGGTTAAAAATCCTATAACGTCTGGGTTATAGACGGTTAAATCATTTATTTTAAATTTTTTAATTATTTTTTTTATCATTTCTAATTTTATTGATGAAGAAATAGACGGTGTTTTTGCTTCCCAAACAGCAGGGGTTTTATCTGTGTTATAGACTAATATTGTATAATCTAACTTTGGATTTTTAATTATACGTTTAAAATAATTAGCACACGCAAATCCTTTATAAGGATCTTTTGACACTGTAAATTTATTTAAAATTTCTAATAAAAAATTATCGAATGTATTTTTTTCTTTTTTTTGATAAAGTTTATTTAAAACTTCTATTTTTTTATCAATAGTAAGAATGTCGAATAAATGTTCTAATCCAAATTTAAGAAGAAGTGTTTTGTCTAAATTATTATACTTTACTAGATTATCAATAGCCCATGCACCTGTCTGTATCCAATCTCGTTTTTTTGTTATTTTACCCGGATTACTTAATATATTATATCTCTCTCTTAATATATCTAACATATCTTTATCGTCTTTTTTACTTTCATCTGTTTGGAATAATTTAATTCTTTTTGGAAGTTTAAATGACATATGAGTGGCTTTGTAATCAATAGGGTTCTTTCTTTCAAAATGTGTCAAATATTTATTATCTAAATTAATAGGTTGAAATAAATAGTAGTTTGCTATATTAACTAATCTACCATTTCTATTTAACATATCAGATAAATATTCATTTTTGTCTGTAATCAATACATGTAGTGCCATGTTAATTTGCTCAGACGAATAAAATTTTACAGCGTTAATACGTTTTATTAAATCACTTTTTTCATAAATATAATGTTCCTTAAATAATTGTTTAATACGTTGTAATATTTTTTCTAAATTCATGACAATATAATTTTCTGAATAAGTATCAAATGAAAGTCCATCTCCTGTGCTCTCATTTGGAGAACAGTTATAATTACAATTCATAAAATCGCAAATAATACTGTTGTTTTTATAACCTACTTTAAATTTTATGGTTTTATTGTTCGATAATGTTAATTGTACTGTTTTATTCATTTTATCAGCAATCATATCTTGTTGATTAATATTAATTAAACAGTCAGTAGCATTTTCTTTTAAAATTCTAGAAATAATGCCTATTCTTAAAGCTTTATATTCTGCTAATCTATAAACATATAAATCAATAGCTTCTTGGGTTGGATCATCGAGCTCACTGCCATATAAAAATATTTCTACAGTTCTTTTACTGTAAGGTAAATCGCAGTGACTTTTATTCCTAACACCTCGCCCTATAATTTGATCCGCACGATTCATATTATACCATGGTTCTAATATATGAACTTGGCGTATATTTCTAAAATCTAATCCTTCGGATCCGGCCTTTGAAATAATAATTACTTTTACTTTTTCCCCATTAATATTGTCTGGGTGAGTTGCGACTTTTAATTCCATTTTATTGTTTTTTCCAGGAGATAATAATTTATCGCCTGTAATCATAATATATTTTGCTTTTTTCCCATTAATTTTCATAGGTTCAGTTGGAGGTGTTGTAAATAATGATTTTTGTCGATCTCCGTAACGAGTAATACCCATTTCTTCTAAAGCTAAAGCTATAGGTACGCACCCCCCGTCGATATATTGTGAATATATCAATACAATTCCTTCACTTTCCTTTATTTTTTTTGTAATGCCGTATATTTTGCTACTATAACGTTTTAAAGGAGGATTTTCTCCTGAACTACTAAATAATCTACCATATTGTTTTTCTATTTCCGAAACATAACTAAATCTTTTCTTAGAACTTTTTGTATATTCCATTACTCTATTTAATCCAGCACCTCCGTATAAATATTTTTCTATGTTGTCCTGTGGGTTGTCTAGGTCTCTATGAGGATATATCATGTTTAAAGCCTGTAACGGACCATCTATTACAGTATATTTTACCCCCTGTCGGGGTTCATTAAGAATAGGATTTTTTTCTTTTTCCCGCGAAATAATATAATCATATGCTTGTTGTTGATCATCACTTAATTTTGTTATTACTAAATCTAAATATCTTATTCGCATTTCTTCTGTAATTTCTAAACCATTTACTTGTGTGGTAGGATAATTCCATCCATCTTGTAAAAGTTTTTTTAAAGAATGCGGATTAGCGGATTCCCATGGCCAAATTCTATAAGGAAACGTAAAAGGATTTTCTCCGCTGACATAAGATACGTATCCTATAAGTTTTTGAATTAATAATTGCTTACCAATATTTTCCCCCGATTCAGATTTAACAAAAGAACCATCAAGATTAAATACATCACTAATTTTTAAGGGAAATCTTTTATCATTTAAATTCATTAAATTTAATAACCATATAATTTCCATTGCATCGTTAAACATAGGAGTAGCTGTAAGTAATAACATTTTCATATTATCTACATATGTAACTAAGTCTAACATATTTTGAGTTGTTCTTCTTTTTGATCCATGTAAAGCTCTAATATTATGAACTTCGTCAATAACCAATAATCTATTGGAAAACTCGCGACGTATGACATTAATCTTTCTTTTTCTTTTTCTATCATTATCACCTGAAACATTTATTTTTTTAATAAGTTTATCTATTTTATTAGCAAATTCGATATATCCCATAAATTCATATGATTGGCGTATTATTTTTTTTATTTGCTTTACTATTTTATCTCTTGTTAGTCCTTTCATATTCATAGGATTTACTTCTTTTATAAATTTATTTCCTGTGCATGCTTTAATATTCCATAAACCATTTATTCGTTTTAGTTTTCTTTCGTCGAATAATTGTAGCATATAATTTTCTTGAACAGTAGGACTCGCTATTATCATTATTTTTTTATTAATCCCTAATTGTTTATAGTAAGATCTCATTTCTTCACATACGGTTATAGAAGAACATGTTTTTCCTGTTCCTAAACCATGAAAAATAAGTAAGCTTTTATAAGGTGTTTCAAATGATAGAAAATTTCTTACAAACATTTGATGAGGTTCTAATTCAAATTCTATATTGCCTTTACACAATCTATCAGCTTCTTCTCCAATATTATTTATTTGATCTTGTGTTTTTTTTTGTATTTTTACATCATTGAATTCTTTTTTTTTAGTTAATTTTAGTGTAAAATTAGGATCATCTAAATGTGGATAGAGTATCTCGTCGGTTTGATTTATC
>Ga0206131_10005837_pt1 | contig 12781 bp, 23 predicted proteins | sample Helgoland_Spring_FD_148636 | JGI IMG/M metagenome (GOLD analysis project Ga0206131, IMG submission 148636) | Pelagic subsurface seawater microbial communities from Kabeltonne, Helgoland, North Sea - Helgoland_Spring_Bloom_20160517_1 | ecosystem: Environmental > Aquatic > Marine > Epipelagic ...
AACTAAGTACTCTCCTTTCTTATTAAGGATTCTATTCGCACATTTAATTACAATATGCCCTTGATCTAATAGTCTCTTAATGATTTCTTCTCTTTTCATAAAATTTACCTTTATCTAAAAAATGATTTATTCCTAAAGTAACTGCAGTAACAGTAATTAGTCCTACAACTACCGGCCATGCTGCTTTCAACTTAACTGCAGTTATCGCGATTGCGGTCATATATACCATAAAGATGGTTAAGAGCGGCCACATTGACATCCTATTAAAGCTGTTCTCAATCTTTTCAATCTTTTCAACTTTAACAGTTCGATATAATGCGTCCTGTAGGTCTTTACCATATGCTGGTACATTTTTAGTAATTGAGCCATCTTCTTCTTGAATGTCTAACTCGTACTTAAAATACCCAGGAAACTGAGTACTCTCTTTGCGTAGATCTGCTCTAACTGCTTTTCTTTTCATTATTATTGATTTTAACTATTATATGTGGTTTTTATAAATAGTTTATTTTTGATGTTTATGGTAGCCTTGTTTATTTGCCGGCTTCCATTCTCTGGTCTTGTTGATCTGCATCTTATGTTCCGACGCTTGTAGAATTAAACCAGTATCAAACCCACTCTTTCGAGCAGAGTCTAATAGTAATATTAAGCAGTCGGCAAATTCACTAGCAAGTCTCGCCTGTGTAATTCCAGTTGGATCTTGTTCATAGTTGTCCTTAGCCTCAATTACCTCTTCAACCTCTTCTTTTAAGTGATTTAAGATACCAATTGTCCTGTCATCCGTACCAAATGTCTCGTCTGACCATTTAGCAATGCTGTCTTGTAATTTCTGTATTCTGTCCATCCATTTATAATTTAGACAATTCGTAACTGCTATTCTCAGTTTTAAATTTTATGTAGTCTTCTCGCTGCTCTACAATCTCCGTTACCACTGTAGTTTGCCAAGTAAATGCTTGACTAAATGGTGACATTATTAAACTTCTGCCGATCGATGGCTGATCGTGTTTGTCTTTGAAAGTTCCGTCCTCATTCCATTCCATCCATTTTACATCTTTAGATTTCTTGGTTAAATTATCACGTTCTCTGACCAGTTTCCAATTAAATTCAGATTCTAGTCCAAACAATTCAGCAAATCCTTCAGATGCTATTAAGTTTCCATCCTCATCTTGAGTTATTAAGACCTTTGGTTGTTCTCCTGATATCATGTGTTTTATTTTTATATGAGCGTTTTGAATTTTGTTTATTAATTGCTCAGGGTTTACAGTTTAAATAATTTTCTTACCTCACCATTACTATATCTAACAATGAGTAATCCCTTTTGGTTTTCTAACGTATTACCTAAATATTTTCCACTCCAATCGTATACTTTATATTTTGTATAATACTCAATATTATGTTCTTCAATACCGACTGTAGAATTTATCACACGGAATGTCCATTGTATTCTTTGTACACTGATTAGTTGTCCGTTTCTGTATTCGGTTATTTCAAACCCAGTACCATAATTACCCAATGCTGTTGGAGTCCAACTAACACTATCATTTGATACACTCATATTTAATGGGGTATGAACCTGTGGTACGAATGTTCCACTAGCATATCCACTATATAAATCCGATTGGGCGACATTAACTGAATCGTTATCAAACTGAGATAGGAAACAGTTAGTAACTCCCCACACTGGCTTCATCGTATTTAAACTATTGTTCTGTAGGTTAATCCATAATGGGTTTTCAGCATATGGTAGTGAGTTATTTGGGATATGCCAATAGTCTGCCGAGATTATAAAATCTGAGCTAAATGAATTTGTCGAGTTGCTTAACATTCCCCAACAACAGTTCTTATAGATGAACCTGTATTTGTTTGAATCTAAGTTTAAGTAATCACTACCATAATTAATGACATCGAACCCTTGGTGTGAGCTCGTATTAAACTTAGTTAAAGTAATGGTACCTGCTAGAGTGTACCAGCCCATTGAATCCATTTCCCATTGCTCAACATAAATAGTATTTGGGGTAATTCCCTGTGGATCTGTTATAAGGAATACTCCCACCGATGTTGAGTCTTGACTCGTCTGTGCTACTGAAACCATTCCTCCCATTATATGGGATGCACTCAAGTTAAGTGTCAATAAGAGTGTTAAAATTGTGACTAATCTTTTCATAATTTGTTTTAGTTTAATTTATATTAATTTGATAGGGGTGCTTTAATTGTTGGGTGTGATTGATAGTTTACTAATTTAATATCACCTGGTGCATTTGAATAGATTCCATCTTGAATTTGAACCTCTGGTAGGGGATAACCTTCTCTCCCAATTTGTTCTTTAGCTTGTTCAATATGATTTGAATATAAATGTACATCTCCTAAGTTACCAATCAATTGGTCAGGTATCATATCCACTTCATCTGCTAACATTGTCAATAAGAGTCCATAACTTGCAATATTAAACGGAAGTCCTAAAAATGTATCTACGCTTCTTTGGTTCCACATTAGTGAGATTGCTCTGTATTTACCAGGGTTTGTGATCTTTTCTTCTCTGGTAGTTGGTCTAGTATAAACTTGAAATCCATAGTGGCATGGCGGAAGTGTCATCTTGTCTAATTCCCCAACATTCCAAGCATTAACCATTAATCTTCTACTGTCTGGATTTGTTTTAAGGTCGTTGATCAGGTTTTGGATTTGGTCAATTCTTTTTGTCCCATTTCTATATTGAACCTCGCCACCAACTTTTAGATTCATTGGAATTAAAGTTTGAATTTCCAAATCTCTCCATTGCTTTCCGTAGATAGGACCTAACTCACCCCACTCTTCTGCAAACTCATCATCGTTTTTGATTCTTTCGATAAATTGAGATTCTGTTAGGGTATAAATATCAGTCGTACCTTTAGTTAGTTCTGCTAGCTTGGTTTGGTTTGTATCAAACCTTTTATAAGCATCACCATTCCAAATGTTACATCCGTTGTCTACCAAATACTTAATGTTTGTATCACCTCTTAGAAACCACAACAACTCGGTTGTCATTGTTTTAAATGCAAGTTTCTTAGTTGTAAGAGCAGGAAACCCTTCTTGCATATTGTGTCTAATTGTATATCCAAAAATAGAACGTGTTCCTGTTCCAGTTCTATCTTCCTTCTCTACTCCATGTTCTAAAATTGTTTGGAGTAATTCTTGATACTGTTTGTCTAAACTATTCATTATTTATGGTATTGATGGGAGTGCTGAATATATAATTATAATTGAAATCACAATCAGCCATCCTCCAATGTTCTTTACTCTTTGATTTGAAAAAAATCGCTGTATCTTTACCTTAGTCGTTCTTTTACCTTTCATTCTATTCTTCTTTTAGTAGGATCCACAGTATAAGATATATCCAAAGGCTTGATGGTGCTAATAAGAATATTATTCTCCATGCGATTGGACTAGTGTCTGTTTTTTCTGCTATTCCTTGGCAAACTCCTCCGATATAGCCTCTATTTGGTGATCTTTTAATCATACTTATTTTTATTTTTTAATGGACTAGGCTTAAAATGCCATTCTGTCCCTTGCTGGTTCTTCTCCATTTAATACCCTGATCAGCATATCTACGCCCTCTTGAATTTCAGGTTTACCGCTGCATTTCTTTAAAAATACTTCAGTATTTGATGGTCTTCCAGTGCTAGTAGATGGCACTGCTCTTAAGAACCATGGATTTCTAGTAGGTTGATACATTGTAACAGCGTACCACTTGTCTTCAGTTGTTTGTACCAAGACTCCGGATACATTTGTTGTGCTTTTGATTGCCTTTGTTTTTTTAACTTCTATCATTCTCTATTTTATTAATAAATCTATTAGTGTTGGTGCTATTTTATATCCTACAAATGCACCGATTGCTGTAGGTATTGGAAAGACAATAAACTTTCCTAAACCTGTTACGTATTTTGGTCTATTAACAACCTTGCCTAGATAAAAATAATAGACTAGATATGATATTAGTACTGCAGTGTCAATTTGTGCGGTAATTGTAACTATAACTACTGCTCCAAGTAATCCATAAATAAAGTTAGCTAGGACACCATCAATCCACAATTCTCGATTACTCGCCTGTTTAAATTCTTGTATTAGTTTCTTTGGCATTATTTCACTATTTTATCAACAATATTAAATAGGGTCTTTTCAAAAGGGTTTGGTTTATGGCCCCACATCATTCGATCGTCCATGTCAAGATACCACTTTCTCATTGGATTTGAGATAAACAAAATATCCCAACTGTCGATTGTAAAGCTTCTAATATCTGCGCCGTTTGGTAGCCTACATTCAAATGCAAGTAATGCGTATGTTTGATAGTTATTCACAACTTCAAATAGGGTAAAACCCCAACATCCATCACCATCATGTAAGAATAGGTCGAAGAATGATATTTTAAGATTCCATCTTCTGGTTTTCCAAGCTATTTTTTGTAGTATTCCCATTATGTTTCTATTTTTATTCTAGTTTATTTCGAATGCATTCTTAATATTACCCTTAATTAACTCTTTTGCATTCACGAGAGTAGATACTTCAAGTCCTTCAGATATTTTTTTATAGACTTCGCTATACTTGCCCTGAAAGACAAGTTCATATTTTTTACCTGTGTTAATTGTTGTAAACTTGATTAATAACGAAGACGGTGTCGGTAGCGTGATTGAGTTGATGTCAATTACCGAATCCTCATTCCTTTTAAGCTTTTTTGCTGAAATGTCATTAATCTTTTTCCAGATTGAATAGGCTCTTGGGCTCCCTTTAATAGTAAACGTCATGATTTATAAGTTTTATTTTATATAGAATCTTGGTCCTTTGTTTCAGTATTCAGTCCTTTTCTATTCTCTTTCATATTTTCTAAGAGTTCAAGAACTCCAACAATTTCTTCGTCGGTCATCGAGTGTAGTACGCTCTTGTCCATTGGTAGTTTAACCTCTCGTAGAGTTTCCTCTACCTGGATGATTAGTGCTGCTCTTGCGTTTAGTCCTTTTAAGATTCTCTGCTCTACTGATGTTAATTCTTCTTTTTTCATGATTGTTATTGATTAATATGTTTAGTTATTTTAAAATTGTCTGCCGTTTTCGTAAACTGCCTTGATTACTGGAAACCTTAGTGAGTGATCTCCATTTTGGTCCGTAGTTTCTTCAAAGAATTGAACGTTAATTGTCTTGCCAATAATCTCTTCAGGATGCAGGTAGTAGTATCTTTTTTGTTCTTGGTTAAATCCACTTCCAACCTGGACTCTATTGCCTTTGTGTTCTATTACAACATTACGTAGCATTTCCTCTTCAACCTCGCGACCTTCAACAATTACCCTGTTGATTGCATTCTCAGTCTCGATGACAACATATTCAGCATCGAAGAATTTCTTTACCTTCATGATGTCACTGCTACGTTTACCTTGATATGTTGTGTCCTTTCGGAGCATAAGTCCTTCCCAGCCACTTGTTGATGCAACGTCCATATACTCTTGTAAATCTTCTTCGTTAGAGATTAGTGATTGACCTACTTGTTCAATAAATCCATTAAAATCATAGTCATTAAAGAATGTGTTCGAAGCACCTATTCTTTCACTAAAGATTCTTTCAGAAGTTTGGGTGTCGAATTCATTACGCTCTAGAACGTCAAATACTAAGAATTTAGGATTTTGAATAGTGTGGTCTTTTCTTTTGATTTCTTTAATGATACCCTGGAAATCCTCGTTGCCATCGCTGTCGACCATACAAATCTCGCCATCAAGTACTATGTTTTTTAGGCCATTCTTTCTAATCTGATCTGAGATAGTGCCTAGTGTTTTGAATTCCTTACCAGCTCTAGAAAAGAATTTAGGTTCTCCATTCTCGTCGATATATGCAATACAACGGACTCCATCTAGTTTACGGCTAACATACCAGTCGTCGTTTATGAGGTCCACTTTCTTTTTAGTTGAATCTTTGTAGGTATCAGCGAGTGCGACATCAAACGTTGGGATCAAACCTGGAACTATTCTATTAATCATAGAAGTCGTAGAACGGGTCTTAAGGTTTCTATCAATAATGTTCCAAATAATGTCTTCATATAATCTATTTTCACGAACAAATCGGTTAACATTGGCAATTGCATTATGTCCTGTGCAAACTCTATTGTTTAGATCGTCTAATAAAAGAAATAAATCTCCATAAGTATTTGGATGACCCATAATGTCTGAATGCTTCTTACAGTTCTTTGAGGTAACTCCGTATTGTTTAAACGTATCGTATGTATAAACTAATGCCTTCTTAACTGAATCATACTGGGTGTACGTCTTTAATACCTGGAGCTTATCTGTATTTGAGTTGGTTGAGTTGCTTTGCTCAACGAAATCATAAATTAATTGTAAATCTGTCATATTGTTTGTTTTTTAATTATAGTATAAATATAAACATTTTAGTTGACATAAAAAAATCTGGAGTGATTTATTTCTAAAAAGTTATTAACAATTAAGAGACTGTTTGATATTTTTCACGCAATTCTAAGATTTCTTCTCGAGATTCAAAACCAATTATGTTGAAAACTTCATTGCCCTCTCCAAAAATTGGCATTACAAAATCCGCGTCAATTAATTCATCCCAAATTTCGGCTAACCAATAATTTTCAAAGTTTTCAGCGTTCTTTAACATATCGGCTTTCATGCTTTCTAAATTATGACCTTCACCATATCCGTAAGGGTTAATAATCCTTGCTAGTTTAGCGGCAGTTGTCTCGTCAGATAGCATGTCGATAGCACTCTGAACTTCATTAATCATATGGGTACGGATATTATCATTATAGTCATACATCTCTTTTGACCATGGTTTTGTAATTTCGATTCCGTGCTTGTAAATTTTTGGGATTGTCATATTTATATTTTATTTAGTGATTTCTTTAATTAGTTCGTCAATATCACTTATTGCCAACTCACATTCGTGTTCTACGCTACCTCCATCTTGAACTTCCATTTCTGCAAGGTCGTAGAACGAATGAATGTCGTCAAAAAGTTCAGGGTGTTGATTTGCTTTCTCAACACAATACTGGTATAAATCTCTCAGTGTCATTATTTATTATTTCTATAGGTTGCGACGCAATGTGCTAATCTTTCTAAACGTGATTCTTCAGTAGGGATCATGATTCGTTCAGTACAATCATAAACTACACCGCGAGATTCAAAGGTTCCTTTACGGGTTTTATTTAATTGGTAGATAGTATGCTGGATTCTACTTGACCATGGTGTTGCATGAGTATATGCTCTACGAACATATCCACTTTCATAGCTTAGATAATCACAATCAGCGATTGGGTCATAGAAACATCTCGTTCCATTCTTTTCTTGAGTTTTTGAAGTGGTTTCAGTAAGACCTAGTGTTTTTAATTTAAGTGACATATTGTTTGTTTTTTAATTATAGTATAAATATAAACCTTTTATTTGACATAAAAAAATCTGGAGTGAATTATTTTCAAAAAGTTATTAACAATTTATATCTACCCTGTTGATTTGTTCAATTTTCCATTTACCCTTTCCTCGGGTTTGAGTGTTCCATTGAATATAAAAGATTTCTGGATCTAGTTCTCGGTATCTTACGAATGGGTCATTTACATCAGTCGCCCTGTCTAATAATTGACTGTGCTCCCATTTAGTAACAATTGTACTTACTGTAGTATTTAACAACTCTTTGATTTCATGTCCTAGAGTGGGACTCTGTGGATCCAGTTCTAATAACCTATTAGTATAGTAGATTCTTTCATTATTATGCTCGCACTGCAGTCCCTTAATTTTTAATCTGCCCTCGTTTGATAGGTAGTGTTCTAGGGCACCCTTTGTCCAGAGTGAATTTCCCATATACTTGGTTTTTACGGCAACGCCGTTGACCTCTCGTAAATCTACAAGGTCCCATAAAACGTCTTTATTAATATTGAGTCTTTTAAGGGCAGTTGGACGATCACTCTTAAGAATTGTCATGATCGTCTCAGTTTGATAGTGCATTATTTTGGGACAAACAAGTCCCTTTGTCACTTCACTGGCTTTAAATATTTCTGGATTAACTTTGAACATTATATCTGGTTTTTAATTATAGTACTAATATAAACAAAAAAGCCGACATAAAAAAATGCCGGCTCAATTATTTTCACAAAGTTATTAACAATACTATAGATCTTCTCCTAAATAGAATCTTTTGCCACCGTCCATTGTTAGTGTCTTTTGTTCTAGCTTGTCAGAAAGTTCTTTTAGTATTTCATCGGTAGCAGCATCGACTTCTCTACCATAAAAGTCCTTAAACAGTGTTCGATAAATTTGAACTGTTGCATCGAACGGAACTCCTGGCATACTATTACTCTCTATAATATAGAGCTTGCCGTCCATGTCTTCCATAATGTCAAAACAAATATAAGGCAAGTCGCTAAACATGTCTCCAAATTTCTTAATCAGGTCTCTGTATTTCTGAGGAGTCTTGTCGCTATTTTTCTTAATGTAATTAAATGCCATTCTCTCATCGCTCTTACCTCCGCCGTTCTTAGACTTATCATTTGTTGGCTGTCTTTCTTGCCAAAAGAATGGCTCTCCTTTGAATGTAAAGAATCTGTGTTCGCTCTTTTTATCAATATACTGTGAATATACGTCCAGTTTAGAGTGATCTGCGTCGTCCCAATCTTTTTGGGTCTTTAAGACAACAATTCCAATTCCAGAATGGCCTTCGGCCGGCTTTGCAATCATAGGAAAACCAATCTCTTTAATTGCAGCATCTTTATCGTCAGTAGTCTTTGGGATATTTTCATCACCGTCTACGATTTTATGGAATTCTTTCTTAGATCCAGATTTCTTAATAAACTCAGGTTTATTATAAACATTCTCAATCTTAATCAGGTCCTCATCGACTAGTGTTTGAACAACATCTGAGTTATATGTAAGGACTGGAAGACTTGAATCTACATCAATATCTTTATAGTTCTCAGGTGTTACCTTAATAAAGAACTTGTCGGTTGCATAATCCTTATAGGTCCAAAAACGGTGACCTAGATCTGGATTATAGGCTAAATATATTTTAAATAGATCTGAGGGCTCATTCTTTTCTGCAATGAACTGCTCGTATAGTTTTATTTTCTTCATATACTATATATTCATAAAAAATGGCCGACCAATTGGCCAGCCAGTGTACTCCCGGAGAGACTCGAACTCTCAAACCTTGCGGCACTAGATCCTAAGTCTAGCGTGTCTACCAATTCCACCACAGGAGCATGTAGTTAGACTACATTATATATCATGAACTCATAGCTGAAGCCACTAGGGACTTTCCTCTACGGATTCTGTTTTTAACCGTTTGTAATGGAACATTGTGTTTAGTTGCAATGTCTTCATATTTCATTTTAGAAATCAAACGATCAGAAAGCATATCACGATACATTGGTTTTAGATCGTTGATGCAAGAAAGCGCCAGGTTGTATTTACTCATCAATTCATTTTCTTCATCCCAAAAGTCATTCTCAGATTTCATTGCTGTAGTATCTTCAATTAACATCGAGAGTGTTTCATTCAATTGATTGCCTTCGCTTACCTCAATTCCAAATTCTTTCATTCCATCTAGGCTATACTTTTTGTTACGCTCTCTAATGTAACCTAGGCTTTCATTGAATGCGATTCTATATAACCACGTTGAAATTTGATATTCTGGCTTGTATTGATCTATTTTAGTCCACAACTTAATCAGAGTATTTGAGAGTACATCTTCTACCGCTTCTTGGTCCTTTAATACTTTCCAGATATAACTTTTTAGTCCTGGTCGAACCCTGTTGTATAACTCATTATAAGTTTTTTCATTACGCTCTTTGTAAAATGCTTCTCCTAATTCTCTGTACGATTTGTTTGTTTTACTCATGTAGTTTTTTTGTTTTTTTAATTATAGTATAAATATAAACCTTTTTTCTTAAACCGGAAAACTTTAGGTGATTTATTTTCCTAAAGTTATTAACAATTACGCCGGAATCAACATTGATAGTGGAGCGTTTAGTCTACGACCCTTGCTATCTATTATTGTTGCTTTAGTTCTTCTAATAGAATCTACAGTAAAGCTAGAGTTTTTATGGCTAGGATGATCGACCATTACCGTCATTCCAGGTTGTAGTTGTTGTTTAATCAATGCTGCGTCCATTCTGCGCTTTGCATTAACTGTGTCAATTATAAATCCATTAAGATTTGAAAGTTCTTCAGTTGTAAGGTTTGCCTTGTTGATTTCTTTTACGATTTGTGAATAAGTCATATTGTTTGTTTTTTAATTATAGTATAAATATAATCAATTTATGTTAAACCTGAAAACTTTTTTCACTTTATTTTCGAAAAGTTATTAACAATTTGCTATAGGTCACTAAATATACCAATAATGTGGTCTAGTTTTTGTGGTTTAAAATTCCAAAAGTCAGCAGATACATTGATTCTGCGTTCTTTAGGGTCAGACTTGTATTCTCTACTAGGATTGCCAACAATCGACCAATATCCATCTTTTTTACCAGGCCAATCTTGAAGAGGCCAATACGATACGGTAGTCTCCATTTTCTTTAGTGGAAATATCTGCATTTTTATTGATGCTCCATCAGATAACATATCTTTTTGGGCTAGTTCAACAATTGCTGCGTCATCTTCACCAGTAACAAACCAAATGGTTCCATTTAATCTACTAATTGCGGATTGTGCTGTTTTAGGATCCCATGCAAAATTACCTAAATGATATACAAGGTCTCCTTCTTTTACGACACTATTCCACTCCTGGATTAAATATTCATCCATCTCGTCGACATTTTTAAAGGGTCGATCATATTTTTTGATAGCAGATGGTCTCCCTAACTGCAAATTGGAGATTACGTATCTTTCCATTACACTGTGATGTATTTGATGTTATATCGGTTCCATAGATCCTCTACGAATCCGGCCTCGTTAGTACCCGTTTGAGCATTTAGAATCTTTTTATCTCGCGAAGTATCTACAAACAAAAATAACACAAAGTCATAGTGTGTTGCGTAAATCATTGACTGTCCAATTCCAGATCTTAAGTCAGATCCCTTTTCACCGCGTTTAAATTCAATTGCAATTCGGATTCCGTTCAATTCCAGTACCATGTCTGGTCTGTTCTGAGTTCCCATAAATAGGATGTGGCTAACCGTAGTATTTACATTGCCCTCCCATTTAAGAGATTTCTTTACCTTTTCTCTGGCCTTTGACTTTTGGATAGAGTTTTCTTTCACAAGGTATTCTGCTAGAGATTCAACAAGGTGAGGATAGATAAATTGCTTTATCTGATCCTCATTCTTGTTTCTATAATCTATAACCTTAAATACGTCGTCTTGTGTAATTGACTCCGTTACAAGATCTAAAAGCTCAGTTCTCTTTGTGCTCTTAGTTGCTTGCCTCATCGTTTACTACTTCTAGTTCTGGTTCAACTTCTTCCGTAGTATTCTTTGATGCCTCTTCGATTTGAGCATCTAGTTGTGAAAGCTCTGCATGTGCCTGTTGGATTTCACCATTCATGTTTCCTAAAACCTGCATTGCGTCAGTTACTGCTTCACCAACTAGTGTTAGCATTCTGATAAATCTTCTTGCACTTTCAACCCCTGTTCCTTCAACTGAAAGAAGAGCCTGGTACAATCCATTCAATTCATATGCCTTTAGTGATACGATAGCTTGATCGCCATCTTTAATTTCTTTGTGTTGTTTCTTTAAACGATCATAAAGCGTTACGATTACCGCAGCGTTTTGTGTTTTCCAGGAGTACCCTTTATCAAGGTGGTCCATTACCGTTTTAATTGTTTTACGATCTTCTAGATCAATTTCAAATTCATGTTCTGCATTTTTCAATTGCAATTCTTCAGCTCTTTTCTCAAGCTCTTCTCTCTGTGCTGTTAGCGTTTCGATGTTACTCATGTTTTAGTTTATTAATTGTTACTGTTTATATATTATATTTAAAAATTAGGGTTCGTTACTCTAATATCAAAGTCATTAAAGCCTTTAAATTGTTCGTCGTCTGCCCTTAATCTTCGATGTACTTCATCATTCTTATCATTACGTTCATTTAATCGCTCTAGTCTAGTTAAAAAGTCAACGTCAAGATAGATTACTATTGCCTGTTCTCTAAATTTAGATGGAAGCATCTCTAGTCCCTCCTTACTCATTATCATTACATCTGCCCCGTTAAAGTCCTCTTCAGTTTGGCCATACCATCCTCCGTTAAAGTCCATCCATTCAATAAATTCGCCTCGACCTACCATTTCAGTGAATTCATACTCTTCTATAAAGTGGTAATCAACACCATCAACTTCGTTTACTCTAGGGGTTCTAGTAGTGTGGCTAACTCCAGTTTTAAACCCTTTCGCTCTTAACCTGTTTTTTAAGTGATCTTTTCCGGAAGCTCCTTTTCCTACTAATATTAATTTCATGTCTTTTATATTATTGTTTTAAAAAATGTTTCAAAATTATTTTACTTTTTATCTACATACGCTGATGGATTTGGCAGTCCTGAATAATAGTCCCATTCAGCGTCCATGTCTAGAGTGTCCCATTTTGGATCGTACCAAAACCTTCTACCAGTTCCATCCACTACTTGTGACATATTCCTGTTACCATAACATAGAAAGAAATCTGAGCGGGTTCTAATATAGTCAGTTTCATTCTTAAATGGATTCTTCCAGTCTTTAATTTCTCCACCACCCATAATATAGGCTAGGTCAGGTACTGCTTTACACAACATAAATAACTCATCACCCATGGTCTTAATTACCTTTCTAGACTCTGTGAATGGGTACAGATCTT
>Ga0206131_10005839_pt1 | contig 12781 bp, 15 predicted proteins | sample Helgoland_Spring_FD_148636 | JGI IMG/M metagenome (GOLD analysis project Ga0206131, IMG submission 148636) | Pelagic subsurface seawater microbial communities from Kabeltonne, Helgoland, North Sea - Helgoland_Spring_Bloom_20160517_1 | ecosystem: Environmental > Aquatic > Marine > Epipelagic ...
AAAAATCTTGCCCTATTTCATTTCCCTGGGGTTGGCGTTCTCAAGAATGTATAGATAAAATGATTTCAGAAAGATTTTCAACTAAAGTAATTCCAGACGATAGTATTATCGATAACTCTTATATTTATAAAACTAATTTTACACTTGGTGCTAGACAAGGTTATAATACTATATATCAAGCTTATATGGAAAATGAAAATTTTTTAAATTATTCTTACACATCGCCATCACTTTCTCTTGCTATTAATTATTTAATTACCTTAAGAAAAGAAAAAAGTAAACTAAACTTAGATAATATTAAGGTTGATATTATAGATAATTGGATTGAAAAAGATACGATTAATTCTAGAGATAAAATTTTAGGATTTTATGATAAAGATGAACTGATACATCATCTTATCGCAGGTGGAGTTGGTCCAGAATTTTTAGATTTATGGGATCAAACAGGATATAAACAAATTGTTCGAGTCAAGTACATTCTAGATGATAGAATAGATATATGGGATTGGGAAAGGGATATTATAGATGAAAATATGCCTTGGCAAGTTAGAAACATCAATAATATTATAGAATTATAAATATTCTTATATTATAAAATTATTTAAAAAAAAACAACATCTATTCATTTTTTTAGCTTGTTTATAGAATTTTTTTGATGATATACTGAGATCATGTGATTTTTTAACTAGTTCATCTATATCATGTCCTCGTGCTAAAACTTTTTCTATATTTTTTAGCATAATTACTTTAGTTTCATCAATAGCATTATTTATAGCTAAAATCTTGTCTATTTTTTCTGGTTCTTGAAAAGAAACTATTTTTTCAAAAAGATCAGGGTATTCTAAAGTAAAATCTTTATATACATGTTTAATACTTATACTATACATTTTAATATAATCATTAAGTAATTGTAATAACAACCTATTGAGTGAATTAATAGGATAATCATCTGAATCTAATATACCACAAATACAAATGTTATTTTTAATAATAGTCAAAAAATAAAATTTTTTATAATAACAGTATTCTAGCTTATTGTCATCAAATTGATAAAAAGTATTTCTAGCAATAAAATTACACATTTCTTTTAATGGTTTTTTTTGAAAATGGAAATATTTAAATATATAATGAGTACTACTGAGAAGATATGTAGTATCCATATTGATCCCTTTTTTACCAATAATGATGGAAATTAAGGTCATTAATAAAAAATATATAATTTATATTTTAACAGTGTAAAAATAATTTCACAAAATATAAAAAAAAATTGAAAATATCTATAAAAAATGAATTGTGATTCATTTTTTAATATTATATATTTTTTGTATTTCACAAAATATAAAAAAAATTGAAAATATCTATAAAAAATGAATTGTGATTCATTTTTTAATATTATATATTTTTTGTATTTCACAAAATATAAAAAAAATTGATATAAATAATATATATTATTATAATAAATGGAATATATTTCATGTCCAACATGTGGAAGCAGTATAATAGGTCAAAAGTCAATTGAATATAATATGAAAAAAGATATGATTTGTGCTAATAAAGATTATACACAAGATATGGTTAATGATAAATTAGCTGACTTGATGACAAGTTTAAAAATTAGAAGATATTGTTGTCGAATGAGATTAATGAGTTGTAAGGACCTTTCTAAAGAAATTTTAGCTCCTGTGGAGTAAAATTTAAAATTCATTTAGTTAATATTACATAATACCAGTTAAGAGATACTGTACAGGGTAGTGTCCGTTTGTAACTTGTTATTGTAAATAAAGTTTTTATAAATATACTATAATATTATTAATCATTTTTTATATTAAGATGATGATGTAAGAATAACAATAAGCCATAAATAACATCTGCGGATAAGACTTTCCAAGCAAGATTTCTTCTTTTAGTAAGTGCCAATAGTGCAAATGTTATCCATATTATACTAAAGATAATACGACTATTGTGCCACCAAATTTTACCTCCAAACACTTCAGCTCCTGTCAGTCTCGAGTCGGTCATATATACATATCCAATACCGATACCGATAATTAAATAAAACAAACCTAGTAATTTTAAGTAATAATTTTTTTTAGCTAAAATTACTGCAGTTGTTCTTAAGGGAATACATAATCCTAGGAATAACAGTCTTCTAATTAAAATATTTTTTACTTGTAACATTATAAATATATATATAAATTTTTTTAATATATCTATATATATATATATATATATATATATATATATATATATATATAGATGGAAGATTATAAATTAAAATATTTAAAATATAAGAAAAAATATATCAATTTGAAATCAAAAGTTGGTGGAGGAGATATGACTTATGAAGAACGATTAGCAGCAGCACTAGCATTATCTCAAGCTGGCGATAATGTTGTTCCTCCTGCTGCTACTAGAAGACAAATGCGTGTTGCTGCTGCTGAACAAGGTTGGACAGAAGATGAGCAACTTAAAGCAGCACTAGCATTATCAGAAGCAGAAGATGCTAGAAGACTAAAACGTGATAGAGATGCTGCTACCGCTCCTGCTGCTGCTGCTCCTGCTGCTGTACAAGGTTGGACAGAAGATGAGCAACTTAAAGCAGCACTAGCATTATCAGCAGCAGCAGCAGAAGATGCTAGAAGACAAAGAAGTGATAGAGGTGCTGCTGCAGCTCTAAACGCTTACGACCTTCCTCTAGAACCTTATAAACCAAATGCTGTTACCTTAGCAAGAGTAAATCAATATTCAACAGAAGGAAGTAAAAGTGCATGTACTGTTATTTGTACAGAATTTGCAACCTGGGTATTGGGAAATATGAGAGTTCCTAATGTAGATAAAATTTCAGAAATAATTAACAGAGGTATTAAAATATATAGAGCTAAGTTTACAGGTCATACTTCTTTTCCAGAAGCATCAGGAGAATATAGAGATCGTTTTACATTTCAACACTTACAAAAAGGTAGTAAAAAAGACCTTAATGATATTATAACAGAAACTTCTAAAAAAGCAATTGAATCAAGAAATTTTATTTGTATTGGTATAACAAAAGGAGGTGAAAGTATTATGATTTGTTGTACCCCAGATGGTAAAATAATGTTGTTTGATTCACATCCGAAACCAGATTTAGGATTAACTTCCGCTTATATGATAGAATTTAATAACATCATGGATGCTTTGAAATATCTTACAGAACACAAAATATTTTTTATTGAAGATCTAGGTATTTTTTATAATGCTTTCGATGCCTATATAATAGAAAAAAAATGAATTTAGTAATTTTTATATTAATAATGAATGAACAGATATTGTTCCAAATTATTGATACCTATCAACCTAAACCTAATATTAGAACTAAACTTTTTGAACATTTAAAAGAGATAGTATATGATCCAAATTATATTAGTCAATTTACTGGTAAACCTATAGATAATGTTAGAATAGTAAAAAATCTTTTCGGAGATATTAAAAATAGTGAAATTAAACAATTTTTAATACATCCTCAAGTAATCTTGGAAGCACATATCATACAAATAGATGATTATCTGGCTGCTCTTTACAAATTTGGAGATCCTATTACTAAAGGTGAAGAATGGAAACCATGTAAATATTGTAATTCATTATTTGCTAGCAGGGAATATCTTAATTATCATATCAAGTCGTGTAGTAATAAATAATTTATTTATAAATAAAAATGATACTAATATCTTTAAATTCGTTTCATGAATAGATTAAATAAAAAATTGATATAATAACTATATATTTTAAGGTTTAATATGAAATTTGCTAATATGTCTTATACTTTTTTGGCTATGTTTATGTTGATTATTAATACTGTAACATCTCAACTGATAGATTTTACACTTATATTACCAGTTAATATGGAATCTAAAGATTTTCTAGAAGAAAAATTACTAGATATCTCTAATCCTAAATCTAGTAATTGGAGAAATTATATGAGTGTTGAACAGATTAGAAACCTTTCAACTCCTTCGGAACTTATTAGGAAACCAGTTTTTGACTGGTTATCAAATTATGATGTAGAATGTGATGATAACGGTGATGCAATTAGATGTAGTAGTAGTCTAATGACAGCAGTAGAAATGTGGAATGTAAATCTATCTCCAAAGACAGGAAAACTTTCAGGTGATATTACTATCCCTAATAAATTACAAGATAATATAATGTTTGTAGAGGGTTTGTTTCAAAAGAAAAATGTTAGGAATAGTCCTTCTGTCAAAGTAAAAACTCATAATAATATTAAACCTGATGGTGGTGTGATTGGGTTGGAAGTAATGCAAAGACTATATAATTTTACTTCAATCAATGTAGATTCATCAGTAGCTGCTATTGAATACCAAGGTGCAAGTGGATTCTCTCAAGATGACCTTAATATGAATGATAATCTTAATATGTTAACTAATAATACTATTAAACATCTGGTTGGAAACGATACTTTTGCTGATACTGAAACTCAATTAGATTTACAGATGGAAGCGTTGGTAGCTAATCAAGCAGATGTTTGGTTTTGGGATGATAATGGTTGGTTACTTTCTTTTGCAAGTAACTTTTTTAACACAAAAACGGTTCCTAATGTTATTTCAATGAGTTGGGGTTGGGCAGAAGACAGTCAATGTAATATAACTTCCTGTGGAAAACTAACTTCTAAAATGTATGTAGATAGAGTTAATATGGAATATGTAAAGATTGGTCTTAGAGGTGTTTCTATCCTAGTATCATCTGGAGATGCTGGAGCACCTGGAAGAACCAGTGAAAGTTGTGACAGTTCTAGACCAGTCAATCCAGTTATGCCAGGTAGTTCTCCTTGGATAACTAGTGTTTCCGCTACTTTTGTTAATAAAAGTACTAATAGTGTTAGATGGAATAGTACCATGTGTCATGAAAATATGTGTGCAAGCGGAACGGTAGAAGTTCCAACTAATTTTATGTGGACAGACTGGACAACTGGAGGTGGATTTTCAATCTATAATAATGCTCCCAAGTGGCAAAAAGAACACACAATGAAATATCTTAATAGTAGTGTTCCCTTACCTTCTAAATTCAATAGAAATGGTCGTGGTTATCCAGATATTTCAATGGTAGGACATAATTGTCCAGTGATTAATGGAGGAAATCTCGAGATGGTTGATGGAACATCATGTTCTTCACCAATTGCTGCAGGAGCGGTAGCACTATTAAATAGTATTGAAAAATCTAAAGGAAAGAAACCTCTAGGTTTTCTTAATCCATTACTATATAAGATGCATAGTGATGAACCAAGTGTATTTAATGATATTACAGAAGGTAATAATTATTGTACTGAATATAATTGTTGTCCTATTAGAAAAGATAGTGGTAGTGATTTCGGATATCTTTCTACTACAGGATGGGATCCAGTTACAGGACTAGGAACAATGAATATTGGAAAAATGATAGAATATCTTAATCATTAATTTATTTATTCTTTAATAACTTTAATTACTTCACCAACTCCTTTAGTATTACCATCTCTAAAAAATAATATCATATCTTTTTCAATAAATTCAACATGTTGTTTGAAGGTAAATTCTGCAATACAATTATCTCCTGTTCTAACTTTTGTTTTATTATTTTTTTGTTTAATAATTTTTATATGAGCTGCTTGTCTAATAGGACCGCAATGAATCACAGGAGTATAACCATCTTTAATAGTGGTAGCATGATGTAGTATATTAATTTTAGCAATAAATTTGTTACTAATATTATTTTTCCATTTTTCAATATCATCTATCATAACCATTCCTTTTTTTATCATATTTCTTCCGACTGTTTCTTTATTATTAACAAATTTAATATTAAAACAACCTAATTTTTTCTCTTCAATTGTTGATACATTTTCCCTGACACTATTGTGAATTGACCTAATTATAACTTGTTTAAAAGTGCCGTTAAAAGGTCCAAGATACATTTTTTGTCGAATATTAACGTTTTTTCCTTTAACTGTACCACTAAGAACCATCCCAACACCAGGAACCATATAATTATTATCAAGATAAACAATAGTACCATCTATACTATTATCATCCCATTTTTTATGATTAGGAAGATTAAAAAGAATCTTATGAAGATTCATAATATTAATTCCTTCCTTATTAGATGCGCTAATAATTGGTATAATATCAGGATTACCGTTAAAGTTATTAATGTAAAAATCTGTTTCTTTGCTACAATTAGTTGAATTAATGTAATAGATAACTTTATTAAAACTAGTCTTTCCAATTAACTTTTTTAGTCTATTTTTAAGATTTTTATAAATATGAGCTGGTGCCATATCAATTTTAGTAATAATAATAATAATAGGTATTTTAAGATATAATAAGATACCAAGATGTTCTTTGGTGAGACGAGTAATACCAGTATTTGCCCCAACAATTAATAATCCATAATCTGGAAACAAACCAGTAACACCATAAACAGTAGTTTTAAGATACTTTTCATGACCAGCAAGATCCATAAAAGATATTATTTTTTTATTATATCCTAATTTATTAATATACTCATCTTTTTCAAATAATTTTTTTTTTGGAATTCTTAACTTCTTAACGCTATTAGGAACACAGTTTAAATACAATCCATCATCTTCCTGATAAATAATAGGGTTCAGAGTAATATTACTAGTTCTACCTGTATCTCTCTCATGTTGATGGATTAGAACTTTATTTCTAGCACCACCTCTTCCATCATCTAGTTCACCTGTTGTAAGAACACCTATAAGAGAAGATTTACCCGCATCAACAGGACCACAAACTGCTATTATATTTTCGTTTACTTTCATGATTTATAATAATATTATGAATATGCTTTTAAATAATTAATAAAAAATTTATTATTTATATTAAAGAATAAGCGTTATAATAATTAATGTGCAAAAATAGTTGTGAATGGTTTGATTCTACTAGTAGACTCAAAGCTTGGGACCTTATTAATAAAGAAGATACTAATAATCAAGGCTTACTTTATGAAAGATTAATGAAACAATATGAAATTATAGGTATAGTTTCTGCTTTAATTACAGCAACTTTAGGTATGGTATTAGATAATAAAAATATTAGTGATGATTATAAGACAGTTTACGATTTAATAAATGGTATTGGTATGATTTTTTCTTTAACAGGTGTTGTTAATTGTTTGATAATAACTACACTTTTAAGTGCAATTGAGAAAAAAAACGTTTATGATTTTTTAAAAAATGGTGCAATGTTTTTATCAATACCTTTAATTTGTATAATGGTAGGATTATTTAGTATGTATGTTTGTGTTACAATGTATTTTGGAGGGTTTAAAGCTTGGATTCTATTTCCAATAAGTTTTATTTTATATTTTCTAAGCTTTATTTTTTATATTTATCAAAGATGTTATTTATTGAAAATTATAAATAGATAATAAATATATTATTAAAATATATTTATAAATCTATAATTGATAAAGTTACGTGTTTAAATTTTTTAGTAGAACCATAAACTCCAAAAATAGGTAAATCACTATTTTTTAAAATAATATCTTGATAATCGTTTTTTGCTATTATCAATTTGTCATATATTTTTGGTAACTCATTAATATCTAATATAAGGTGAGCAAAATTTAAATTATAACTATCTATAAATTTAAACCAATTCCAATCAAATGAAGAAACTAATACTTTGTTTTTAAATTTTAGTAAAATATTTATTAAAGAAATTTTACTAATAATACTACATTCATCATACTTTTCTTTTATTTCTATATTGATCAATTTATTAACATAGTTATTAGTAAAAAGTAATTTTTTAAACATAGGAATATTAGTTTTACATAAAATATCTACAAGAGATGTTTTTTTTAAAATAAGATCTTTTTGATGAATTCTCAAACAGTCACTATCATGATTAACAATCCAATAATTATCTTGTGTTAATCTAATATCTGTTTCAAAACCATCATATTTAATACAAGCATCTTCTAATCCATTTATACTATTCTCTTGAAAATCACGACAATTTCCCCTATGAAGAATAGTAAAATTTTCTTTGTTAAAAGAATCTTTAATATGTAATTGACCAATTTCAAATAGTATTTTTTTTACTAATTCATCTAATAATTCTTTAAATATATTATCTATATTGCCTTTAATAATTCTTTTTACGGAATAGTTAGTATTATTGTATATTACACTCAATGATGATTCACAATTAACTTCTCCATCGTCATCTTCATCAAAAATAGTATAAATATATTTTCCATTTAATTTTATATATTTTTTTAACTCTTCCATTAAAATTAAAGAAAAAAAAAATAATGATTGGTATAAAAAAATAATTATTTTACTATTAATGAATAATAAAATAACAAAATGTGTTAATGTACGGGTTAAATATATTAGACCTAATTATAATAATTTAAAGGAATGGATGGATGATGATGATAATGTTTATATTGGTAGAAAAGAAATTGTATTCATAGATGGTAAAAGATATCCAAAAAAGAGTTCTATTTGGTATAATCCATTTAAAATAAATAAAAATAATTCAAGAACGGATGTTATAAATAAATATAAACGTTATATTGTAAAAAAAATAAATGATGAAATATTAGTAGGAGAATTATTAAAATTAAAAAATAAAAACTTAGGATGTTGGTGTCATCCTAATTCATGTCATGGAGATGTTCTGATAGATTTAATAAACTTTTATAGTTAATCAGAATCACTATCATATTTAGGTAATCCTATTACTGGTTTATTTTTATCTGAGAATGGGTTAAAATTAGGTAAAAATGGGTTATATATTTCAGGAAATAATGGTTTATTGTTAGTATCAACTAATTTAAATGGTCCTTGAATTTCATAAATATATGATGAATTTAAACCGATTAATTCATTTCTTTTGGTTATAGCATCGGAACAACTATATACTCCAATAACTTGACTATTATTATTAACAGATTTTCTTAAAAGAACGTAAATATCTTGTGTCATTAATAAATCTAATATATTTTTTTATTATTTTTAAAATTGTAAATAATAAAAAAATTGATTTACATTAAAAAAATGAATTCAAATTCATTTTTTGTAAATAAAATCTTTTTATATTCATGCAATGAATCGTTTTTGAAAACTAAAAAAAATTGAAAATAACAATAAAATTCTATGCAAGAATTTTATATTTTCCTTTTTTTTATTATTTTAAAATTGTAAATTTTAATAATAATAAAAAAATTGATTTTAAAACATATACTATAACTATTAATATGTCATTTGGAAGTTTAGATAATATTATATTATCAATAAAAACAGATATAAAACCATTATTAAAATCTAAAAATAAGGATATTTTAGAAATTAAAAAAGAACTTTATCTAAAACACATGGGTAAGAAAGATCAAGATTTAACTTTTATTGAATATAGTGATGTGGTTGATAGATTTATTGATAGTAAAGGTAAATTTTATAATAACAATTTTAAATATGGAACTAAATGTTTTCGTGATTTAGATAATAAACTTAAAATAGATGAAATAAATAGAATTATTAAAGTTCCATCTAAATATCAAGACCTTTACTCTCATTTTATGAAATTATTTCATATTCCTCAACCAGAACAGCGTTCTCAAGAATGGTATGATTATAGATATTGTAGAATTACTGCATCTGATTGTGCTACCGCATTAGACTTAAATCCATATGAACCACTTGAAAGTTTTATCTTAAAAAAATGTGACCCTAACTTCCCTTTTAGAGATAATAAATTTGTTGTACATGGGAAAAAATATGAACAAATTGCTACGTTAATGTATGAACATATTTATAATGTTAAAGTTACTGAATTTGGATGTCTTCCTAGTGAAAAATATAAGTTTTTAGGAGCATCTCCAGATGGTATTTGTAGTGCACATACACTTGATGGTAAATTTTCTGATAAATTAGGAACTATGTTAGAAATAAAATGTCCTTTTTCGCGCCCAATTAAACATGGTGGTAAAATTAACGGAGAAATTTGTCCAAATTATTATTTTTGGCAAATCCAACAACAATTACAATGTTGTAATTTACATAAATGTGATTTCTGGCAATGTAATATACAGGAATATAAATCTAGGGAAGAATATTTGATGGATACTAGTTTTTTTCCTAAAGTAACTGAAGGTCTTACACCCGAACCAGTAGTATTAGATAAGACTATTCAAAAACAAATTGGAAAAGGTTGTCTTATAGAACTTTATCCGTTAAATTTTAAAAAAAGATGGACAAGAGAAGAACTCATTTCAGAACTTAAACCTTGGATGTTAAAAAATAACTGTGAAGATGATATTCCATATTATCAAGCTCAATATATATATCCTCCTCGATTAGATATGACGGTCGAAGAGTATGATAAATGGGTTATTAATAAAATGTCAGTCTGGAAAACAGAATTTCCTCAATGGGCTGATAAATATTATATTCACCAAGTTATCTATTGGAAGATACCAAATAGCCATAATGTTTTAATAGACCGTGATGATGTTCTCTTTGAAAGTTATCTTCCTGTATTAGAAGAAAGTTTTAAAACAATAATTGATTGTAGAAAACATCCTGCAAAACTTAAGGAAATTGAGAAGGAATGTGAAAGAAGGAAAAAATTTATGTATTTTATTTTTACTAAAAGGATTAAAAATAAGTATACTTTAGCTAATAATAGTTTATTAAAAAGTAATAAATTATTTTTAAATGATTATACGGATGTAGAATATGATGAACCAAAAGGGAAAAAATATGAACAAGAACCTAATTTTATTTAATTTTATTTAATTTAACTTTTATGATATCCACAATTAATTCTATTACATACTTTACCTTTATTTTTGCCTGATTTTAAAATAGCATTACACTTATTATTATTAACTGTTTTAGATGATTTTAACTTTGTTTTTTTATTACAATACAAACATTTTATTGTATTTTTTTTAGGTAAACATGTTTTATGAAAAAAATGATTACAATTTAATTTAACCAAATTCTCTAGAGTGTCATTCATATGACAAACCATGCATTTTTCACCTTTGATATTATTATTATTATTAATATAATTTAAATAATCTTCTACTTTAATATCTGTCATTAGTATATAAAAAAGTTTTATTTTAAATATATATTATCTTTAAACTATATATGTTTACTTTCAAGTACAATATCTATTGTCAAGATAAAGTAAAAAACAAGTTTTTAGTCAATAAACTTGTTGTAGACGACAACAAAAATTTGGTTCGTATAGATAAATTTTATATGAAACCTTTACAAATAATTAAATTGTTGAAATATATAAATTTAAAAGACCTTCAAATTATCTGAATAGCTATCAAATCATTTAAAGTAATGTTACCTTTTATTTTAAATGGATTTAGAATTTTATCAAAATAATATGGATTTATCATATTATATAAATTTAAAAAAAGATAATACAGATTCAAGTATTGGAAAAATAATTGATCAAAAAATTAATAAATTACAAGATATTTTAAAAGAAACTAGTGATTCAGTTAATGAAGAGAAAATATCAGAATTAGAATCTAAATTATCTGAAACAGAGGAAAGTTATTTTTACAAACCATGGAATAAAATGTCTACTGTTCATAAAATTATAAAATTAAGAGAATATGTATCTGAGTTAGATTTAGATAATAATGTAAAACTAAATCTAATTAGTTATTTAAAAAATGCTTTAAAAAATAAAAAAATTACTAAAAATGATCAAGTAATATATAATATAAGTAAAGCTAGAATTATTTCAATTCCAAAATTAGAACTATCTAATAATAAATTTTCTATATGTTGATAAATTTAAATTCATATTTAAACTTATTACGTTTACGCTTAGCTTTATTCTTTTTATTTCGTTCATTTTTTTTTATTTTTATATCATACTTTCTTTCTGAATAAGAAAGACCTTTTTTTTTCCATTCAATATAATCTAATAAATAATTTTGAGCTTCTTCAACAGGAATTTCTGTATTAAAATCTCTTAATATGTTTAAACAAATTATCTTTCTACCTAGTAAATATGTATAATGATAAAAATCTTCTTTTGAAAATATTTCTAACCAATAATAAAAAAATAAATTAGTATTAATAATATATTGGTTATCTCTTATTTCTTTATTGTTATTTTTTAATATATATTGTATTTTCGTCGTCTTCATTCTATTATAATAAACTGGTTTATAAAAACCTTCTATATTTTCAGATGTATCATAAACAATAAAATGATTTCTGTTATACTTTATTTTAATGAATTTATAATTATCACCTACAATTCCATTTAAATATTTTTTATTATTATCAAAATCTTCATATGTTATATTATTTAAACTCATATAATTAGCATTAACAAAGAAAGTAAGTTTTTGGTATTGGACACACTTACTCTCATTAGATTTAGTCTCTATATTATGATTTAATAATTCATTCTTTTTTTGAGTAAATCTATCTCTAAACTTTTTCCATAGTAAAATCTTTTCAAAAAATTCATACCCTTTATCAGAAATATTTATATTTTTGGTTTCAAACTCTCTTTTTATATTATCAAACTCTCTTTTTATATTATCAAACCTTTTCTCTAATTTATCTTTATTATTTACTTTTTTGAATTTTTTAATAATAGTATCATTTTTATTATTAAATTCTTTAATATAAGCTTTAATAATTTTATTTAATTGCGGTAAATCATATTTTATCAATTCAACTATAATTCCCAATTCTTTAATAACTTTTTTTTTATTAAACTTAATAGCA
>Ga0206131_10005844_pt1 | contig 12774 bp, 18 predicted proteins | sample Helgoland_Spring_FD_148636 | JGI IMG/M metagenome (GOLD analysis project Ga0206131, IMG submission 148636) | Pelagic subsurface seawater microbial communities from Kabeltonne, Helgoland, North Sea - Helgoland_Spring_Bloom_20160517_1 | ecosystem: Environmental > Aquatic > Marine > Epipelagic ...
CTAAGTTTATCGTCAGATTTATTTTTAGTAATAGTGTATACTTTACCAGTCTCAATGTCTCCATTAATAATCGCATCTGCTACTAAATCTTCAACATATTTTTGAATAGCGCGTTTTAGCGGTCTAGCGCCGTATGCTGAATCGTAACCTTCTATTGCTAAGAATTTTTTAGCGGTTGCGGTAAACTTAAACTTATAACCTTCTTCTTCAATACGCTCAATAAATTGATCTAGCTCGATATTAACTATCTTAACAATATCATTTTCTTTAAGGTGATCGAATAGAACAATATCATCTAATCTATTTAAGAATTCAGGACTGAACTTATTTTTTAGTTCTTTGCGGATGATTGTATCAATCTTAGCTTTTTCATGGGCTATATTTGATTTACCTTGGAATCCAATGCCTGTACCGAAGTCTGCAATCTTTCTAGCACCCACGTTACTTGTCATTACTATTACAGTATTAGTAAAGTCAACTACGCGACCCATAGAGTCAGTCAGTCTACCTTCATCAAGCACTTGTAGTAGTGTATTAAACACATCTGGATGAGCCTTTTCAACCTCATCAAACAAGACTACTGAATATGGTTTACGTCGAACAGCTTCAGTCAATTGACCGCCGTCATCATGACCAACATATCCCGGAGGTGCACCGATCAAACGACTTACATTAAACTTTTCTTGATATTCGCTCATATCAATGCGAATCATAGAATCAGTATCGCCGAATAAGTATTCAGTTAATGCTTTAACTGTCTCGGTTTTACCAACGCCTGTTGGTCCCAAGAACATAAATGAACCAGTTGGCTTCTTTTCCGAAGCAACTCCAGTACGTGAACGCTTAATAACTTTAGAAAGAGCATCAATGGCACCGTCTTGTCCTATGATATATTCTTTCAAGTCAGATGCCATGTTTTTAATCATCTTGATATCATCTGAACCTAAACGCTTAACTGGAATTCCAGTCTGCATAGAAATAGTTTCAGCTATTTCAGCTTCATTAACCTTCCTACGTTTCTTTTTAAGTGAAGCTTCCCACTTTTCCATTTCAGTAGCAGCTTTAGATTCAGCCTCTAATTGTCGGTCTCTAAGCTGTGCAGCTATCTCATAATCTTGAGATGAAACAGCTTCGCGTTTTTTCTTTTTAATTTGTTCAGCTTCTTTTTCAAGTGCCTTAATAATAGATGGAACTTTAACTTCCATTAGGTGCGTTCTAGCTCCGGCTTCGTCTAATAGATCAATAGCCTTATCGGGCAGTTCACGTTGTTTAATATATCGATCGCTTAGTTTAACACATGCTTCAATAGCATCTTCTGTATATTCCACAGAGTGATGCTCCTCATACTTATCTTTGATTTGCTTAAGTATTTCTATTGTATCTTCTTTGGTAGGTGGATCAATAAAGATTTCCTGAAAACGGCGAGTCAACGCTCCATCATCTTCAATGCTTTCTCTGTATTCATCAAGCGTAGTAGCACCAATACATTGAACTTGTCCCCTGGCCAATGCAGGTTTAAGGATGTTAGATGCATCAAGTGCACCACTAACTCCACCTGCTCCTACAATAGTGTGAATTTCATCAATGAATACAATAACATTATCTGAGTTTTTAAGCTCATCGACAATAGTCTTCATACGCTCTTCAAATTCACCTCTATATTTAGTACCAGCAACGATTGTTGTCATATTCAATGAAATAACGCGCTTATTAAGAAGCACACGTGCTACCTTCTTAGATACAATACGCTGCGCTATTGCTTCAACAATGGCTGTTTTACCTACGCCTGGATCACCCAAAATAATAGGGTTGTTTTTCTTACGGCGAGCTAAGATTTGACATATGCGATAGATTTCGTTATCTCTACCTATAATCGGATCTAATGTTCCCGACTCGGCTAAAGCCGTTAAATCTTCACCAAATTCATCAAGAAATGGAGTAGCTTTCTTTTTTTTGATGTTTCTCCCCTTTTCACTTTCGTAACCGTCTGCTGCTAATGACATTTATAAATCTATATTTAATTTAAACTATTTATCTCTATTAATTACATATTATATGTAATCCTAGTATTATAGTTTCTTATAATCAGTTAACTATATCATCAGCGGCATATGCTGCTGGTAAAAGATCAGGTTTAACCCGAGCTTTAAAACCTAAAGACTCAACATATCCTGTAGCTGATGCTACTAATTTACTTGATTTATGTGCAGGATCGGTGTTGTAATCCAAATCTATTGTAGAAATTTCAACACCATGTTCTCTTAAATAAAGAGCTGCTTCAACAGATCTTTCAGCTTCTTGCCATAACCTATCCCACATTGTTCTAATCAAAGGTACTTCTTCCTTTTTATAAATAATATGACATCCTGTATTTTCTATATGAAACACGACAGTAGTTGCGTACGTCGTATTAGTTGATTTATTTTGGCTATCGCATCCTAAATAAATCTTAACTTCGTAGTCTTTGTGTCTTACTAAAAAATCCTTAACATATTCTGCTAGCTCAAATCCCCTTCCGTCTGTTAACTTTTTAAATTTCATATTATAAGTTATTTATCTCTTTTCTTTAAGAGCTAAAAAATACAATGTACGATGTGGTTACTAAAATGAATATTAAATGTACAATATCAAAGTACATAGTGAATAAGAAGCACTATCACTACTGAAACTATAAGTCCTACTAAGAGCTTTAGAAAGTCTTTAGCTACAATAGGGAATACTTGCTTTAGATTACCCTTTTTTGTTAAATATGTGTTGAGAGCAAGCTCACGTCCACAAAGTAGACCAACGAATACCCAAGTGGTAGACATCGGTATATTATTTATCTGCTTAAAATAAAGTAGCAAAAAGGCATACACCAAATCGATCAACGTTGCTGATCTGACATATTTAGTGTTTTGTTTATCTAGTACGATTTGTTGAATCTTTCCACCTTGTTGATAGAAGATCCATCCCAACCCTATTGTAAAGAACGTAATAACCATGGTCAATTCCATGACAGACAATTGCCTTGGCAAGAAAACAGCGATATTTGCTACATCATGTGAAAGCCAAGTAAACCATAGAAATCCAGTGGTGAACCATTGCGCAACTCTCCAGTAAACCTTATTCTTTTCTTTAATGTCTTTGTCTTCATTAAAGAAATTAGATACCGCGAACCAAAGTACATATGCAACCGTAGCTGCCAATCCATATCCTACTACACTCTTTAATAGCATCTTTTCCAAAACAAATGTAGATGCAAATGCAGAAAGGACAAGGAATGACGTAGAAACCGGAATTCCTTTCCTAGTTAGTGCAACTAGGGCAAGTGGAGCCAAAGCGTGATACCATTGTACTTCTTGAAATGGAATCTTAGCTAACCTTCCATATGAAATATCTCCATCGTATGCATGCCATCCATAAATCATTGTTGCGGCCATTACAGCTGATGCTGCGCCCCACAGAACATACCATTTAAATCTTTCTCTGTTAGATGCTAACCATGTTCCAAGCGTTTGTACGCTATCGTTGGCGATTACGGAATATCCCGCTAGAAAAAACCCGATTGTTGCTAGTAAACTCATTGTGTTTAAATTTTAATTGAAAATCTGAATCTGATTGTGTTTGATGTATCCCACCCTATTCGATATACAAAGTTTTTATATGGTATATCTGCTGCGATGGCTAAGTTGTATAATTGATCTAACCAAAACTCTTGTTGAGCCCAAAGTTTAAATGTATCAAACTTATAGATTAGTCGTGGCTCAAAGGTTGGCTGATCTGCTTCTACTTTATAGTGTAGGGGAACACTAAAAACGATATCGTCAGATATCGTAAAATTATGTCTATATGTAAATCTATTTTCGGCAAGATTAGTCCGATGCCTTAGCTCTAGTCCTCCCCGATCATGAATCTTATGACTAAACGTAAAATAAGATTTTTCGTTTGTACGCAGCTCATAGCCAACTTTCTGTGCAGAAGTATCGAATTGACATGCTAATATTAACATAAGCATGGTTAAAGCATAAGTGTAATTTGGTAATTTCATCTTTTAAAACTTCTAATGTTTATATCATTAGAGTCTTGTATAGTTTACTATATTTAACGTAAATTAGTGTTAACTTATTGTTACTTGATTAATAACGAACATTTACGACAGAATAATAACGATTTATTTCTTGGTCGTATAATACCGAGACTGAAATATAATCATAGTCATCATCGAAATGATTAATCTTTGTTATACTTGATCGTGTGTACCCTTTTGCCACGCGGATCATACATGTTCCACGTACCATAAACCTTACCATTTAAATAGTATCCATCTTGCTCTACGCTTCCGTCGGCATAGAATTTTGTGTATTTAACTAGTGCATGTCCATTATTATCGACTTCAACAAGTTCATATTTTTGATTATCCCTTTCAATGATCGGGATTTCATCACTAAATACATTTTGTGCAGAAGTAATAATCGGCACTAACATAACTAAAATAATAATAAGTCTTTTCATATTAAGTGTTATTTTTTAGTTTGATTCCAAGAGTCTTCCCAGTAAATATGGCCATTATTATCATTCATCTTAAAACAGTAACAGTACCCGCGTAATCCTTAATGGTTGTACCTTTACGAGCAAAGATCTTGTAAAAATACATTTCATCTTCCACATAGAAAAAGCCATTGCTATCCTTAATGGTCACATTACCAATCCAACATTCTTCGGGATCGTTTGTTTTCCAAATTCTTTCACCCCATTTAGTGAATATCATAATCTCAAACTCGTCCCAATTACCGTACGTTTCAACATACCAACAATCATTTACGCCATCATTATCTGGTGTAAATGAGTTTGGTGCAAAGACAGTCATTTCGACCTCTTCGGTAAACTGCGCTGTAGCTGAAATTGAAAACGCTAATATAAATAATAAAATTAAATGTCTCATCTTATAGATCCTTAATTTGATAGAGGTGCCTTTATGGCTGGATGTGATTCATAATTTATAAGAGTCACATCTTCAACCTCCATTGTATTTATCAAATCATTTTTAGTCTTAATACTCACAAATGGTAGTTTCTTAGGTTCACGTTGCATTTGCACAGTCGCTTGTTCAACATGATTCTTATAGATGTGTACATCACCTAAGTTACCAATCAACTCATCGGGAATCATATCAACCTCTTTGGCTATAATCATCAATAGTAATGCATATGACGCAATATTAAATGGAAGTCCTAAGAAAGTATCAACTGATCTTTGGTTCCACATCAACGATAGGTATTTACCGTTACGAACATAAAGCTGAAATCCATAGTGACATGGAGGCAAAGTCATTTGACCTAACTGCTCAACATTCCAAGCATTAACCATAATGCGGCGGCTGTCTGGGTTTTCTCTAAGCATTTTAATCGCATGTTGGATTTGATCTACGCCTGGTTTACGGGTGTATTCTTCCTTAGTAATTTGATTGTATTCCTTTTGTGCACCCCAATTTCTCCATTGATGGCCATATATTGGACCTAATTCACCAAACTTTCTGGCAAAATCATCATTATTCAAAATCTCATGTTTAAACTGATCCATGGTGAACATATCTTCATGGCCTGTAAATTTATCAGTATATGCTTTATAAGCATCACCGTTCCAGATGTTACATCCATTCTCAATAAGCCACTTGATATTTGTATCACCTCTTAAAAACCAAATAAGCTCGGCGACCATAGTCTTCCAAGCCATCTTCTTTGTTGTCAATAAGGGAAAGCCATCTGCCATGTTGTGTCGAATTTGCTTACCAAACGTTGAGTACGTTCCAGTACCAGTTCGATCTGGCTTATCCTCTCCTACTGCCAAAATCTCGGCTAGTAGCTTTTTATATTGTATGTCTATTGTATTCATATTATCTTTGTATAGTCGTTAGTAGTTCATCTCTATCTTGTATCCACTTTGATACAAACTGATCATCGTTGGCAAATCGTTTCCATACGTAGAAGTCCTTTAGATCCTCTAATAATAATGCTATGTCTACTTCTTCCATATTAGTCTTTTATTATTGCAACATATGTACCATCATACCATCCGAATATCTTATCCTTATATTCTTGGTCTACTTTAAATTTGCCTTCGTCAAAGTTCTGCACTAGCGACCACGTTGGATCTGTTGAGTATTGTATTTTCTTCTCCATCTATAATATAGTTTGCTATTTGTTCATTATTGTAGTCAATGCCACTTCTATCACTTGATATTAGACATCGTCCAGGTCCTAAGTATTCTCCATCTACTAAACCAAGTTCATCGAATCTGGCTTTTATCTTATCATTATAGTGATCGCGAATGGCACGGGCTCGGCGATTGATATCTTTGACGTTATTTGAAACGGTTGAATTTCTATTGTCCCACTGAAGATAAAGCATCTTGCGAAGATGTATCATCTTAGTCTCTAAGAAAGTCTTAACTATTAATTCATAGTCATCAGCGACTGAGATGTTCTTATTGTGGCCTCCTATTTTATGATAAACATCAGATCTCCAAATTCTACAATGATTAGGCATACCTATGTTATATCGAATTGTTTTAGGATTGATCTCACATTGCATGTGCCATAGTCGTTCCTTTCCATCAGCGATTACCGTATCATGTCCACCAAATCCCCAGACATATCCATTATCTAACTTACCGTACCATTCTTTTCGATCACCTGTATATTTGCTATATCTTTTAGGAGATTCGTCGCCCTCATAAAGTTCAGTACAATCTGTGTAAATGAACCCAGCATCAGGATAAAGCATAGCTGCGTTTGCTATATCTTCAAGTGCAGTAGAAGTCAATTCGTCATCATGATCTACTTCAACAAGCCATCTACCATTACTTAGACTACATGCTCTATTCTTGACTTCACCTATATTACCACCAGATGTTGGCTGTAATCTATACGGTTTAACTCGTGGATCTTTTTTAGCCAATTCTTGTAGTCTAACCCATGTTTCACCGTGTGAAACAGGAGAATCATCAATTACGGTCCATTCCCAATTCTTCCAAGTTTGTTTAGTTAAGCTATTATAAAGTCGGTTAATTCTTCCTCCTGTTTTATATGCGGGGGTAAACACACTAAAAAATGGCTTATCTTCTGAAAAATAGACGTCGTCGTTAAACGTGCATGCAACATTAGTTGCTTCTTTAAGAATAAAGTTACCTAAATCACTAATGTTAAGTAAATCTATTTTTTTAATTCTATGTTGAATGTCTGAAGATGTGTTAATAGGTATGTGATTAAGTTGATCACCAGTTACTATAATAATATCTACTTTAGTATTAGTAATATCTGTTTCGATATTCTTAACGTCTTCCATAAAATAAACATCTATGAAATCAACTAAATTACCGTATATTGTGTTCTTTACACGTTTATGTCCTTTATGGTTATAACCATAAACTATAGCGCTAGGAACCTTTGTCTTCATAATAATATAATATTAGATTCTATATAAACCTATTTAGTTTTATACAAATCTAAAGCTTTAAGTTTCAACATAAATTAGTTGAATTATAGACCAAATCTAGCTTTGTGAGCGTTAAAGTTTGAGAGGTTTGCGCTTTGTGATATAGCAGTGTCATAAATCGATACTAACGCTATTTCTCCAGCAAAGGGCCGATTAGCATCATTATTATTACCTATTACGAAGTTATCGCTAGTAGTAATATTAGTCAAACTTCTACTATGATTAATAGTAGTACCTGATCCACCGTTTACGAAAACGACATACGAACTTGATTTGAATGATACTGTTAAATGATACCATGTATTGACACTAAATGAAAGTCCGCTAACTAAGGATGGCGTATTATCTTGAAGCTTTAAATATAAAACACTATCTGTATCGTTACTGTTATTGTCATATAAAAACACACCAAATCCATTTTTACCAGTAGAGTCATCTGATTTATCAAAAAGTCTTGGGAATGTTGTATTATCAGTATCTGTTTGTTTAAAAAACAATGATACAGTAAAATCAGACGTAAAATCCGTATTTGATGTAATATCTGAAACGATAGAATCATTATCACCAGCGAACTCAAATACTCCTCCGTTAGACGAGTCATACAATGTACCGTTTGTTAATGTATTAGTTGTCGTATTTGAAGACACTCCGTTTACATTAGTCCCTGATCCTCCATAAGAAGGCATAAAGCCAGCATCTATATGATAGATTAGACTATTAGTATTTAAATTTACATAGTCTGAATCAAGAATAGTCATATTACTCTGGTCCAAGATCCAATTTACTGAACCTAAAAATGCAGCTTCTTGGGTTTGATATTGAGCTGAATGACCCAAATGTCGGGCGCGAGCTATTACTCCAGATTTGTTAGTTGCAACGTACACTTTTTCTGAATCATATATTGCATAACCTCCGCTCGGTATAACAGCACCTGTATAAAAGTCTGTTACGTTAGAAGGGCCTAGACCTGCCTTTGCTAGGCCTATTGCCCAGTTGTTACTAAAAAAAGAATTGATCTCTGAGCCGCTTGGATTATATTTAAAATAATTAGGCATATTAATTTAGATCATTGTTTATTGTCCATGATGAGGTATCCAATATGTTTAATATCTCAGTATGACTGTACGGCCCCTGTTTAGTAGTAAGCGTACTTAAAAAAGTAGGCTCTGTTTCTCCGTCCCATTTAATAAAAGTAAGAGTACCATCAATTGATCTTCTAACTGAATCACTAGAAGTTTCTAATACGTGATCAAAATCAACTAATGCTAATTCAGAACAATTAATAATGTAATATTGTCGTGTATCAAACATATAAATACTTATTTTTCAAAGTATATATTCTTATGTTTTTTTATTACTTATCTATATTTCTATTTCGAAACCACCACTGCATATAAATACCAACTGCAGCTGCAACGGCCAATCCAACTGACAAGATAAGAGGTGAAGAATACTCGACTGCAAGTGCAGATATTGAACCCATATAAGATAGCCACGTTACTAACCAAACCCAAGAAGGAGTTTTCTGAAATTTCTTTTCAACTATTTCGACCTTTTTGTCGTGATTTACCCTTGACAAAGAATCTTGAAGATCCTTGCCATATGCTGGAATCTTTTCTTCTGATCCATCTTCGTTAAGAAGAGTGACCTCATATTTCATCCAATCTGGAAATTGATTTGAGTCCTTACGATAATGGACGTCAATTACTTTTTGCTTCATCATAGCGCTGTTGAATTTTATTTAGTAGGTTGTTTAATTCAATAAATAAATCTAGATCCTTGATAATAGTAATTTTAGTCGGATCTGAGTCATGAAAAATGACAACGTTCCAACCTTCTTTACTAAGATTATTGTATTCGTCGCCCAGTACCGCGTCAACTCTAAGACCACCATATTCTCGATAATATGAAGGCGGTAGTATGTCCTTATACTTCACAAAACCAGCATTCCGAAGGTTAATGTCTTTGATTAATTGTTTCGGTTGATTTGTCATCCTATGCAAATGATTGCGGTTATAATTAAGCCGATGATGTGGATTAGTCTTCGTCTGTCCATTTTTCGGTGTATTTCATGTTTACAACGCGCTGAGTGCAGCCTGAACATAGCGCCTTTGCAATGTTGCTGTCCGTTTCAATAGTTTCATTGCATCCACCGCGTGGAGCGAATGAGCCGTATTTAGACGTTGCTGGTTCATGATTCATGCATTTAAGCATTTGTGTTGATTTGAGTGATCTTGACATATTCTAACTCTTAGTCTATAAGACTTATATTGCTTTGAGTCTATTAGTTTCATAGACTACTCTGATGTTTCAAAGATTTTGGGAATTTTTTAGGGGGATTTTTTCGGAAATTTTTCATCACATATTAATACCCTATATCCTCCTCACTTTATACGTATATTAAAAGTTAATAATAAAGTCTTCTCCTTCTTCTCTAATATCATAACTTAATATATCATCAATGTTATCATATTCCTTAAAGTACTCAAAGATATCGTAAGAATCAATTTCTCTATCATATAGCAATTCAGCAATCTCTAATATCAATTCATATGTGAGCTCGTTTGATCCAATCCATTCGTCAATGTAAGATTCATCTAACATCATAATTATAGCCTCAGCAGTTGCTGCTATTAACTTAGCTTCTTCTCTTGCGAATACATTCATAGTAGTGTGCGTGCGTATATTTTATTGGCCCATCAAGGTGGCTTACTCAACTAACGTTAACTAACTTAAGTGGCTTACCCCAATCTGGCCTTCACTGCCTATATACCTAGGTGAGTGCGCGCGTTTGTCAAAGACTAAGATACCAACGCAAGTGCGATACTCTAATCTCTTCGATAGGATTGCGATACTATGAGTAATATGAGATCTTGATAGTTGTCCAATCCCTCCCCCTTCCCTTTCAGTTGTCTTATACCCTATAAGTAATTATAGTAATTGATTAGGGTTACCTCTGAGACCTTAAAGCCTCAGAGACACGCGCACAATCGATCAGCGCATCTTGGGGATGCGAAGCGAAGGCATTCGCATCTTTGGGGTTTGAGGTGTCCTAGACATACTTGCTTTCGGGGTTTTTGGATTGGGTATGTTAGGGCTAGGCCGACTAACGTTCATGTTAGCATCGACTGCAGGCATATTGTGAAATCTTTGACGTGGTCTAGGGTTATCAGGTACTGGTGTACTTGCATCTGGCACTGTAGCTTCTTTGGGCCTTGGAGTACTCTGAGACTCTAAGTTAGGCGATTCGGTATTAGTAGAGGGAGGGGAATCCTTCCCCACTGTACTCATACCATCTACAGCGTTAGCTCTATCAGAATTGGGTACTGGCGAAGGCTGAGTGATCTCAGGGTTTGATTGCTCAATGCCTGTATCGTCTATGGTATTCATAGTCTGAGGGTCAGCTGAGGTGATCTTTACCTCTGGGATATTAGTGTCTTGTTTATATCCGGGGTTTTGAGTTTCTTTGTTTATTCCCTCTTCGGTTTTTGATGGCAGCTGCGCACTTTGCTGATTGGCTTGCTTAGACGGATTTCTTTCTGCAGCGTTAGCTGAGGCTATATCGTTCTGTTGGCTACTATTAAGGTCAGCTGAGTTACTCTGATTTTGAGAGTTAACATCTTGGGTTTGCTTTTGACTCTCTTGAGTACTCATAGGTGGAGGAGGCGTATGACGCGTCTTGTTAGTTGAACTGGTGAAGCCACCGTTCAACAGCGCTGAGGTACTCAGTATGCCTTTATTGTTCATCATGGGTTATCTATCATGGGTTATCAAGGGTTTATAGCGCACAAAGGGCCTTTTAGTCCCTCCCCGGGCCCCCAGAATATTTCGAGGGCTAAGATAAATCTTCGTGGGGTATACTGTAGGCCCGCAAAGGCCCTTTAAGCCATTTTTGGGCCTGTGATATTGTTGGCGCTTATACGACTTAATGTTTGCTCTAAAGCTATTATTAATATTACTATGATCATGAAGGCCCTAAGACAAAAAAGACCTTTAAATCGCGTCACGCTCCGGCCCAATAAAAGCTTAATTGCGTTTCACCCCTTTCAGGCTAATCTTTCCTCTGACACACCTTACAGGGACTTATATGCACCTTGAGCCCCACTGTTTCAAAACTCAGTAATCAAAGTCATCGCCTACATCGCCATAGTCTTGCTCGCGTTGTGGTGTATATGTGGCCTTGGGCTCTAGTGTGTCTATTGCGTATTCTAGTCTGACATCGAGGGTGGTCATGACCTCTATTTGGGTATCTGATGCCTCTGAGTGGATACTGGCCTTCCAGATTGGTGGGTTACCTAGCATTCTGGCGTGGATATATGTCTCGTTTGCCAGGTTCTTAAAGATCTCCATTGGTGGGCCGTATGGGTTGGTACCTGTAATGGTATGTGAGATACCTTGTTGGGTTTTGGCGGTAACTGTGGTTCTGCCTTTAGATTTAGTCATGTTTATGTTGTTGTTGGCGCGCGATGTTGCGCTGAGTTATAGTACTTATCTTGGTGCTTGGGGTAGCTTACTGGCGAGCTCTTGGTGCGCTGCTTGTGGGGATCATGGGGGTGCTATAGATGACCATACCTCTTGGGGCTTCGGTGATGATTTCGGTCATGGCTTCGAATGGGTCTTCTAGAAAATAGCTGTTGCCTCCGCCTACGTTATATTTGCCCATAATATACTGACCAAAGTATTGGCCGGCATCATTAGTGGCCTCGTAGTCATATGTGCGAATCCACTGGTTATACTCGTCAGTGAGTTGTTTGGTTGTGATCGTGTCCATTGTTTAAGAGCGTTTGTCGACAATAAAGTTGTATTCTCCCATAGTAGCGCCATCGAACGCTCCTGGCTTGACTGATTTGGCATATAGCTTAAGGTCATTAATAGAGTAGCCAGTAGTCTCAGAGACTTGCTCAAAAGTCGTTGGGCTCATATCGCCTTGGATGTCTAGGTATAGTTTCATTGTTTGTTTGTGATTAACGTTACAGGGCTAATATACAAAAAAAAGGCCAGACTAAAAAGCCTGGCCTCCATTTTAACACTTTTTAACAAGTGTCATGTATACGATTGCCCAAAATAGTCAATACCGTCTTCAGGTGGACAGGCCTCTTCTGTCATAGCTGCAGCTGAAGTACCTTCGTCAAATGCTAATGCTATATGCATACGTTCTAGCTCCAAATATGGAGTCATGAATTCAATCAACTCGTCTGTGAGTAAATCGTGATCAGCCATATCGGTCATCATGGCCTCGATTGGAGTTTCAGATGCTTCGTTAAATGGGTCCGGATTGGTAGTCTGTATCCCTAGTTC
>Ga0206131_10005848_pt1 | contig 12770 bp, 15 predicted proteins | sample Helgoland_Spring_FD_148636 | JGI IMG/M metagenome (GOLD analysis project Ga0206131, IMG submission 148636) | Pelagic subsurface seawater microbial communities from Kabeltonne, Helgoland, North Sea - Helgoland_Spring_Bloom_20160517_1 | ecosystem: Environmental > Aquatic > Marine > Epipelagic ...
CCAGATTATTATAATTTAGACACTATTAAGGTAAAAAATAAATATATTGCACATCTTAAATTGAAACTATGATTAATTGTATTATTCTAGATGATGAGCCTTTGGCAATTAAAGTAATTGAAAATTTTATTAAAAAAATTGATTTTTTGAAATGTATAGGAACTTTCCCTAATGCAAATGATGCTATGAGTACTTTAAAAAAAGAAAAGGTAGAGCTTATGTTTTTGGACATCAATATGCCTTTTATTGATGGAATTAGTTTTTTAAAAAAATTAGAAAGCCCCCCTAAAACAATTATTACTAGTGCCCATTCAGAATATGCGCTTGATGGATATGACTTGAATGTTGTTGATTATTTAATGAAGCCCATACCCTTCGAAAGATTTGATATTGCTGTAAACAAAGCTTATAAAGCAATCACTAATTTGAGAAATGAAAAAAGTTTAGATCTAGATTTTATATTTGTTAGAGTTAATAAATTAAATGTGAAAATAAATTTTGATGATATCTTAATAATTGAAAGTCTCAAGGATTACATTAAAATTGTAACAAAAAATAAAAACTTTATAGTTCATACAACATTAACTTCCTTCACAGAATCTTTACCAAGAAATAAGTTTATTAGAATTCATCGTTCTACAACTGCAGCAATAGATAAAATCGATGTAATTGATGGAAGTAATGCTTACATAAACAAAACACCGTATAAAATTGGAGGAAGCTACAAGGAATCCTTTAAAAATCTAGTTGTAAATTTTAACTAATCCTTCATTAATTCTATTGCCTCTGGGGTAGTTGTAACTGGAAATTTACAAGTATTATCCACACAAACGTATATGTATGTTTCATCTTTAAAATATCTGTCTTTTAACAAGTAGAGTTCGGATGGTATATTTGAAGCTGCTATTAAAGCATTAGGCAAGTATTTTTCCATTAATTCATTGGCCTTAGAGTTTGCCTTTTTCCCACTTATAGCTAATTCATAAAATTTTTGAGAATAATTGTGAGAGTTAGACAACCACAATAAATGATCAGTAACTCTATCATTTAAATTATTGCTAATATTATTAATCATCTTTTTTGATAGCAATAAATATTCTTTATTTCCATAATAATGGCCTAGTCTAAACAAATTAAAATTCATTACTGAATTGGCAGAAGGTGTTACTCCATCCTCAAGGTGAATAAATGTATCTGCAAAAAGATTCTGTTGATTATTAGAAAACCTATAAAAACCGTTTGATTCTTTAAACTTTTCGTTAGTAAATGAAGTTAATTGATCAGCAAAATTTAAAAATTTGAGATCAAAAGTAACTTCATAAAGACCTATTAATGCATCAATATAATAACTGTAATCTTCCAAAAACAAAACAGATGAAGAGCCACTACTAGTGTGTTGAATAGTGTTGTTATTAATCATATTTTCAACCAATGAGTTATTTATTGACAATGCTTTATCCAGAAACTTTTGATCTTTAGTAACCTTATAACTATCAACTAAGCCCCTAATTGTTAAAGCGTTCCAAGAAAATATAATTTTATTATCAATAATTGGATGAACTCTTTTTTCTCTTTCATCTTTTAATAACAGGTTTACATTAGCAAGATTTTTCTCAAATTGAGTTAAACTAATTCCCAATTTTGATGCAAACTCTTTATCAGAAACTGTTTGATAAAAAACATAGTTGTCTTTCTCCCAATAACCTCTCTGATTTATATTGTAATATTCTGAAATCCAATTAAAATCTTTTTTTAGAAGGTTTTTAAGTTCCTCGACTTTCCATACATAAAAATCTCCCTCGCTTTTAGTTCCATCATCATAGTTTGTATCGGCTGAAACACTAGAATAAATTAGATTGTTTTTTCCAGTCATTTTTGACTCCAAAAAATTATAGATATTATATAGCTCTTTTAAAAAACGATCTTCTTTAAACACTTTAAAACCATTCGAATAAACGCTTAAAAGCTGAGCATTATCATAAAGCATTTTTTCAAAATGAGGAATATGCCAGGTATTATCAACAGTATATCTGTGAAATCCTCCATCAATTCTATCGTTAATACCGCCTCTTGATATTTGAAGCAAAGAATTTAAAACAAATCCTTTCATTTCTTCATTTTTATATTCATTTGAATATCTCATAAAAAAGTTTAGCATTGAGGGTAATGGAAATTTTTGCCCTGACCCAATTCCTCCATTAACTTTATCCGCATATTTAAAAGCTTTTTCTGCCAAATCAATTTGAAGTTCGGAATTGTATATGTCGTCTCTGGGTATTGGTTTTACAAGACCCTCTTTTTGAACACCTTCTTTAACGCTTTTTGCATATTCTAATACATCTATTTTTCTTGTTTTATAAAATCCGCTGACCTGATTTAAAACTTGAATCCATTGGGTTTTAGGAACATATGTGCCGCCCCAAATTGGTGTCCCATCTGGAAGTGCAATAATATTCATTGGCCATCCTCCACTACCAGTCATTAACACTAAAGCCTTCATATAAATTTCATCCAAATCAGGTCTTTCCTCTCTGTCCACTTTGATGTTAATAAAATTAGCATTCATGACTTCAGCCACTTCATAATCGGTAAAGCTTTCTTCTTCCATGACATGACACCAGTGACATGATGAATATCCAACACTAATCAAAAGTAACTTGTCAATTTTTTTAGCATTTTGAAGAGCTTCATCTCCCCATGGATACCAGTCTACAGGATTAGTAGCATGTTGTTTTAGGTATAAACTTTTTTCGTTAACTAATTTATTTTCCATGACCTGTGCTAATATATGGTTTGACCCCATTAAAAAAACAATAAAAAAAAGCTTAAAATTATTCATGTAAAAAAAGGATCAATTTTTTTTCCTAAATTAAATATTAATAAACAATTTTTTCATGTTTTATATTATTATTAAGTTTCTTAAAAAAATATTTTTCTTTTTTACAGTCTTAATTGTACTAAACGCCTGTAATTTACATCAGGAAAAAGCTCATCCAAATATTTTATTTATTATGGCTGATGATCATACGTCACAAGCCTGGGGAATTTATAATGGAATATTGGATGACTATGTTAAAAATGATGGTATAAAATATTTGGCAAAAAACGGAACTGTTTTAAATAATATGTTTTGCACTAATTCAATTTGTGTTCCAAGTAGAGCTTCAATTTTAACTGGACAATACAGTCACTTAAATGGGGTTTATACTTTAGCAGATAACCTAGATCCTGACAGTTTAAACGTTGCCAAAATTCTAAAAAAAAATGGTTATCAAACTGCTCTAGTAGGCAAATGGCATTTAAAAAAAGAGCCATCTGGATTTGATTTTTATAAAGTCCTTCCAGGTCAAGGCAAATACAATAATCCTGTTTTTAAAACTAAAGAAAATTGGGAAGATGGACATAAGGGAGGCACACAAGAATCAGGTTTTTCAGCTGATATAATAGGTGATTCCTCAATTGAATGGCTAAAAAAAAGAAAGTCAAAAAAGCCTTTTTTTTTAATGACCCATTTTAAAGCTACTCATGAACCCTTTGATTATCCAAAAAGACATAATGAATTTTTAAATAACACTTTTCTTCCTGAACCTGAGTCTCTTTATGACTTTTTACCTTCCAAATCTGAGAGAAGTTTTAGTGGTCAGCAGTTAGAAATTCTAACAAAAAGGTGGTTAACTTTTTCTGAAAGAAAAGACTATAATATTGATGTAAAATACCCTGGCATGCCTTTCTCAATTGATGGCCTGTCAAAAAAACAAATTCGATCCGTGTCTTATCAAAAATTTGTTAAAGATTTTTTAAGATGTGCTGCAGCAATCGATGACAATCTAGAAAAAATAATTACTTTTCTAAAAGAGACAAATCAAATAAACAACACCATTATTATTTATACCTCCGATCAGGGTTATTTTCTGGGAGAACACGGTTTTTTTGATAAAAGAATGATGTATGAAGAATCTTCCCGAATGCCTTTTGTAATTAGTTATCCCAAATCAATTCCTAAATCTAAAAGAATAGATGACCTTATTTTAAATATTGACATTCCTTCATTGCTATTAGATTATGCTGGAATTCCATCTCCAAAATCATTTCAAGGCATGAGCTTTAAAAAAGCTATTGAATCAAAAACACAGTATCAATCAAGAGATTTTATCTATTATAGATATTGGGAACATAGCCCCGTGCGACCTGCTCATCTAGGAATAAGAAGTAATAAAAGAAAGTTAATTTATTTTTATGGGGAAGGTCTAAACAAAAAAAACACCAGTAATATAAAAACATCTAAGGCTTGGGAATTTTACGATTTAGAAAATGACCCTTTAGAATTAAAGAACGAATTTAGCAACCCGTTTTATAAAGATGAAATTATCTCACTTAGAGAAGAATTAGTAAAAATTAAAAACTCTATAAAAGACAAGGAAACAATTGTACCAGAAATTAGCAAGATATAAGTTTTTATTAATATTTTTTTTGATTTACACTCAGTCCAGTGCACAAATTGAATTAAATAAAAGAATTGACAGTTTAATTAGAGTAAGTATAAAAAATCAAAACTTTCCTGGCGCACAGCTGTATGTAAAAATTAAAGACTCCATAATTATAAACAAATCTTATGGTTTTCATACATACGATTCAATAATAGCTGTTAAAAACACTCATGTCTACGACTTAGCTTCATTAACCAAAGTACTAGCATCAACATTTTCAATAATGAAGCTTTATGATGAAGACTTATTAGATCTTAACCAAAAATTATCATTTTATTTTAAAGATTTAAATAAATCCAATAAAAAAAACACAACTCTATTTGAAAGTTTAAGTCATACTAGTGGCTGGATTCCATACATTAGTCATCAAAATTTCATTAAAAAAAGAAATGGACAATTAAAAAAATCTATAGTTAGAAATAATAAAAGTAACAGGTTTTCTACACAAATAAATGAAAATCTGTTTTTAAGAAACTCCTATTCTAAAAAGATTTTCAAAAGAATAAAAAACTCTAAGCTTAATTCTAAAAATAAATATAATTATTCTGGTCTTTTTTTCTTTTATGTTCCTTCACTAGTTCATAAAATTTCAGGAATGAAATTCGAAACATTTTTCAATGAAAAAATCTTAAAAGGCAAAAATCTTACACTGCTCTTCAATCCAACAAATAGTTTTAATAAAAAGTTTATCGTTCCCACTGAATATGATTCTATTTTTAGGAAAACTTTAGTTCATGGATTTGTTCATGACGAGGCTGCAAGTTTTATGGGAGGTGTTTCTGGAAATGCTGGTCTTTTTGGAAATGCTGAAAGTATTGGTGTTTTATTGGCTGATTTAGAACCTAAAAGCTCAATATTCAAAAAGAGCACAATAAATATGTTTACTTCTTATGCATTCGAAAATAGTCCAATTAGAAGAGGGCTTGGTTTTGACAAACCATATTCAAAAAAAGAATATGGAAATTATCCTAACCAAAATTTATCTAATAGAACTTATGGCCATACCGGATTCACAGGAACAATGTTTTGGGTAGATCCTGAAAAAAATCTAACAGTTGTTTTTTTAACTAATAGAGTTTATCCAACTAGACTTAATGAATCTTTCTATGATGATGACGTTAGAAGTAAACTAATTGACATTCTAACTGAAAATAAATTATTATGAGAATTCTACTTAAATATTTTTTGCTCTTTACGACTTTTACTTTTTATTCTCAAAACTTTGAATATGTAAATCTCTTTGATTCTTCAATGGACAAAGGAGTTTTTTGTTATAGAATCCCTTCACTAATTACTACAGCAAATGGAACGTTGATTGCTGCGATTGATGAAAGAAATAATTCATGTGGAGATTTAAAATGGAATCGAGACATAAACATTGTTATGAGAAAAAGTTATGATAACGGAGAAACATGGACAAAAATTAAAAGAATAGTCGACTATCCTTTGGGAGAGTCTGCTTCTGATCCATCAATGGTTGTTGATATGGAGACTAATGATGTTTTTCTGTTTTATAATTATATGGACTTAGATAATGCAAAAAATGTTTATCGTTTTATGTTTATTAAAAGTTCTGATCACGGCGAAAATTGGTCATTACCAATTGAAATTACTAGTGATATAATTAAGAAAGGATGGGAAAAAGATTTTATGTTTATTACATCTGGTCGTGGAACACAGACAAAAGATGGGACTTTATTACATTGCCTAGTAAATTTAAATAAGGGAACTCATGTTTTTGGAAGTAAAGATCATGGTAAAACTTGGTTTTTATTCGATTCCCCTCTTCAACCCGGAGACGAATCTAAAATTATTGAACTTTCAAATGGAGACTGGCTAGTAAACTCGAGAGTAAATTCTAATGGTTCAAGATTTACGCATATTTCAAATGATAAAGGTATTAATTGGGCTTCTTTTAAAAACACTGATCTACCAGATCCTGGTTGTAACGCAAGCCTTTTAAAATATAATCAAAAAATTTTGATGTTTACTAATGCCTTCGATTCTAAAAATAGAACAAATCTTAGCTTAAGCATTAGTGAGGATCAAGGTAAAACATGGGTTAAAAATAAAACGATATACAATGGAGAATCGGCATATTCTTCAATGACAAAACTAAACAATGGTGACATTGGAGTTTTTTTTGAAAAAGACAATTACACAAAAAATGTTTTTGTGCGAATATCAAAAAACTGGTTACTGAAAAATTAGATTGTTCTAAATCTTCTATTTCCAGACCAAGTAACTCTTTTAGTACGACCCATAAAAGATTTCATTTCAATTCTTCCATTAAAATCGTTTCTTATCGAATTTAATTGTTCATTACCATTATCTTGTCTTTTCATCAAATATTTAATTAAAAAATTCGCGCAAATTTATACTAAAAATTGATTTTAATTCAATTTTTTTTTATAATTTTTAAAGACATATTTAAATCAATATTTTGTCTTACAAATCATCCCCAAAATTGCCTGTAAAGGTCCTTTTACTTTTATTTGGATTTCTATTAAATGCTCAATCAGATTTTCAAATTTCATCTCCAGAACTGCAGGGGGTTTCGTCTAGTAAACTAGAAATATTAAATGCAACTATGCACTCTTTTGTTGATAATAATGATCTTTCTGCTATTCAAACTGCTATAGTTAAAAATGGTAAACTTATTCACTTTGATAGTTATGGTAATTCTGATATTTCAGAAAATGATACTCTTGAAAGTAATGATATTTTTAGAATTGCTTCTATGACAAAACCTATCGTTTCAGTAGCTCTAATGATGCTTTATGAAGAAGGGAAATTTAAATTAGATGATCCAGTTTACAAATACATTCCTGAGTTTAAAAATCTTACTGTTCAAAAAAGAAAAAAAATTAAACCTGTAAAAAATCACGTAAAAATAATTGATTTACTAAGGCACTCTGCTGGATTAAATTTTAAAGGACCTGATGATTACAGAAAAGTAATTGATTTAACTCTAGAAGAATATACAAAAGAAACCATTAAATCTCCATTAAAGTTCGAGCCAGGCACAACATGGTGGTATAGCTACGCAACTGACATATGTGGCTACCTTATTGAAGTACTATCTCAAGAAAAATTAGATGTTTTCTTGAAAAATAGAATTTTTGATCCTTTAGAAATGAACGACACGTTTTTTGAACTACCCAAAAACAAATTAGATAGACTTACTACTCTTTATGTTGTTGATGAAAACAAAGAACTTGTTTCATTCGACAATAAAGCAAATACTCCATTTAAAGACAAGGTGATTTTGTTGAATGGGTCAGGAGGGTTGCTTTCAACAACAGAAGATTATTTAAAGTTTTCATTAATGCTTTTGAATAACGGTTTTCACAATGAAAGTAAATTAATTAAAAAAGAAACACTTGATTTAATGAAATTAGACCATTCATTAGGCCTGAAATATAAAAAATTCGCATTTGGAAAAAAGAAAGGATTTGGGTTAGGGTTTGAAGTTGTAAAAGAGGATGGAACTAAATTTGGGTCAAAAGGAACTTTTGGTTGGGGCGGGATGTTTGGAACCTTTTTTAGAATAGACCCAAAAGAAAATATGGTTATCATATACATGACTCAATCATTTGAAACTTATAAATTAAAACTGGCTGATAAATTTAGAAGTCTTGTTTACGAGTCGATTGTTGAATAATTTATTTTTTCTCTTTTAAAATTCTATTCTGTTCTTTTAATAATTTGTTCATTTCCATTAATAATTGAATATTTTTTGGAGTTGATACTGTTTCGTCAGATGGGTCTTCAGCTTTTTTATTGAGTCTGTTAATAAATTTAACGACTATAAAAATGGTGAATCCAACAATTATAAAATCTAAAAAAGTTTCAATAAACTGACCGTAGCTTATGGCAACTTCATGGACTGATATTTCTCCTAAAGAATTAGTTTGAGATTCTCTTAAAATAAATTTCTTGCTGTCTAAATTAATTCCATCAGAAAGTAATGAAAGCGGTGGCAATAAAATTTGCTTTACTAAGACATCTATTACTTGATTAAACGAAGCTCCAATGATAATCCCGATTGCCATATCCATCATGTTTCCTTTTACAGCAAACTCTTTAAATTCTTGTAATAATTTCATAGTTAATTGTATAAGTTTTAAAGATAATAAATATGTTTATTTACTATCTTTAAGTAATAAATAATAAGTTTAATCTTATTGTAAACATAATAAAATTGGGGATGTAGCTCAGCTGGCTAGAGCGTTTGACTGGCAGTCAAGAGGTCGTGGGTTCGAGTCCCATCTTCTCCACTAGAACCTATTTCTGTTGAGAGGTTTTTTTATAGCTCTAGCTTGCAGAATTCCTTAGAAATAACTTACTATAATTTACAAATTTTTTACCTGTTCTCGGCACTATTTCGGCACTTTTTAAGATGACTGTGACTGGATTTCTTTCAGAATTCTTTAAATGCCAGTTCTCTCTTCGCTTGCTCTTTTGCAACTGACATTCAACTTAACTTTTATTTAACTTTACATTCTTTGTTGAATGCTTTTTTTTTATAAATTTAATGTTATTAACTATTTAAATCATACACAAAAAAATTATGAAAAAATTATTTACACTTTTATTATTTGGTTTGTTTATTAACACTGCTATATCACAAACAAACACTTTTACTGTTTATTACTTTGATGTTAAAACAGGAATGGAATCATCCCTAGCAGATGTCTTTGACTCTTTTTATGAAGGAGTTGAATTTAATTCTGGAGGAGTTTATTTAGAAAGAATGCAAAGAGGTGATGTTTTAGGAACTCATCGAGTTGTTGCATTTGGTGAACTTGGTAAATTTGGAGTTGCTGATGGGCAAAAAACAAGTCAAGATTGGCAGCAATTTAGAACCAATCGACTTAAGTTTATGGAGAAAATAGGTCCAAGTTATTCTGGAAGAATTACACTTTCAAATGGTGTTGACCCATTTAGTAAGGGCTATTTTCAGTTATATGAGGCTAAAGTTTATGAACCAGAAAAACTTATTGCTGCACATTCAAAAGCTATGAAAGAAGTCTGGGATTATGAAGGTAATGCAATGTTATTTGGAACATATGATGTTGGAACGCCTGGAGGAGCTACTCATTTTGCTGCCTTTGGTGCTGACAATTTAGAATCTTTAATGCTCTGGAAAGTATTTATTGAACAAAATAATTCTAAAGGTCAGGCTGAGTATTTTAAGAATAGAGGAAAAGTTGAAGAACTTACAAATTACAGTTTAAGAATCCTTAAACAATATGGTGGTTTTTAATAAAAATTTATTAAAAATTCTTGAGGGAGGTAGTATAATTATTACCTCCTTTTCATTTTAAACCATAGGCATATCTTCTTCTTTTAATTCAGCAACTTCCAATCCACGTAAGTAGGTTAAACTAACGTTTTGTTAAGAATGTTTTTTTATATTTATATCTCTAACTAAAAAATATTAAAATGAAAAATTTACTTTTTTTTACAACAGTTTTATTTTATACTTTTTCTTACTCCCAAGATTTAAATTGGGACAAATCAAAAGGATTTGAAGTAACTTTTGATATTGATAATGTATACACATCTGATGGTGTTAATTGGGAAATGTCAATTTCTGGCCAAGCCGGACCTTATGGAATGGGTTTTGGTACAATTACTTTTAAAAACTTTAGTTCAAATCAAACTCAAGGAGAATACTCTGGATATTTTTGGACCCAAGTAGAAGAATCTACATTTAGAGGAACGACTAGTGGAATGTGGAAAAAAGATGGGAAAATTTATAAAACTGTAGCCTATGATAATGATGTTGTTGGTGGTATAATTAATTTAGCTACAGGAGATTGGAATTTAGTAGAAAGAAAGGCAAGTTTTAAGGTTGCCCCTTTAAATTAAACATACAATCACTTAACTAGACCATAGGCATATCTTCTTCACTAGAACCTCTTAACAGATTATAAAATTTATGAAAAAAATAATTTTACTATTACTGTTTGCGTTCATTTTATTTTCTTGTTCAAAAGATAATGATTCTCTTACTTTTTCTTTAGATCTAAAAACTACCCCAAACGAAAGTGGAATTATAAGTTATAGGACAAATGAGACTTCATCAGCTTCAGGAAATTATAATTTTATCCCAGGTACGATAGTTGAATTGACAGCCCACCAAAAAGATGGGTGGACTTTTGTTGAATGGACTGGTGATCTAGCGCACCCTAAATCTGAAATAAAAATTAATTCAACCTCTACAAATCCTTTAGAAATAACTATGAATATGTCTAGATCTATAACTGCAAAATTTGCTAAAGTTTTTATAATTGAATCTAATGGAAGGCTTAGGTGTCCTAATGCAAAGCGAGGTGATAAAACGATAATTAATGGTAAAAAATATGTAGCTGTTAAGTACCCTGAAGATATAGGGAAATATTTATTACACCCAGAATATGACCCCTCTCGTATTTGCACAACTCAAGTTACCTACTTGAGTGAAATGTTTGCCGCTGGGATTAAAAGTTATAATACTTTTAATGAAGATATCTCTAATTGGGATGTAAGCAATGTTACCTCAATGTATAAAATGTTTTATAGATCGCGCTTTAATAAAGACATAAGTTCTTGGTGTGTTGAAAAAATTAAAACAGAACCTGGGCTTTTTACAACTAATGATAGTTGGCCTGAGGAATTTAGACCCAAATGGGGAACTTGTCCTTAAAATATACTTTTTTAGCTATATTTTTTTAAACAGGCTATTTCAAGTTGCTTTTACAAAAAAATATATGTAGTTCTTGGAGGAGATAATCATTATATTAGATTATAAATATTAAATCATTGAATATGATGTATAATGGAAGATTTGATAATGGCCCCAAAGATTTTGAAAAAACCCTTAAAAATAATGAAGCTAAATGGGTTGTTCTTTTTATTGTGACTATACTTATATCAATTATTATTTTTGGCTGTTCTGAAAGTAATTCTAATATTTCTGAAAAAAATAAAATAGAAACTGCAATTAAAGTATTTTTTGACGGGTTTCACAAAAAAGATTCTTTAATTATAAAATCTGTAATTGAAAATTCCTTTGAGCTTAAATCCGTCAGTTTTCAAAATGAAAATGCTTTCATTAATAATTTAAATGGCGATAAATTTATTTCAGCAGTCGTAAATAGAAACGAAGCTCCTGTATGGAACGAAAAATTGATTTCTTTTGAAATAAAAATTGATGGCCCATTAGCTAATGCATGGGTAGAATATGAGTTTTGGTTGGATGATAAATTAAGTCACTGTGGAGTGAATTCCTTTCATTTATTAAAAAAAGAATCTGGTTGGAAAATTTTTACAATAACAGATTCAAGAAGAAAAAATTGTAGCAAATGAAATTAAATTTCATGTTTAATTTTCTAAAAAAGATCTTCTTTTACTTTTTATTATTTGCTGGAATTATTTTGTCAACCTCTCATCTTGGAGATAATTATATGGGTATAAGTGATGAAGAAGGATATCTTTTGACAATTGGAATTTGTTGTTTAACAGCGTTTTTTTTAGAATATTTAATTCCTAAACTTAAATGCAAATAAATGCATAAACCAACTATTTCTTATATTTAAATATGAAAAGATCTGATTATTTAATATTAGGAGCTGCCTTCCTAAGTTTTTTATTTTCTGTTTCACTTTGGTTTTCAGGACAGCAACAAGAAGGTTTATATGTTGGTATTTGGGTTCCGTCAATCTTAGCTGCTGGAGCTTACGTTAAACAAATTTTTAGAAAATGAGTATTCAACTAATTTTTTTTATTGGTGTACTTGTTTTCACAATCTTTATCATTGGAGTATTGCTAATTCCGAAAGAGAACAATCAAAACATTGAAGAAAATATGGAAACAGATGTTATGGATTATGATGGTATTGGCAATTATGGTCGGATTCCCGATAAAACCCCTAAGAAACTCTAACTGATTTTAAACCTACATTAATTTAAAAATGAATAAAATCTTAATTATACTTTCATTTTTAATATTTATTGGCTGTAATCATATAAGCAAACACAATAAAACAGAGTTTCCAAACATAATTCTAATCACAGTTGATGATCTTGGTTGGAGGGATTTAGGTATTATGGGAAGTCAATATTATGAAACTCCTTTTATAGACAACCTAGCTTCACAGAGTATGATATTTACCAATGCATATGCTGGGGCCGCTAATTGTGCTCCTAGTAGAGCTTCTTTGTTTTCTGGCTTAAACACCCCTAAGCATGGAGTATATACTGTTGGATCTTCTGAAAGAGGAGATAGTAGAACAAG
>Ga0206131_10005850_pt1 | contig 12767 bp, 13 predicted proteins | sample Helgoland_Spring_FD_148636 | JGI IMG/M metagenome (GOLD analysis project Ga0206131, IMG submission 148636) | Pelagic subsurface seawater microbial communities from Kabeltonne, Helgoland, North Sea - Helgoland_Spring_Bloom_20160517_1 | ecosystem: Environmental > Aquatic > Marine > Epipelagic ...
AATAAAATCAACTCCTTTGGACAATTTCCCTTTTGCATATAATTGTGCCATTCTAGCTGAAGTTCCTGTTCCACAAGGGCTTCTATCTATCGCTTTATCCCCATAAAACACCGCATTACGTCCAGAGGATTTTGGATTGATGGGATTTCCTGTCCATTGGATATGACTTACATCTCTTATGGTTTCATTTTCTGGGTGTATGAACCTATTAAAGTATTTTTCATTAATGCGTTTTCTTAGTATCTGAGAATATTGAATTAGTTTCCCAGCCGTAAAATTATGTATTCCACTAAAGTTTTTCTGAGGATCTATAATTGCATAATAATTTCCTCCATACGAAATATCAAAGGTAATTGTTCCTAACTCAGGACATTCTATACTTAGATTTTCTGCTGCTAAATAGGATTTTACATTTTTCAGTTTTACCCATTCTACTTTCCCATTGGTTTGTTTATAATCTATTACAATCAATCCAGCTGGAGTTTCCATTCTTACTTTTCCAGGGGTTAATGGCTCTATGATTCCTTCTTCAATAGCAATGGTAATTGCTCCAATGGTTCCGTGACCACACATGGGTAAGCAGCCTGAGGTTTCAATGAATAAAATCCCAAAGTCATTTTCAGGAAATTGAGGTTCAAAAAAGAAACTACCACTCATCATATCATGACCTCTAGGCTCGTACATTAATCCTTTACGTATCCAGTCGTATTCTTTTAAAAAATGCTGCCTTTTTTCACTCATAGAATCACCTAAAAGATCTGGACAACCAGTAGTTACTACTCTAACAGGATTCCCGCAAGTATGCGCATCAATACATTTATAAATGGTTTTACTCATTGTTATGATCTTCAATATAGTTATTCACTCTATTTTCTAAAATAGAAAGTGTTACGGTCCCTTGTTCTAAAACAACCTCATGAAACTCACGAATATCAAATGAACTTCCCAATTCTATTTCTGCTTTTTTACGTAATTCTCTAATTTTTATTTCTCCTATTTTATAAGACAATGCTTGTCCTGGCCAAGAGATATATCGATCGGTTTCTGTATTGATTTCATGAATAGAAAGTGCTGTGTTTTCAGCCATGTAGTTGATCACCTGCTCGCGTGTCCATCCTTTAGCATGAATTCCTGTATCGACTACTAATCTGCAAGCCCGCCACATTTCGTAAGTTAGTTTTCCAAACTGTTCATATAAAGTAGTATACATTCCCATTTCTTCAGCAAGAAATTCGCAATACAAACCCCATCCTTCTCCATAAGCGGATAAATAAGTGTCTTTTCTAAATTGAGGGATGCTATCGCCCAATTCTAAATTTAATGAACTTTGCAAGTGATGACCTGGTACTGCTTCATGAACTGTTAAAGAAGGTAAAACATAAAGAGGCCTACTGGATAAATCGTAGGTATTTACCCAATAATATCCTGGGTCTGTACTATTTTTACTTGTCCCTACATACCTGCCAGTTGTATATTTTGGTGCTATGGCATCAGGTACTGGTGCAACTCCATAGGGTTTTCTGGGTAGGGTTCTAAAAAACCTAGGCAATTGCTCATCTGCTCTTTTTGCCATATCTCTAGCTATCATTAAAAGTTGTTCTGGAGAAGTCGCATAAAATTGAGGATCGGTTCTTAGAAAATTTAAAAACTCTGAAAAACTTCCTTGAAAGTTTAGTTCAGAAATTATTTTTTCCATTTCAGTTTTTATTCGAGCTACTTCTTGTAATCCAATAGAATGAATATCATCTGCACTATACTGAGTACTTGTTGTGTAGTAATTGATTCTATTTTGATAATATGCTTTGCCATTAGGAGTTTCGGAAATTCCAATACTCGTTCTTGTTTTCGGAAAATATTCATCTTCAAAAAAAGTTTTTACCAATTTAAATTGGGGAATGACATTAGTAATAATAGCAACTTTAGCAGCAATTAAGACCGAATCTTTTTGAGTTGAGGTTAGTGTTTTTGGTAAATTATTAAAGGGTTGATAAAAATAACTTTCTTCAAAATTTTCAACAATATGGTCATTGTAAGAGGTTTCATAGCCATTAAATATGACGCTAGGTTGTGATACTCCTTTTTCTAATCCTTCTCTTAATAAAGGCAAGAATTGACCCACTCTACTTGGTATTGCATTCAATTTTGTTAAATAGTCTTTCACTTGCTCATAATTATGAAATGGGCGAACCATAAATGAAAAATTGGTATGAAATCCTGAATCGGATAACAAAGGGTTTAAATACTTTTCAAATTCATAGTAATCAATGGTATCTTGTAATTGAAATATTAATAGTTTCAAGGAGATAGATTCCGTTTCAGATAAGAAAAATAAATCAATCTTAGCTAGTTTAATTAATTGTTCCTTCGCGTATTCCGCCTCTTTTTTAAAGTATTCCCTCGAAAATAAACCTAAGGGATATTCAACTTCATCGTAACTTTCTCTTTCTTCTATTTCTAAAATTATTTCATTTAACAAATCTGAATCCTTGACCTTAGACTCTTTAGAACAGCTCATAAATAGTAGAAATAGCACTAAAAATAATCCCTTAAAGATTTTCATACATTCTTAGATTTTATCTTTTGAATTTTTCCCATTAACTAACCTTATAATTCCTAAAGGATTCTCGTTTGTTAACTCCTTTGGGAGTAATTTATTTGGCCAACTTTGAAAGCTAAATGGACGAACCCAACGGTTAACCGCATGAACACCGACTGCTGTAAAACGACTGTCTGTAGATGCAGGATAAGGACCTCCATGAAGCATTGCAGGACAAACCTCAACGCCAGTTGGAACTCCATTAAATATAATTCTTCCTACTCTGCTTTGAAGCGCGTCAATTAGTTCAGGAAATTTTTGAAGCTCTTCTTCTTCTCCTAAAATAGTTCCAGTTAGCTGGCCTTCTAAATGGTTTATTACCTGTTTTAATTCATTTGCATCTTTACATACTACTAGCATAGAAAAAGGTCCGAAAACCTCTTGATGCAAAGTTGTGTTATTTAAGAAAGTTAGTCCATTAACAGTCACAATTGCTTGTCTTGCATAATTAACTGCAACACTATCTTGAAAATCAGCATTAACAGTTAGTCCTTCTTGCTGTATTGCTGTTTGTTTATTTTTTTCATAATTTCCAATTATAGTAGGATGAAGCATACAAGAAGGTTCTAATTTTACTATTTCTTCAGAAAGAGCGTTAATAAACTCCGTTAAAGAATCACTTTTTATTCCAAGTATTAAACCTGGGTTGGTACAAAACTGACCAGACCCTAAAGTAATAGATCCAGCATATGTTTTCGCTAAAGCTACACCTCTATTTTGTATCGCTTTTGGCAATAGTATTACCGGATTAATGCTTCCCATTTCGGCAAAAACCGGTATTGGTTCGTCTCTATGTGCAGCGATATCGTATAAAGCCCTGCCACCTTGAATACTACCTGTAAATCCAATAGCTTTTACATCTGGATGCGTCACTAATTCAATTCCTACTTCAATTCCAGCACTATTTAAATTTGAAAAAACTCCATTGGGCATATTTGTTTTTTGAGCAGCCCTTATAATTGCATCTGAAACCATTTCACCAGTTCCTGCATGCATAGGATGCGATTTACAAATAACGGGGCAACCTGCTGCTAATGCAGAGGCCGTATCGCCTCCAGCTGTTGAATACGCAAATGGAAAGTTACTAGCTCCAAATACAACTACAGGTCCTAATGGAACTAACATCTTTCGGATGTCCTGTTTGGGGATTGGTTTCCTATCTAAATCTGCAGTATCTATTGTTGCTGCTACCCAAGATCCTTCTTCCAACATAGTTGCAAAACTTGTTAACTGCCCGACGGTTCTACCTCTTTCTCCTTTTGCTCTTCCTTCTGGCAAGCCAGTTTCTGATTGATACATCGCAATCAAATTATCTCCCATTGCAATTATTTCATCAGCGATAGTTCTTAAAAAGTTTGCTTTCTCTAATCCAGATTTTTTACTAAAAGCTTTAAATGCTTCCGCTGCCAACTCAGCCGCTTGGTTGATCTCTTCAGAAGTTGCTTCTGTAAAAATTTGTTCGTTTTCTATATTCAATTTTGGATTGAACGTTGTGTATGTTTTCCCGCCTTTTGAGGAACGCTTAAATCCTATATGATTTTCTCCTGTTGTCATTTTCTGTATTTTATTAATTTTCTGTGTTTTTCGACAGCTACTTGTAGGATGACTTTTTATTACAATTCTCGCAAGTGAGTCTAATTTCTAACATTATAAATTTTTATAATCTGGTAATTGAGGTCTGTTTTTTAACCCATCTTCAATAATCTTTAATACCAAAGCTCTTTCCGTTCCTACTAGGGGTAACCGAGGTGCTCTTACATTCTCAGTTCCAATACCTGTAGCGACTTCAGCTAATTTAATGTTTTGTACTAATTTAGAATTAATATCTAACTCTAACAAGGGTAAAAACCATCTGTAAATTTCAAGTGCTTCTTTAATTTTACCTGCTTTTTGAAGTTCATAAATCGCAACTGTTTCTGCTGGAAAAGCACAAACTAATCCCGCTACCCATCCATCTGCTCCCATTAATAAACTCTCCAATGCTAAAGTATCTACTCCTGTCATGATTTTTAAACGATTCCCAAAACGATTTTTAATACGAGTTACATTAGAAATATCTCTAGTAGATTCTTTAACAGCTTGTATCGTTTCACATTTTAACAAGACATCAAACATATCTAAAGTAACTTCCGTTTTATAATCTACAGGGTTGTTATAAACCATAATTGGTAAACTACTATTATTGGCTACCGCTTTAAAATACTCCACTACTTCACGATTACCCGCATTATAACGCATTGGTGGAAGCATCATTAAACCACTAGCTCCATCTTCTTCAGCTTTATTTGCAGCATCAATTGCACCTTTGGTAGTTTGTTCAGCAATATTTATCAATACAGGAATTTTACCAGCTACTATTTTTACTGTTTCGGTAGTTAAAGTTCTCTTTTCAGAATCTTCTAAAGTACTTGCTTCCCCTAAAGTTCCTCCTAAAACAATTCCATGAACACCCGCTTCTAATTGTGCATTTATATTTTGTGAAAACATCGCTAAATCTAAAGTATCTTTAGTCGTAAATTTAGTGGTGACTGCTGGCATTATACCTTCCCATTGAAATTTCATATTATGAACATTTTATTAAACAATAATTATTAAATTGTATTGTATTTATATAAATTCATACAATATCGGTTTACTTGGTGTCGCATCATTTTCAAATGATGCTATCTGAAGATTTAACATATAACACCCATCTAAAATAGATGTCGGAACATAAATAAATTCGGTAATGGTAGCATCCAACCTTGGCGCTAATGGATAATTCCAAAAAGCTTTGTGGGCCAATAATTCCCCTTCGTCTTTTTCCCTATCAACCGAAGGCAAATCTATTAACAAATGTTTTATTCCTACCTCTTTTATATACGCGGCTGCTTCTTCTAATAAATAAGCCCAGTTGGTATTTGAATATTTTTTAGATTTCTTAGTGTCAAAATTTGGAATTGTTCTAATTATTATAGCCTCTGGTTTACTTCCATTTAATGCATTTTTAATTTGCTCTTTAGAGATCACTAAATCATCACCTTTTTCATAGGGTATTACTGTTATTAATTCAGCTTGAAAAAAGAAATTTTTTAAAGTTTGATTGATAGAATAAAATTCTGTAGTAATGTGCCCAATGCATTCAGTATGAGTGCCGTGAGCATGAGGATTAAATTCTATCGAATTAAAATTAACTGAAGCACCTTTACTCACTTTACCAATCCAATCTCCATCTTTAACAGGTTCTATTTTTGGCTCATTTAAATACCAAGCTATAGGGTTTTCAGCTGAAGCAGTTAAGGGAATTGAAATATCTATTGGTTTAGATAAATCGATTTTCTTTGCAATAGTGTTAATTTCTAGTTTTACAATCATTGTTTAAAAATAAGCATTTTATTCGACCATAAATAAATTACTAGCAATGCCATCGCTTAAAAATTTTCCTTTCTCTGAAATTATTAAAACGCTATCATTTGTAAAAAACTCTTCTTTTTTGGACGATGAACTACTCCTACTACTAATAGATGGCTTTACCACCTTCGCTAAGACAATTTCCAACAAACCATCATTAATAGGAATTTTAGTTTGTTCCAATAAATAATCTAAATATTTTATGCCAAAATTATTTTTTACTTTATTTAAAGAAACTCCGGACATGGTCCTTAATCCTGTCATTAAATACTCATTGTATCGATCAGTTTTAGATAATGTTTCTCTTTTAATGGGTAATTTACCTATTTGAATTTGATTTATGTATTGAATATTATTACTAATATTCCAACTTCGAATGTTTCCATCAAAAGAATGCGCTGAAGGTCCTAGCCCCAAATAAGATTTACCCTGCCAATAAGCGGTGTTGTTTTCAGAGAAATATCCTTGCTTACCAAAATTAGAAAACTCATAATTCACGTATCCTTCTTTCTTCATTTTATCTAATAAAATTAGATATTGGCGATGAGAATTTATTTCACTAACAGGAGCTATTTCACCATTTTTAATCAGCTTTTTAAGTACTGTTTTGGGCTCCACAGTTAGCGCATAACATGATAAATGAGGAATCCCAAAAGCTATTATTATATCCAAACTTTCTTCCCATCGATTATCATCTAAACCCGGAATACCATATATGAGATCCACACTTATATTGTCAAAATATTGAGTAGCCATTGTCAAACATTGCTTTGCTTCTAAAGCATTATGAGCTCTGTTCATTAGTGTTAGATCTTCTTCAAAAAAAGATTGTACTCCAATACTCAATCGGTTGACCTTTGTTTTAGAAAGTTGATACAGGTTACCTTTGGTAAGATCGTCTGGATTTGCTTCTAGGGTTACTTCTATATTTTCTTCAACTTCAAAATTTTTATAAACTTCTCCTATTAGTAAGTCTATTTCCTCTTTATTTAATAATGAAGGGGTTCCACCACCAAAGTAAATCGTTTTTATAGGAACAGAAATTTCACTTTTTCTCAATTCAATTTCACTACAAATTGCAGCTAATAATTCATTTTTTTTCTTAGTGCTTGTTGAAAAATGAAAATCACAATAATGACAGGCTTGTTTACAGAAAGGGATATGAATATAAATTCCAGCCATTTATTTAAATCTGGGTATTTTAGTATTTATAAAAGTGTCCATTAATTATTTTTTTACGCGTCCTTCATTTTGTTTTACAAAAGCAGACCATCCGGTGTAATTTTTCCCAATTTCTATTTTCCCTGAATTATAAAAATGACAAACAGCTGCAGCCAATCCGTCAGTACTATCTAAATTTTTAGGTAATTCTTTTAATTGTAATAAACTCTGTAGCATTTTAGCTACTTGTTCTTTGCTGGCATTCCCATTTCCAGTAATGGCCATTTTTATCTTTTTAGGAGCATACTCTATAATAGGAATTTCTCTAGAAAGTCCAGCTGCCATTGCAACTCCTTGAGCTCTTCCTAGTTTAAGCATTGATTGAACGTTTTTACCGAAAAAAGGTGCTTCAATTGCAATTTCATCTGGTTTAAATGTATCAATCAATTCAATAGTACGTTCAAAAATTAATTTCAATTTTAAATAATGATCATCATATTTATGAAGTTGAAGCTCATTTAATTGTAAAAAATGCATTTTTTTATTAACCACTTTTATAAGCCCAAAGCCCATAATAGTTGTTCCAGGATCAATACCAAGTATAATTTTATCAGAATTCATTAGATTTTTTAAATCTCAAATTAAAGATTTACTAATTTAGCTTTTTATGTTCGCACTAAGTGACAAATCTAAACAATACTTTTGTTTGTACTTAAATTTTTAATCGAGTAAACTATTGTTTTATCTAAAACGTTTTTTATGGTCAAAATGAAGCCTCATTAAATTTTAAAAATGAAACTGATTATGCTCTCAATAGATATTTAATTTTTAGGTACACCGATTATCGATATCATTCAAGAATCTAAAAGTCAATTCCAATTAAGTTTTTATTTTGAGAATTTAATTTTAATCACTAGTCTTAATTACTAAGGGGAGTTTAAATTTTGTTTTTACTGGTATTCCTCGTTTATAAGCAGGTGCAATAGGCTGTAATGTTTTTATTCCTTCAATGATATTAGCAGCTAATGATGGGATTTGGACTTTTAACAAACTATCCATTTTCATGGAAGTAATAACAAGTTTTCCTTTTTCATCAACCAGGAAATCTAAAACAAGTGTTTCGTTTAGTTCAGCAGTTACCATCGTATTTCCTGAGTTTATAACTTGATACAAGTGAGAAGAAAGCGTATTTTCAAAACAGTTTTTTTGTTGTTTTTTTTCAGTAAATAATTCGCAATTTAAAAAAACAGGATGTTGATCTACATCTTTCCAATTAATAGATTTTATTTCTTCTTTAAGAAATGTTTCAGATGAAATCTTCTCAGTTTCAAAGAATTGACAAGATGGAATTAAAACAGATAAAACAACTAAAACTAAACAGTTTTTTACTTTCATCTTAATTTAATTGTTTCCCCTTAGATTCTTTTATATAGGCATCCCATTTCATTTCTTTATAAATATCATCTCCTAAATAAGTGACAATAGGAAGCATTTCTTTAGCTTCTCTATAACCAGGCATTACTAATAAAATTTCTAATTCTTTATTTAAATAAACAAAAGTCGGATAACTTAACTTCCCTTTTAAAAAATTAGCAGGCAACTCATTATAACCTCTTCTACCTTTAGCTACAAAATTAAATTCTGTTTCTTTAAAAACAAGTGTATTTTTATCCTCTCCATCTAATTTTACACAATAAAACTCTTTATTTAGGTATTCAATGAGTTCTTTATCCTTAAAAGTTTTTGCATCCATTTTTTTACAATAACCACACCAATCCGTATACACATCAATAAATATTTTTTTGGGCTCTTTTTTAACTGCTGCTTCAGCTTCTTCAATTGTCATCCAATTGATTTCTTGGGCAAGAAGTTGAGCGTCATTTATTAATAATACAAAAACGAAAAGAAATAGTTTATTTTTCATGTGTTAAAAATACTAAATCCCTCTAAATTAAAATATAACATTTATAATTATTACATAAAATCAAAAAAGCAAAATAGGAATTCAATTTGTCTTTTTTGGAATGCTGTATCATAATCATTCTTTTTTTGATGGATTATTGTTTTATTTATCTTTGCAAAACAATAATAATTTAAATAAATTCCTGTTTTTACAGGGAATTAATATGGATATTTTATTAATAATTATAGGTTTAGGCTTCTGCATTATAGGAATTGTAGGTAGTATTTTACCGATCCTTCCAGGACCTCCTTTTGGTTGGTTAGGATTGTTATTATTAGAACTAACCAAAGCCATTCCTAATAATTATTGGTTTTTAGGTGTCACCTTTATTATTGCCATCGGTATATTTTTATTAGATTATATGATGCCATCCATAAGCACCAAAAAATTTGGAGGAAGTAAAGCGGGTGCTATTGGAGCTATATTTGGATTAATTATTGGGTTTCTATCTCACATCCCATTTGGATTTTTAATCGGCCCTTTTGCAGGAGCGTTTATAGGTGAAATTGTTTTTAATAAAACAAAAGAAGGCCAAGCTTTAAAAGCAGCTTTTGGATCCTTCCTAGGTTTTATTGCTTCTACCTCTATGAAACTTTTAGTTTCATGTATGTTTCTTGGACTATTTATTTGGGAGGTACTAAACCACTGGAATAGCTTCTTTTAAATACCTATTTTTTCCATTTAATAAGCCATCGAAACGATTCTAATTGTTAAGTTTATATATTTATGGCATAAGAGCCCCTTAAGGAATTATTTTGCCTTGAGTTCTTGTAATTATTTAAAAAAATGATTAGCAATAGGCTGTTAGGTAAAGAAACTACTATTTCTTAAAAACTAAATTAAACAAAAATAAAATCACAACGGCTCCAATAGCACCAGTTAAAACATCACTTATCCAACCAGATCCCTAAACTAACTCCTAAATAACCTAAAAGGCTAGAACCTACAATACTTCCAATAATACCTATTACAATATTACCTATTAAACCCAGTCCACTTCCTTTATAAAATTCACTGCCTAACCAACCTGCTAAGGCTCCAATAATTAAAGTTGCTAAAATGCTCATAATTAAAATATATTTTTGTGGTAGATATAAATATACTGAATATAAACTACTTAGCTCTAATTTGTTAAGCATTAATTATATAAGTTATTAACTTTGGGACGATTTAAATTCTTTCAAAAGTAAAATACTAGCATATTAAACCAGTGAAGAAACCCATCTATTTTAATTTTTTTAGCGGAACCTGGGGCAATACTAAATATTCTTTTTAAAAAAATATTCTTGTGCTAAAACAAAAAAGCCTGTCCAGATGGACAAGCTCCTAAATACTAATATGCTTAAAATAATTGATTAAATTACTTTAACATTTGTTGCATTCAATCCTTTTGGACCTTCTTCTACATCAAAGCTTACTTTGTCACCTTCATTGATTTCATCAACTAGTCCATTTACATGCACAAATACATCTCTGTCCCCTTCTTCTGGAGTGATGAATCCGAATCCTTTAGAATTATTGAAAAATTTTACTGTTCCGTTACTCATAATAATAATTTATAAATTAATTGTAAATATAGTTAGAATATTTTTGAGAGACAATTTTCGTGTAAAAATCTGATTTTAAGTACTTATGTCGCAATACTTTTTTTGAAATTCTTATTTTTAACTCAATTAGTGCTGCAAAGTATTGCCTGAGGTTTTTAAAATTGATGTCGAATAAAGAGATAGATCTATGCCTTTAGTTTCAAAAACGGAATTAAATACTATTAACGTTATGGTTAATTTCTGATAAAATTTCGATTTAGAACAATAATTTTCATTCTTTTATCTGAAGAGCTAGAAGTCTTGTAAATGATATCAGTATCGGTATTTAGTATCGTTTTAAACTTGAAATTTAAATCAGAAATCAATTTATTTGTATTTCTAATATTTTGGCTTCGATCTAAATCAGTATTAAAAAGTTTTTGTTGTATTTCTCCATTTTTGATGCTAAAGTCATTATTAATGAGCAATATTAATATTTTGTTTTCGAGAGTATTCAATTTTAGAAAACCATCTTTAGAAGTAATTTTGTTGTTTTTAAATAGTAGTTTATTCGAGTTATTTTTATACTTCTTTCTAGAATAAAAAACGAATATTAATATACCAAAACAAGAAATAACTATCAATAAATTTAAGATAATTATGTTTGAATTATTTACAAGAGCTTGTTCATTTATAAGATTAAAATTTAATGCATCAAGCTTTGTTTTTACAAGCTTTAGTCCATAATTATATTCAGACCATAGGTAAATATTATCTTTATGTACAAAAGGTAGGTGATTTTTAGAATTTTTCTGAATTAGTGGATCTAAAGAATACTTTTTTAATAGGTTGTTTTTTAAATCAATTTCTTGTATTATACTTTTAGTGGTTTTAGTAGTTTTAAAAATATTATCATTTATTTCAAAGGAGTTACTATTATAACTAATACTTTCACTTAATACCCCTAAATTTTCCCATTTTTTTGTTTTAAAATCGAAACTCCATAGTTCATCATTTTTTAAATTGGTATTAAGGTCTTCAGGATTAACTTTTAAACCACCTATGATATAAAGTTTATCATTTAAAATTTTATAAGAACTATTAAATGATCCCCGAGGATATATCCCATTAGCAGAGTTAATAATTTGCCATTCCTGAGTGTTAGGATCAAAAAAGGTAAGTTTATTGTTGGCAGTCCAGTAACCATAACCCCCATAACGATAGATAGTGTTATTGTAGGTAAACAAATTACTCCCATTAGCCATTTTGTGAGTATAAGAGTTATCAACTCTTTGAATGGAGTCATTTTTTAATTGATACACTTTACCTCCATTAAATTCTACAAAATGAATGGGCTCTTTATTTAGTATATGATGTAGTTTGAAGTTAAAATTAGGTGGAGTTATTATTCCTTTTTTTTCAAGTAGGTGAAAACTGTTTATATCATATATAAAAATAGAATCATTTTGAAAAACCAATAACTCTTCACTTTCCTTATTAAAAAGATAGTTTGATTCAGCATCAATATCGATTTCTTGACCAAATAAATTAAATACAATGAAAAAAAAAATAAACAGTAACTTTTTATGCATTCTTAAAATTTAATTTTACGGTTTATTTGATTGATTTTATTAAAATTAAAATTGATATTTAAAATAATTCTTAAAATACAAAATTAATGCGACTATGTGGCATTAGGAATTTTTATTATATATTTTAATCCAACGTTATACTATTTTATTATTTATAAAAAAAATCTAAAACACACCATTTAAATTAGTTAAAACCCTAATCCACTTTAACATTAAACGATAATAATGTAAAAGAAGATTATTGCAAGAATTCCAAATAGAGCGATGCATCCCCATGTAATTAATTCACTTTTATATTTACGTACTGCACTGCTAATGTATGTTTCTTGATCTACCATACCTTTATTGTATTTTTTTATCCAATTCTAAAGCGTCATCAAATTAATTACTAAGCGATTAATTGAACTTTATGATCAATATTCTTTGTTCCATATAAAGAAATCATAAAACATTTATTTTTAAATAAATAAAATTACAACAAAAAATTCTTAAATTTGATACATAAATGATACATAGATGATACATAAATGATTGCAATA